>Ga0247757_10000482_pt1 | contig 32612 bp, 31 predicted proteins | sample UWRJL126311R4_FD_180929 | JGI IMG/M metagenome (GOLD analysis project Ga0247757, IMG submission 180929) | Plant litter microbial communities from Arlington Agricultural Research Station in Wisconsin, United States - UWRJ-L126-311R-4 | ecosystem: Environmental > Terrestrial > Plant litter >... | reverse complement strand
GACGACGACGATGACGACGACGACGACGACGACGACGAGCCGGAAGACGACGAGCCGGAAGATGACAAGCCGGCGGAAGACAAGTAGCCGGCGCGCGGCCGGCTACTTCGGCGCGCTCGGATCCGGATACGTCTCGGCGAGCTTGCTCACCTGATCGAACAAGGCAGGGTGCTCGGCAAGCTTCCGCAGCAGTTCCCAAAGTTTCGGATCTGCGAGCCGAGCCATGCCGACCTTAGCGCTGGCCGCCTTGCCCTTGGGCGCCCGCTGGATTGCCGTCGGTCCTTTTTTGCGTAGCGCTTCGAGCTCACCCACGTAGCGCTTGGTCGGAAATAGCTCTCCGGCTTCCCACGCGGCGACCTCTTTGGGCTCGATGCCGAGCGTGAGCGCCAGCTCCTTGGCAGTACAGGAGAGCTCCTTGCGCAATTGCTTGATTTCTTCGGGCGACACCTAAAAGACGCTAGCATTGCGCCCGAGTTCCGCGTTCGCCTTTTCGTGCGAAACTGCGACTGGTCGCGGCCGATGGGAGGGAGTGCGAACCTGGCTCTCGTTTTCCTTTGGACTTCTGCTGTGCCTTGGCTGCGGCACACCCATCCCCGAACCGGCGCCATCGAGCGACGTGTCTGTCGCGGTCAGCTTCGAGCCGAACCTGACCGCCGAGCGGGTGCCGAGCGTGGTCCACGTGCACCTGGCAAGCTCGTCACTGAGCGCCGGGGCGCTGTCCTTGTTCGAAGGTACGGTGTCCAGCTACTACCTGGGCAAGTTCAAGCATGGCGATGTGCCGAGCACGCTGGCCATGCGCCAAGTGCCAGTGGTCAGCTGGCGGTCGGGCGTGGAGCTCGTGGTCGCCCCGCTCCGTGCGTTGGTGCCCGGTCCGCATTCGTTGATCTCGGTGGACGGGCTGATCGCCGAGTTCGAGGTCGGCAGTGCCCAAGCCGTGATCGAGCGGCTCTGGCCGCCGCCATCGAACGTGGGCAGTCCACGTTTTGGCGTGTATTGTCGACCCGCGTCGAGCAGCAGCGAGATGCCGGCGTCGGGCTCGCTTCGGTTCGAACCCGGTGCGCTCTCCGTCGAACTCGCACCCGGCGTCGATGAGAGTGGCCTCTTTGCCGAGCGCTGCAGCCACTTTCAGTCGGAGATCGAGCTTTCACCCAGTCAAATCATGGTACCCCCGCCGCGGATCGGTGACTGGGCGCTCGCACCGGCGCTGTTTTCGTTCAGCGAGTTCGAGCCCACGACCGCGCTCGACTGCAGCGCCGAAGAGCGGGGGTTCGGCCCTGGTTGCGCCAGCGTGGCGGATGACCGTTTGACGGTGCGCACTCCTCGCGGCCCATTGCTTTGGGTCGTGCACACGGCGCGTGGCGCGCTGGTCGAAGTCAGCGCCGGAGGCAATCCGCTCACGATCGACGGTCTGGAGCCCGACGCACTGGAACACATTTGGGGCCGCGCGCACGATCTCAGCGGAGCCGCGCTGGAGTTCGATCTCGAGCTCCGCACTTCGCCGGCTCGTGAACGGCCGATCCTCAACGAGGCGCTCGCCGATGCACTCGGGCCAGAGCCACAATCGGAGTGGGTCGAAATCTTGAATGATGGCAGCCTGGCGCTCGATCTCGCACAGTACTCCTTCCAAGACGGAGGTGGGCGCACCCCGCTGCCGGCCGCGATCCTCGCGCCGCATGAATACGCGCTGCTGGTGCGCGAGGACTACGCGCCGAACGCGAGCGACGAACCGCCGGTCGCAGGTGCGCGCTTGATTCGCCTGCCTACGCTCGGAAAATCGGGCCTTTCCAACGCGGGCGAGCGCCTGGCGTTGATCGACCAGGCGGGGGTGGAGCGCTCGGTCTTGCCCGCGCTCGCCGGTAAACCCGGTCAGAGTTTGGCTCGGCGCACGCCCACGTCGGACGACGGCGATTCCAAATCGTTCAGCTTTGGCGCTCCGACGCCGGGCTTCGCGAACGATGTGCCGCCAGGGGCACCTTGAGTGTGCCGAGCGATCTTGATAGGAGCAAGCGATGGCCCGCATGCTCATCGCTTCGCTGTTCGCCGGTTGCCTCGCGACTGCTTGCGGCAAGACCGAACCCCCGAGTATCCCCGACGCTGGCGCGGAAAAGCCGCGGCCGGCGCCCACTGCGGCCCCCAACGTCGAGGCCGCCAAAGCCGAGCCCGCCAAAGTCGAGCCGCCACGCGCGCCCGACCCGAGCTTTCAGCTTCCGGCCGCTGAACGCATCGTCGCGATTGGCGATCTGCACGGCGACGTCAGCGCCCTGCGGGCGGCGTTGCGCTTGGGCGGCGCGATCGACGAAGCCGGCAAATGGATCGGCAAGGCCCTGGTCGTGGTGCAAACCGGCGATCAGCTCGATCGCGGCGATGACGAGCCGCAGATCCTCGACCTTTTCCGGCGCCTGCGCGCGGAGGCGCGCGCCGCGGGCGGCGCCGTGCACGTCTTGAACGGCAATCACGAGGTGATGAACGTGCAAGCCGACTTTCGCTACGTCACGCCCGACGGCTTCCATGATTTCTCCGCCGGCCATCCCGACGCGCTTCACGCGCAGCTGAGCGCTAGCGTGGCGCCCGAACAGCGCGGCCGCACTGCCGCGTTCTTGCCAGGGGGCGAGGTGGCCAAGCGGCTCGCCGTGCAACCGATCGTGCTGCAAATTGGCGGCAACGTGTTCGTGCACGGCGGCGTCCTCGAGTCGCACGTGCGCTACGGCCTGGGTCGAATCAACCAGGAGACCAGCGCGTGGATGGCAGGCTCGCCGAGCGAGCCCGCGCCGGTCAGCGTCAGCAATAATCGCGCGCCGATCTGGGTGCGCGATTATTCGGATGGCACGCCCGCGAGCGACCGCTGTGCGGAGCTCGAGCGCGTGCTGGGTGCACTCTCGGCGCAACGCATGGTCGTGGGCCACACCGTGCAGAAAGAAGGCATCAACAGCGCCTGTGACGCCAAAGTGTGGCGCATCGACGTCGGCCTATCGCGTTTCTACGGCGGCAAACCGAGCGTGCTCGAAATTCGCGGTGCGCAGGTCCGCGCGTTGACGAGCGAGGCGACTAGCTCCCCGAAATAGTCATCTTCGCCGTACGGAACGTGGGCGAGGCCATCGACGTGATCAAGCGCAGATCATTGGCGATGCCGTCGATGCCTTTGAGCATGGCGTCGAGCGTGGATGAGATGGTGATTTCGCTGACCGGGAACGCGAACTTGCCGTCTTCGATCCAGAAGCCGGCGGCGCCGCGCGAAAAATCCGAGGTCATGGCGTTGAAGCCGAAGCCCATCATCTCCGTGACGTACAGCCCGCTCGGCGTGCTCGCGATCAGCTCATCGCGGCTGATCGTGCCTGGTTGCATGATCAGATTCGTGGTCGAGGCCGAGATGCTCCCGCCGCCGCGCGCGGCCGACCCCGTGGAGGCGCGCTGCAATTTGCGCGCGCTGTATGAGTCGAGCAAAAACGTTTTCAGCACGCCCGAATCGACCACCACGTTCTTGCGCGAGGGCAGGCCTTCGCCGTCGAACGGGCGCGAACCGGGGGCGCGCGGGATCAGCGGGTCGTCGATCAGCGTGACGCCGCGGCTCGCGACCTCAGTGCCTTCTCGCGCGGTGAGGTAGCTCGATTTGCGCCAAACCGCGCCGCCCAAGACGCAGCCGATGAACGCGCCGATGATCGAGCGAGACACGTCCGCGTCGAAGATGACCGTGGTTTCTTGCGTCGGCACTTTGCGCGGGTTGAGCTTGGCCAGGGTGCGGCGCGCCGCTTCTTGGCCGACGAACAGCGGATCTTCGAGCTCGGACTGATGGCGATTCGCCGACCAATAGTGCCCGCGGCGCTTCTTGCCGCCCTCGTCTTCGACCACCGGGGCGACGGTGAGCGCGGCGTACGAGCCGCGCAGCGCGGCCTCGAATCCGCTGGAGAGCACGATCGCGCTGGTCGAGTTGGTGCGCGAGAACGTCGCGCCTTCGCTCAGCTTGATCCGAGGGTCGAAATCGAACGCTGCTTGCTCGGCGATGCTCGCTTGGCGGATGGCTTGCTCCGCGTCGATCTTGAACAGCCCTTCGTCGAACAAATCCAGATCGGGAAATGGTGCTTTCGCGAGCAGGCTGGGGTCGGCCGGGCCCGCGAACGGATCGGGCTCACTCAACTCGGCCAACATCAGCGCGTCCTCCACGCAGCGCTCGATGCCGCGCACGCTGAGATCGCTGGTCGAGGTGAGCGCCACGCGGTCGGCGCGGATGACGCGTAAGGAGATGCTGTGGTGCCCGGCTTCTTCCACCAGCTCGGGCTTCCCCATGCGCACGCGCGTGCTGAGCTCCGAGCCGCCGCGTGCGCTGGCTTCCGCGACGTCGGCCCCTGCGCGGCGAGCGCGCTCCACCACCTCAGCGGCCAATTTCAGAAGCTCTCGAGAGTCATCGTGTTCCATTGCGCGCATTCCTCGAATTGGTGAAGCAGGCTCAGCTCTTGCGGCTCATTCGTTGCAGTGCTCGCAGTGTCCACGCGGTGGCGGCCGCGAGCACTCCCAGCATCCAGATCAAAGCGTAGCCCAGGGGACCGCCCGCGACCCCGCGGGTGCCGAAGTCTCCGTGGAACTGGGCGTAATTGGCGTGCACGCTCAGCCGCGACAGGGTCGCGAGCAAAAAGATCGCCGCCAACAGCGCGGGCACCGCCGCTTTGCGCAGCACGCGTCCGAGCCGGTGCGCGCGCGCGTCTGCCACCGCCGCTAAGAAGCCGGCGGGCACCGACACCGCGGCAAGTAACACGACCGCGATGGGCACGGCCGAGGGGAGGCGCTCGCTATCGACGAAATACGCGAATGACCAATCAGGCTCGAAGGCCACGAAGTAGCCGGCGACGGGCGCGAACACGAGCAACGCATAGGCCATGGTCACGAGTAACGCGCGCCCGCCCAAGCCGGAGGTCGAGCGGCCCAAGTCGCCCACTGCCGCCCAGGCACACGCCACGCCCAGAGCGAAGCCCAGCAGGGGAGTCAACGGCGCCGGCACCGCGCAACCTTCCCACGTTTTGCGGGCTACACCGCCCGAAATTCGCCGAAATCGTGCACGTCTGCCGGCTCTTCCCGCTCACTGCCGTGCGGAAAAGGCCGGAACGAGGTCGACGTTGGGGGCGCCCTGGATTAGAGCACTGCGCAATGGATGCAGCGCGTTTGCGAGAGCTCCTGGAGGCCGTCAAGGGCGGTTCGCTGGCGGTCGATTCGGCGTTGAGCACGCTCGCCACGTTGCCCTATTCGGATCTGGGTTACGCGCGGGTCGATCACCATCGGGCGCTCCGTCAAGGCATTGCGGAAGTGGTGCTGGCCGAGGGTAAGACCCCCGAACACATCATCGGCATCGTGTCGCGCATCATCGAGGCGGGCGACAACGTGTTCGTCACGCGGCTCATGGGCCGCCCGGCGGAGCTCGTGCTCGAGGCCTTGCCTCAGCTCGGTTACGCGACGCTGGCGCGCACGGCCAACCTCATCCAACGTCCGATCCCCGAGCGCGCCTGCAAGCCGGTCGCGATCGTGACCGCCGGCACGAGCGATATCCCGGTGGCCGAAGAGGCTTATGAGACCTTGCGTATGTTCGGGGTGCCTGCGCAGCGCTACTTCGACGTCGGAGTGGCCGGCATTCATCGGCTGATGAGCCATGTCGAAGCGCTCAACGGCGCGCCGGCCGCGATCGTCGTGGCCGGCATGGAGGGCGCGTTGCCGAGTGTCGTCGGAGGGCTGATCGGCGCGCCGATCGTGGCCGTGCCGACCTCGGTCGGTTACGGCAGCGCGCTCGGCGGCTTCACGGCCCTGTTCGCCATGCTCACCAGTTGTGCGTCGGGCATCACCGTCGTCAACATCGACAACGGCTTTGGCGCGGCCATGGCCGTGGGCCGCATGATCGCCACGCAGCAGAAGCAAGCCGAGTCGAAATGAGCGGGCCGAGGTTTTTCCTGCCCGGGCACGGGCACGGACATGGCCATGATCACGGACATGGCCATGATCACGGACATGGCCATGATCACGGACATGGCCATGATCACGGGCACTCGCACTCGCACGATCCGTCGTTGGATCCCGAGGCGCACCGTGAGCCGCTGGCGCGCGGCGCGGGGCTCGGAAAATCCTTGTTTTTGGATGCGTTCAGCGGTGTGGCCGGGGACATGAGCATCGCCTCGCTGGTCGACCTCGGTGTACCGTTCGCGGTCGTGCAAGAGAGCGTGGGGAGACTCGGGATGAAGGGCTTCGCGCTCGAGCTCAAGCCTCACTGGGGCGGCGCGATCGGCGGCACGAAGTTCGACGTCTTGGTGGCTGACGCTCAGCCGGATCGCCGCTACCGCGCGATCGACGACATGCTCGGTGCGTCGAGTTTGGAGCCCGGCGTGAAGACCCTCGCGCGTCGGATCTTCCTGCGTTTGGCCGAGGCCGAGGCCATGGTCCACCGCAGCACGCTCGACTCGGTCGCCTTCCACGAAGTCGGCGCCGTCGATGCCATCGTCGATATCGTAGGAGCGGCCACGTGCTTCGATTTCTTGGGCGCAGACGTACTCTCTTCTCCGTTGCCGATGGGGCGGGGGAGTGTGCTCTGCCAACATGGTGTATTGCCCTTGCCGGCGCCGGCGACCGTCGCCTGCCTGCGCGGCGTGCCCACGGTAGACGCCGGCATCGAAGCCGAACTGGTGACGCCCACCGGCGCGGCGATCGTGGCAACGGTTGCGCGTGAGTACCTCGCGTGGCCGAAGTTTGCGCCGGAGCGCATCGGTTGGGGTTTCGGCACGCGCGTCTTGCCGGATCGTTTGAACGCGCTGCGGGTGGTGCTGGGCAGCGCGTCACCGGCGGCCGAACCGGTCAGCGCCGCGACCCACGTCGTGCTCGAAGCGAACATCGACGACATGACCGGCGAGGTTGCGGCGCACGCGCTGCAGACCTTGCTCGCCAGCGGCGCGCTCGACGCCTGGGCGACGCCGATCATCATGAAGAAGGGCCGACCCGCGCTGACGCTCTCGGTGCTCGGCGAGCGAGCCGCGGAAGCCCGCTTGGCCGAAGCTTTGCTGCGCGAGACGCAGTCGATCGGCGTCCGCCACACGCCCGTGTCGCGCACCGAGCGGCCCCGACGCATGGTCCAAGTAACCACTGAATACGGCGTAATCCCGCTCAAAGTGAGCGAGGGGCCGTACGGCCCGGCGCGCGTCAAACCCGAGTTCGACGTGTGCGCCGCGGCGGCTCAGGCGGCCGCGGTTCCGGTGGGTGTGGTGATTGCGGCCGCGCTGGCCGCGTACTCGCGCTGAGTTCAGTCGGGGCGTTCGAGGCGAAAGCCCGCCGCTTCCCAACCCAACACGCCGCCTTCCAAAAACGCGACCGGCACGCCTTGCTCGGCCAACTTGGCGGCAAGCTCTTTCGTCTGATCGCCGGAGCGGCAATAGATCACGGGAGTGGCCGCGAGCATGTGCAGCTCGGCCAGCCGCGACTCGATCTCCGTCGCGGGCATGCTCACGGCGCCGGGCAGATGCGCGCGCGCAAATACCGGCGTGTCGCGCGTATCGACCGCGATCACGCGGCCCGCCTTGAGCAGCTGCGCGAGTTCGTCCGGCTTGAGCGCGCCCTCGGCGCGGGGCAGGAACGGATCGAGCATGTCTCGCAGCTCGCGCCGTTGCATGGCGCCCACTTTGCCGCCTACCGGGCGGCCTTGGTGAAAGACCACGAATGTTGGCACCGATTGCACGCCGATCTGGCGTGCGATCATCGGGGAGCGGTCGATGTCGACCATGACGACTTTGGCTTTGCCCTTGAGCTCGTCAGCCAGGGCTTGCAGCTCGGGAGCCATGGTCTTGCACGGGCCGCACCATTAGCGCCGAACTCGACCAGCACCGGCTCCTCGCTCAGCAACACCTCTTGTTCGAAGTTTCGTTCGGTGACCGTGGGGAGGGGCATGACCATTCTCGTGAGGATTCGAGTAGTCTTATGGCGCCCGTCCTGGCTGGGGTCAAGACGCAGCTAAGCCGTGCTGGAAGGGCGAAACAGCGCGTGCAAGGCAACCGTGAGCAGCGCCACCGAGCCTGCCGCGAGCAGCGCCGGCAGTGGGCTCGGCTGGGGCGCGCCGAGCAGCGGGCCCCAGGTGGAGAGCGCGTTCGCGGGGCGAAGGCCGGCTTGCGAGACGGCTGCGTCGAGCGCGGTGAGCCACGCCACACTGAACGAGGCACTGACGAACAGCGGCCCGAGTGCGATCGACATGCGCCGCCTGAGAAACGCGAGCAAGGGGGTGCGGCCGAGTCCATGGGGCACCGACTCGGGATCCTCGGCCTCGAGCCGTACGATTTCGCAGCGCAGCAGCCACGCTTGCTCCAGGCCACGCAGCACGCCCAAGGCGCAGACGAAACGGACGGTACTGCTGGTGCCGGCCCAAAGCACCGCCGCGACGAATACGGTCGGCAGCGAGCCGACCAGATCGCAGACGAAACGCAGGGCCGCGTCGAACACGCGCGGCCCGCTCGCGGCCAGGGCCCCGAGCGGCAGCGCGACCAAAAATGCCACGACCGTGATCGATAGGCCCGCGAGCACGGCGAAGGCCAACCCTTGAGCGTAGGCGCGCAGGGCGGGCGAGAGCGGGGCCAGCACCGTAGCCAGCACGACCAGCAGCGCGGTCGCGGCCGCCGCCATCAGCAAGCGTCGCTTCGCGGACAGTGCGTCGCTCGGATTCGCGTTCACGGGCGGCTCATCACGGTTCGAGGAGGCGTGGGGCGGATGAGATCGGCGGCGTGTCGGAGCAGCAGTGAGGCCGACGCCAACGCCAACGAAGCGGCCATCCAGGCATTCACATCGCCGGAAGCGAGCGAGAGCGCGGCCGTTCGGCCCAGGCCGGGGAGTTTGAAGATCAATTCGACCAACACGATCGCACTCAGCACGAAGGGCGGGTAGGTCGCGCCGAGCGGGGCCGAAACCGAGAAGGCAGCGGCGATCGGCGTCACGCTCTGACTCATCGTCGAGCGGGCGAGGTGGCGGGACACCCAGGCCGCGGTCGTGACCGTCACCAGCACCACCGCGCTCAGCAGCCCCGCACGGGAGCCGGCGAATAACCGCACGAAAGTCGCGCATGGGATGGCGGCCAAGGCCGTGCCCGCGATCGCGGAAGCCACGCGCGTAGCGAATTCGTGGCGCCGTCGCTCGAAGCGAGTCCAGGCTACACCCAACGGAAAGCCGACACCGAGGCCGACGAACAACAAGAACGAGGTCGTGCCCAACCCGCGGCCGACCAAATCCAGCGCCCGCTCGCCACTTTGGGTGCGCCCGAGGCCGCCACGCAGCACCGCCGCCAACCATTTGCCGTATTGCGTTTCGACGAATGTGGCCGCGAGCCGCCGCGGGCCGTCGAGCGCGGAATACTCACTGCCGTGGAGATCCCAAAAATCGAGCCAAGTATCGACCACGGCGCGGGCGTCCGCGACGCTCGCGCCCGGCAAGCACACGACGGGCAGGCCGGTGATGTGCGCAAGCACGGAACTCAGACGCTGCACACGCGGCACGTCATTGAGCGTCTTTACCCGGCCCAGGTCCTCGATCAATGCGGGCAGCGCGAAGGTATCGACGTGAATCAGATCTTCACGGCGGAGCGCGATCGCGCGCTCCGCCAAGCGGCTGGTCAGGTGGCGAACGCTGGCGGCGCGAAAGTCGATGGCGCGGTCTTGCCAGAAGCGTGTCCAGAACAAGACCGCTTGCGCGCCATCCGCGAGCTCGTGCGTGTGCGCCACCTCCATGCGCACGGCGATCGGCGTGAGCGACAGGGCCACGCGTTCTCGGCTGCGCGGGTCGAGCGAGTCGAGCGCGGGCAGCACGTACGGCAACGCCGCGCCGCCCAAGCGCGCGAGCGTGGCTTTCGCGGCCGTCGCCGTGGAACCACCGCGCGCGATTTCGCGCATGGCGTGGCTGGACAGCTCGCGCACGCCGATCGGGCGCGGGTTGAAGAACACCGGTAAGCTCGCGAACGGCGCCGGCCGCGGGTTGTTCGGGCGTCGCGCGTAGTCCGCTGACGCCCAAAACATGCCCACCGACAAGGCGATCAGGGTCAGGGCGATCCCGAAGAGTCGTCGGATCGCGGCCCGCACGCTCAAGGCCTAACGCACGAGCAGGTAGCCGAGCATCGCGACGAACAGCATCGCTCCCAGCACCATGATGCCGACCACCGACGGTGGCAGCCCACTGGTCGGAATCGAAACCGGCTCGTTGTCCATGCTGAACGACGGGGGCGCGCCCGACACCCGTGGCCCGGGCGGCGCGGACGACGACAAAACGCCCGTGATCGGATTCACGGCGCCGACCATGGTGTGGCCCACGCGCAGACGACGGGACTCGCGCGCGGCTTCCTCGCTCGCGCCGGCATCGGCTTCGTACGGACGCTGAGTGACCGCCGGCGCGCGCACGGTCATGTCGACCGGAGCCTCGGGCAGCGCGTATTTTTGGTATGAAACCAACGCATCCGGCGTCGGGGCCTGCAGCTCGCCGCCGTCGAACTCGGCGACGATCACCGTGATGTTGTCGTGGCCACCGGCGCGATTGGCACGATCGGTGAGCTCCTTGCAGGCCTCGAGGGAGTCACGGGTGGAGAGCAGCACCTCGCGCATCTCGTCGCCGCGAACCATACCGGACAGTCCGTCGGAACAGACCAGCAAACGGTCCCCGCGACACAAGTCGACGTACGTGAGATCGACCTGCACGGTTTCCGCCGTCCCCAGCGCCTGCAAGATGATGTTGTTGTGCTCGAAGGTCTCGGCTTCTTCTTCCGTGAGCTGACCGGCCTCGATCAGTTGATTGACCAAGGATTGGTCGCGGCTCACCTGGGTGAAGCGGTCGCCGCGCAAGACATAGGCCCGACTGTCACCGACCTGCGCTACGAACAGCCGCGCGTCCATCAGTGCGGCAATCGTGGCGGTGGTTCCCATCCCGCGGCGCGTGCGATCGGCGCGAGCTTCGTTGAAGATGCGCATTCCTGCTTCTTCGACGGCTTGCACGAGCCGGCGGGCGAGGTCGTCGTGGTGCTGGGGTGGGTCGCCCTGCACGAGCTTCTCGTAGATGATGTCGACGGCCAGCTGACTTGCGACCTCACCGGCGGCGGCTCCGCCCATGCCATCACAGACGCCGAGCAGCAAGCCCCGTTCACCGACGGGGGGCTCGCGATCGCCTTCCATCAAGCTGCGCGTCTTGCGGGTCAGGTCGGCAACCAGGAAATTGTCCTCGTTGTGCTCCCGGATCTGTCCCACATCGGTACGGCCGAAGACTCGTACCTTTAGTCCCGACCCCGTTGCGTTGGATGTCATCGCCCGTCCGCCCGCCCGACGTCGAGCCGAAACAGATGTTGTCCGATACGTACGTGGTCGCCCGGAGTGAGCTCTCGCTCGGATCGGATTGCCAAGTAAGTCCCGTTGGAGGAACCCAAATCACGAAGACTGAACGTCCCGTGGTTGGGGTCCCGCGTGATCGCTGCGTGGCGTCGGCTCATGAAGGGATCATTGGTGAAAACGATGTCTCCCTGTTCGCGGCCCACGACCGCCTCATCGCGAGTGGGATAGTAAACGTCTCGCGTCACCCCTTCCACCGTGCGCTGGCAAAGGCGCATGTGGCGTGCCGCCGACGGGGAGCCGAAGATCTGCGTACCGCGCTCCACTGCTGGGCTAAGCCCTTTCTCCGCGTCGCTCACAACCTCGAACCTTAACACTTCCAACCCGATCAACACCAAGTCCCCGTGCTGGAGGCGCTCGGTTGCCCGCAGCCGGACATATACTCCGTTAACAGATTCTAGGTCCCTGACAAAAAACCGGCCGTTTCGCCGGGTTAGCCGGGCATGGCGGGGGCCGACGTAGGGGTCGTTCGACAGCACGATATTGCCCTCTTCACGGCCAATGTCGGTCTGATCATCGATGATTGGGTAGTCTCGCCCGGGCTTTCCGTCTTGGCCGATCACGACCAAGCGGGCATCGGGCTTTGCCTCGGCCGGCGCGTACTGTTGTGGAGCGCCCGGCGCTGGCCCGTAGGCCGCACCACGTTGTTCTTCCGGCCCTCCGACCAAGCGCGCGCCGCAAAATTGGCAGAATGACATCTGCGGCGGGTTTGGCCCGCGGCAGCGTGGGCAGGTGAGCGTTGCCGGCGTCGGAGGAGCGGCCACGAATTGAGGTGCGGGCGGCGGCGGCGGAGGGGCGGGTGGCGGCGGAGGAGCCGGTGGGGCAGGACGCGGCGGCTGGGGTTGGGGAGCCGTCGAGGGCTCATGACGATCGAGCGGGGCACCGCAGTTCGAGCAGAAGCGGCCGCTGGTCGGATTGCTCGTGCCACAGCGGGTACAGACGCGCTCGGCGGGTTTTGCGGCCGGTCGCTGTGCGGAGAACTCGAACTGCGGTGCAGCGGGTCGTTTGGGGACCTCGCTCACGCGCGCGCCGCTGCTGGGCGGGCCCGGGGGAGCAAACGTGGACGGTGGGGCAAAGAATGGCGGCACCACGGAAGCCGTGACCGGCACGGCGGCGGCGGGGATGGCAGCGGGCGCGGGTGCGGGCGGCGGCGCCGCGGGCGCGAACCCTCGCGGCGGCGTCGGCGCGACGCCGGCCCCTTCGCCTGAAATCAGGCGATTCCCGCAGTCCTGACAGAACCTCAGTGACTCCGGGTTTTCTTTGCCGCAGCGGCTACACCTCACCAACAATTGCCCAATCTCTCGTTCCTCGCTTTCATTACTTCAAACCGGGGGCGAAGTGAAAGTGAACAGCCGAGCGAAGCTACCAGCGGGCTAGCGGGCTCCTGAGTTCGAGGGTGAGCTCGAAGCCGATGGTGTGCGCAAAGCCGAAGCCCAGGTACTCGTTCGCCCGCACCGTGTTCGTGCTGTCGGTCCAGTGGTGGAACAGGAAACCGCGGTAACCAAAGCCCCCGCCCAGTACCGTGGACTGGGTGATCTGAAATTCCAGGCCAAAACCGGCGCTCAGCGTCGGCCCGCCGGAGCTCACGTTCCACTCGTTGCCGTAGAAAGCAGCTCCGAAGCCCAACATGCCGTAGGGAGTGAGGCGATTTCCCGTATCGAGGTAGTAACGTGCCTCACCCCGCAACTGCTGCAGGATGGCCAAACGGAGCAGGTTGGAAGAGTCCATGCGCGTGAACTCGTAGGCGCCGCCCAGGTACCAGGGCCCGCGCGAACGATAACCCATCCGGATAGCCAACCCGCCGCCGCTGCCGAGGATGCACGGCGTGGCCTTCTTCACCTTCGCGGGTTCGCCTGGCATTGCCGTCCCAGTGTCGGGCGCGGCGGGGGGACAGACGTCGCCACCCGACGCCAATTTCTCGACCGCGACCGCGACGCCGTACTGAAAGTACTCCACATTGTTGGGCGGTGGACGCTGCGACTGCTGGGCCGACGCACGATTCGCGAGCGTAAAAAGAAACAGCAGCACCAGTGCGCGGAACGCAAACGACGCGACTTTTCCGCGGTGTGCGTGGTGCGCGAGCAGTGCTCGGGCGATCGCTGAAAGAGGCCGTTCGACCTTTGTCGTCGTCACGGGCTTGACTGTACCCGAATCCTTCGTCTAAAGCCGGGTCGAGTCCCCAGGAAGCTAATCGGAATGGAAATTCACCTCGACAAACGCGCTGTCCGGCAGATTCGACTTTCTGCGCAAGAGGCTATCGAGGAGGATGACACTGAGTCACTCAGGGAAGACATCCTCGAGGCATTTACCGAAGATCAGGTCGAGGAAATCGAACGTCGCTTAGACAACGGCGACTTTTTCGAATTTTTGACCGACGTGATCGACGAATGGAGCGGTGACGACGTAGACGAGTTGCTCGAACTACTCGAGACCCAGCTCGGCGAAGTCGGCATCGACCTCAAGACGGAAGCAAAGAGCGAAACCGCCGACGACGAAGACGAGCCGGACGAGCCGGACGACGACTTCGACGACGAAGATGAAGACGACGAAGACGACGAAGACGACGAAGAGGAAGAGAAAGAAGAAGAGCCGGAGTGAGCTCGGCCGCGCGGGCCAGAGCTCATTCGGCGGATCCGTCTGACTCTGGCTTCGGTGTGGCCGTGGGTTCACGAAACTCTCGCTCGATGTACGCGGCGCAGTCGCGCCGCGCTACGGGCGCGATTTTCGTGCACAGTTCATGTGCGCACGGCGCGTAGCGCGAGTCGGGGAGCTGCTTGACCAGGAGCTCCAGCGGCACGCACGCGAGCGGCTCGGCGGTACGACGCGCGAGCAGCGCTTCCTGCCAAAGTGCATCGTCGCGCAGCGTGCTCGTCGGGTATTCGAGGAACACGCCGCGGAAGGCGCGTCGCGCCCCGTCTGGATCACGCTTGGCGTCTCGGTAGAGCTCCGCCAATTTGTAGGCGGCATCGGCGAAGTGCGGTCGCTCGTAGCTGCCCGACAGGTGCGACGTCTCCCGCGCGCGCAGCATGCGCTCGAGCAAGGCGATCGCGCCGTCTGCGTGACCCTGCTTCAGCTCGAGCTCCGCGCTGCGTAACAGAGCGTCGTCCCAATAGGCGCCGTACGGATACGGAAAGCGGTCGGCAACGAGCACGTAGGCGCCGACCGCATCTGCGGTTCGGCCGAGCGAGTCGAGTCGCCGCGCGCGCTCGTACATGATTTGCTCGGCCAGGTCGCCCCGAACGAGCTCCGCTTCGACACGCTGGATGTAGTCGAGCACGGCCTGATCGCCGCCCTGGTCGGCGAGCGCCGAAAAATAGCGGCGCAGCGCCAAGCTAGCGATGGCCGAACTCGGGTACTTTCGAATCGCGGCTTCGAGATCGACCAGGCCGCCTGCGGCGTCGCCACTCGCCAGGCGCAAGTCCGCCAGCGCGAACGTGGCTCGAGGCGCGCGCTCGCTCTTGCCGCTGGCCAAAACGACGTACCACTTGCGGGCGTCTTCGACGCGGCCGGCGCGTTCGTAGCTGGCCGCGGCACGGTAGCGCGCTTCACTGCGGTCGCGCGCGGTCGCGACCGTTTGGGCCGCGCCCAACCAGCGCTCGGCCGCCTCGCTGAACTTCCCGTTGGCGTAAGCGCGCTCCGCCGCATCACGATCCTTCACGTAGGCGGCGGGCAACGTGGGCGCGCAAGCCGCGAGCAACAACGCGAAGAGTAGCCCGCGCCTCACGCGGCCGCTCCGCGCAGCGCCACAATCGCGTCACACAAGCGTTCCGCCGCGCCATTCACGTCCGATTCAGACACGTCCAAATGAGTCACCGCGCGCAGTGAGCGCGGCCCGGTGGCGTTGAGCAACACACCACGCGCTCGCGCTTCGCTCACCACGCGCTCGGCGCCCAGATCGTCTAGCGCGAACGACACGATGTTCGTCTCCGGCTCGACCACGCGCACGCCGGGCAATTGCGCGAGCACTCTCGCCAGCCCCCGCGCCGATGCATGATCGAACGCCAAACGTTGCCGTTGATGCTCGAGCGCGAACAGCGCGCCCGCCGCCAAAATCCCCGCCTGCCGCATGCCACCGCCGAGCATCTTGCGAAAGCGCCGGGCCGCCTTGATCGCGTCGCGCGAACCACCCAGCGCAGAGCCCACCGGCGCGCCCAAACCCTTCGAAAAACACACGCTCACGGTGTCGAACGGTCGCGCGAGCTCCGCTTCCGCGGTGCCCGTCGCGAGCGCCGTGTGCCACAACCGCGCGCCATCCAAGTGCGCGCGCAGGCCATGCTGGCGCGCGCGCGCCACCACGCCCTCCACGACGCCTTGCGGAAAAATCCTACCGCCCGCGCGATTGTGGGTGTTCTCCAAACAAACCAATGACGTGCGCGGGTGATAGTCCGCGAGCGGCTTGACCGCCGCACTCAACTCATCGGCATCGAACAACCCGCCCGCGCCCGCCTGTGCAAATTGCACCCCCGCCCACGCCGCCCCCGCGCCGGACTCGTAAAACGCCACGTGCGCGCCCTCGCCAATCACGACCTCGTCTCCCGGACGCGTGTGTACGAGCAACGCAATCTGATTGCTCATCGTGCCGGAAGGCACGAACAGGGCGCTCTCTTTCCCAACCACCTCCGCCACGCGCCGCTCGAGCTCGATCACCGTCGGATCCTCGCCGTACACATCGTCACCCACGGTCGCATTCGCCATCGCCTCACGCATCGCGCGCCCCGGCCGCGTCACGGTGTCCGATCGCAGATCGAAAACGGATTCGGTACTCATCCTCGCCCCCAGCCTACCAGAGGTTTTTGATGGTCGCGGATTGCGCACCCATGCCCGCCGAAGGCGGGGCCGAAAACGCGCGCAAAAGGGGAGCTCGTTCGCTGGCGGTCGGGACAGATCCGTCGAGCGAAGCTTGCAGTGGCTGAGCGCGTTGCTCACTCGGGCTGGCGGCGACGAGCCCTGCGCCTTCGAGAAGCGGCCGCTGCTCGTAGACAGCGTGAAACCGCGACCCCATGCGAACCGCTACTCGTCGAGGCGCGCAAGCGCGTGGCCACTTTTGCTGGACGAAGTGAACGCAGGCGGTGACGAAATCGTGATCGCCTGCAACGACAGGGAGTCATTCGAACCCAACGGTGACATCGCACTAACCATCGAACGGGCGCTGGATCTAGCCTTGACGCGCGCGGAGAAGCAGCCCTTCGCGAAGACCGATCACCCTCGTCGGGCAACCTCTCAGCGCCCGAGGCAACCTTCGCCGATCAATACGGACAGGCGCAACACGCAGAGACACGACATCTCTCTTCTCAGAACATCGACAAATCTCTCGAAGCGCCATGAGTCGTCGATGGTTCAACCCTCGCTGTCGTCGCTCGCTTCGGGCGCTCCGTCCGCGGACGTTGCGTCGAGGTCTTCGAGTTGGATCGGCGTGCCTTGACGCGTGCGCTCGGCGAGGGCTTCGACGAATAGTTCGTAGGCCATGATCTGGGTGGCTTGGGCGAGGTTCACGGAGGGCTGATCGGCGGCCATGGGAATGCGCACGTGGAGCGTGGCCCAGGCGTGATCGGCTTCGGAGAGGCCGGTCTTTTCGTTGCCGAACAGGAAGGCGACCTTGCCGCCGCTTGCAGCGTGTTGCACGGCGCGGGCGGCCGCTTCGCGCGGCTGAATGATGCCGGAGAAGCCGCGGCGCGCGGTGGTCGCGAAGACCAGCGTGACGTCGGCGAGGGCGCTGCCGAGGTCGTCGACGCGGCGCGAGTCGTTCAGCACGTCCCACGATTTGACGGCCATTTTGAAGGCCATTTCGTGTTCAGGCACGGCCAGGCGACCGGGTTTGAGCAGGGTCAGCTGGGTGAAGCCCATGGTTTTGATCGCGCGCGCTACGGCGCCCACGTTCTCGGGGTAGTGCGGGCGCACGAGCACGAACTGCGTCGCTTCGTGGATGGGCAGGCGTAGCTTGGGCTTGGGGATGTCGAGTGGTTTATCGAAGCTCATGGGTGGGTTCTCGAGGCCCCTGGGAGCGCGCGCAGCGGAAGCCGAGCGAGGGGCGACGTTCGCTCGGCAAGTAGGCGCCACGCGCGGCGCCGCGCAGCCAGGCCATGGGTGATTCGTAGCTGCCGCCGCGGATGACGCGCGCGCTGGTGGCTTGCGTCGCGTCCGGGCCTTGGGGGTCCGTTTGATCGGCGTCGGGGTATTGCGTCGCGTAGCGGTCTTGCACCCACTCGGCGGCGTTGCCGGCGAGGTCGAGGAAGCCATCCGGGGTGCGTCCGGCCATGAACGAGCCGACCGGCGCAAGTTCGCTGAAGCCGTCTGTATCGTCGGTCAAGTCCATGCCTAGGCGTCCGTGATTGGCCAGGCGCGTGTTGGGCAGCTGTCCCCACGGAAAGCGACGACCGGCGGGCCCGCGCGCTGCACGCTCGAACTCGGCTTCGGTGGGCAAGCGCGCGCCGCGATACGCGCAGAACGCCTGCGCGTCGTCCCAAGTCACCAAAGTGACGGGAAAATTGGGCTGCTTGAAGCGGCGTGCCCCGCGCTCGTAGGGCGCAGGTTTGCAGCGGCCGACGCGTACGCACGAGTCGTACTCGGCGACCGTCACTTCTCGGCGATCCAAGAAGTAGCCGGACAAGCGCACGCGATGTGCCAAAGATTCGTCCGCGAAGCTGCGCTCGTCGCAGCTCGTGGCGAGCGGCTCGCGCTCGCACAACACGGTGGAGTCGACGATCTCGGCGGACGTCGAGCCCATCACGAACTCCGACGCGGGCACGCGAATCATCAGCGAGCCCCGCGCCCTCAGCAGCGCGAGCCCGCCGCTGAAGGCCGTCTCGCTCGGGGGGTGAGCGTTCGGCCCCGGCCAAAGCACGGCGCCGTTCGAGGCATCGGCGCGCGTGTCGGGCGGCGCGGCCAAGGACAGTAGGCAACCCAAGGCCACGCTCAGCACGAGGCGTTCGCCGAGGGCGAGCCGCGTGCTGCGAGTCACGGCGGAGCGACCTGCTCGCTCCCCGCGTCGCCCACTGCTTGCGCGCCCGCATCGGCGATCGCCGCGCGCGCGGCTTTGTTCGCTCCCGCATCACGCGCGTTGTCCTTGCGGGCAGGCTTGCTCTTCTTGGGCGCCGCGGGCTCGACCGGTGCCGGATCCACGGGCTTGCTCGACGGCGAGATTTGAATCTGTTCCGCGCGCGGCTCGGGCGGACGTTCGGGCTGGCGTAGGCCGATACTCAGCTGAAAACCGGCGATTCCGAGCAACGCGCCGATCGCGGCGCCGCCCAAGACGAGGCGGGTGGTGTGCGTTTCGTGCGCGGAGGGCGCGCTGTTTCGGTGGCGCTCGTCCGGCAGCGTCGGCAATGAATGACGCGGGCTCTGCCAGAGGGCTTCCGCCAGCGCCTTGCCGAAGGCACGCGCGTCTTCGAAGCGGGCGCTCGGGATCTTGGACAGGCCGCGCGCGAGCACGCGATCGACGTGGGGATCGAGACCCGCGAAGCTCGCAACTCCCGGCGGCTCGTCGGTCGTGATGCGCGTCGCCACGGCGATTGCGTCTTCACCGGGGAACGCGCGCTGCCCGCTGACGGCCTCGTACAAAGTCGCGGCGAGCGAAAATTGGTCGCTCAGCGGCGAAAATTTACCGGAGGCGATGCACTCGGGCGCGCTGTACGCGGGCGTGCCCAGCAGTCCGCCATCGCGCGTGAGCGTGGAATCCGGCACGCGCGCGATGCCGAAGTCGGCGACTTTTGCGCCGGTGGGCGTCAAGATGATGTTCTCGGGCTTGATGTCGCGATGCAGCACGCCGGCCGTGTGCGCGGTCGTCAGCGCGTCACCGACCTCACGCGCGAGCTTGGCGGCGGCTTCGGGACCCAGGGGCCCGCGCTGCAGTCGCTCCTTGAGCGTGAGGCCCTCGGCGTACTCGAAGACCAAGCACAGCCCGAGCTCCGGATCTTCGCCCATGTCGTGCAAGGCGACGATGTTCGGATGGCTGACGCGCGCCGAGGCGCGCGCCTCCTGGCGCATCCGGTGGAGCAGCGTGTCGTGCTGCTCGGGCGGAATGTTGAGGTCGTCCCTCAGCAGCTTGATCGCCACACTGCGGTCGAGCACGGGGTCGTGCGCCAAGAGCACGCGGCCCATCGCGCCGCGCCCGAGCAAACGCTCGATCTTGTAGCGGCCGATCTGGGTCGGCAGGCCTTGCTCCGAAGACTCCATTCGTTGGAACCTCCATCTATCCTCGGCCTACCGCAGGCTTCAATCGCTCAATCGGTACCCGCGTCGGCTTCCGGCTTTTTCTCGGGCGGGGCCGCGGGTGGGGTCGCGGGCGATTTGCGCGGCGGAACACCGTATTCGTCGCGCAGTTTTCGCACCAACCCATCCCTCAGCACACGCTCGTGGTACTCCGGCATACTCGGGATTTGGACGAATAATTTGACGTGACCGTCCGCGTCCACGATTTCGACGGTGCCCGTGGCCAGGGCTTTGGTTTGTCCGGGCAGCTGGTAGCGGAAAATCAGGTACGCCGCGTCCGCGTCACGCTCGACGATTTCGTAACCGAGATCGACCCGCAGATAGCGAAGGGCCCCGCTGTACGTCTGGGCCTTGCTGTACTCGGAGTCACCGCCCACGCGCGCGGTCGCGCTCTGGGCGACGAACAGCGTGAAGGCGAGCAAGACGCCGGCCAGGCCAAGCTTGCTGCGCGCGGGTTTCCACATCGCCCTCGGCGTTAGCAGGCCGAGGCCGAAGCGGACAAATTTTCCGCGTTCACGCCGCTACTCGGGGAGCACCCCCGCGAGCAGCTGCGCAGGGCCCTCTTGGAACATGAACGTCACCTCTTCCGGCCCGTACAGTTCGCGCAAACGCTCGATGCCGCGCGCAACCTCGGCAATATCCGACGGGCGATGCGCGTCACTGCAGGCGGCGTGGTACAGCCCGCGTTCCAGGAGCTCCTCCGCGCAGGCCTGGGTTTTCTGCCCGTATTTGCCGATCAACGAAGCGACGTCGAGCAGCGCGGCCGAGCCGGAATCGACCAGGGTTTCCAAAATGTCCGGCGAACGCCACAGGCATTGATAGCGCTCGGGGTGAGCGATCACCGGCAGTAGCCCGCGTGTGCGCAGGTCGAAGAGCCGATGCTGAACCATCGGTGGAAAATTGATCTGATAAAACTCGAGCAACACCGCTTTGCCGCCGGGGTAGGGGAGCCCTTCCCCCGCCAGCAGACGTTGGAACACGATGTCGTCGAAGTAGTGTTCGCTGCTCAGGGACAGCGCGGGAAGGGTGACATCCGCCGGCAGCGCGCCTTGAAACGCCGCAAATGCGGCGCTCAGCATGGTGGCCGTGTTGTCGAACATGCCCGGTCGGGTATGCGGAGTGGCCACCACGCGCGAGAAGCCGAGCGCGCTCAGCCCCCGCAGCATGTCCACGCCTTCTACCGCCGAGCGCGCGCCGTCATCGATGTTCGGCACGTAGTGACAGTGCAGATCGATGAAGCCGCTCATGAGCGGCACAGCTTAATCGGCGGCGCGCGAAAGCGCACGCCGCGCAGCTGCGTTCAGTGCGACAGACGCGACTTTTTCTCGACCAGGATGCGCTGGCAACCGCTGGCGATGCTGCCCAGGGCCGAGTCGAGTCCGGCGCCGCGCCCGGAAATGAACATCTGGCAGCCGTCGACGGCCAAGCGCCGGACCTCGGTGCCGCGTCCGAGCACGTCGAAGTGGGTCGGCAGCGCGGTACTGGGCGAGCCGAACAGGGGGGCCACGGCCGCCAGCTCGTCGCACAGTTCGGCCGCGCCCGCTCCGGCCACGAGCAACCCGAGCTCATCGCCGAGCGCCAGCGCCTCGAACGCCGCCCTGCGCCGCGCCGCTTCCAGCAAGCGGGTGAGGGCGACCTGGGTGTTTTCGCTACGGGCCTGACGGCGATCCAGCTTGGGGTCGAACATGTGAGGCCATTTTTGTCGCTCGTGGGTGTGGGGCCAAGTTTTGGTCAGGCGCCGAGCGCATCCGACTCATGGTAGAGCCCAGGCTGCTCATGGCCGACTCGCTTCGCCCGCTTTTGGAAGGCAAACAGATCGTGGTTTGCGCCGGCGCGGGCGGCGTCGGGAAGACGACGGTGGCCGCGGCGCTGGCGTTGGGCTTCGCTCAACAGGGGCAGCGCGTGTTGTGCATCACCATCGACCCCGCCAAGCGTCTGGCCGACAGCCTGGGCATCGGCGCGATGAGCGCGGAAGAGCAGCGCGTGAGCCCCGAGCTCTTCGCCAGCGCGGGCCTCGAAGTTCCGGGACAGCTCACGGTGCTGATGCTCGACACCAAACGCACGTTCGACGATTTGGTGCGGCGTCACGCCTCGAGCCCCGCCGTGCGCGATCGCATCTTGCAAAATCGCATTTACAGCTACGTGTCGACGAGTTTGGCGGGTACGCAGTCCTACATGGCGATGGAGAAGGTGCTGCTCGTGCGCCAAGACCCGCGCTTCGATCGGATAGTGCTCGATACGCCGCCCACCAGCAACGCGCTCGATTTTTTGGACGCGCCCGAGCGGCTGATCGAAGCCATCGACAGCGCCGCCATGCGCTGGCTGGTGCAGACCTTCGAGAAATCCGGGCGCTTCAGCTTGAACTTGGTCGCGCGCGGCGTGTCGTTGGTCTTACGCGGCATCGGCAAACTCACCGGCAAGGGCTTCCTCGAGCACTTGGCCGAGTTCGTGGCCGAGCTGAACGAGCTGTTCGGCGGCTTCCGCGAGCGGGCCGCGGCCGTGGCCAAGGCCTTTCGCTCGCCCGACTTGGCGTACGTGCTCGTGACCTCGGCCGCGCCCGCCGCGATCGACGAAGTAAGCTACTTTGCGGCCCGCTTGCGCGAGCAAGGGATGAAGCCGACCGCGGTGGTGGTCAATCGTTTGCAACCGAACCCTGCGGCCGCGAGCCCGGCGGCGATCGCGAGCCGTGCGCGCGAGCTGGGTCTCGAGCTGCCCATGGCAACGATCGCGAACGTCGAGCGCGCGGCGGAAGATGATCGCAGCCGCGCGCGCTTCGAGGCCACGCAGTTGCAGACGCTCGACCAGTCGCTGGGCACGCCGCGCCCCGCGGTCTTGCGCTTGCCGGTGCTCGCCGCGGACGTGCACGACGTCCGCAGCCTCTCGTTAGTGAGCGCGCGGCTTTTTCCGTGAGCGCGACTGAACGACGCTCGCGGGCGCGGCCTCGTTGCGTTTGCGCGCCCGGTACTCGACCGTGATCGGCACGGCGCGAAAATCGAACGCCTTGCGGATCTGATTGGCCACGAAGCGTTTGTACGCTTCCGTGATGTAGTCGGGCGCGTTGCACATGGCCACGAAGCGCGGCGGGTGCGCCTCGGCCTGGGTCACGTAGAAGATGCGCGGCGCGCGGCCCTTGCTCGTCGGTGGCGGATGACGCGTGAGCACGTCCTCGAAGAAGCGGTTCAGCTCGCCGGTCGGGATCCGGCGCTTGAACTCTTTGCCGGCGCGAGCGGCCAGATCCAAGAGTTCGTTGACGCCGCGCCCAGTTTTGGCGCTCAAATGCACGATCGGCACCCAGCCCGCAAAGCGCAGCTCGTCGCGCGCCTTTTCTTCGGAATCGGCCTGTTCTTTCTTGTTCTGCAGGTCCGCTTTGTTCAAGCCCACGATCACGGCTCGTCGTCGCTCGAGACACATGCCGAGCAAGCGTGCATCCTGCTCTTGCACGCCGAGCACGGCATCGCACATCAAGATCACGACCTGGGCGCGTTCGATCGAGCGAATCGCCTGCAGCACGCTGATGAGCTCGATGCCTCGCTCGACATTGGCCTTCTTGCGAATGCCCGCGGTATCGACGATCAAGAACGTGCGGCCATCGGCTTCGATGCGCGCGTCGACGGGGTCGCGCGTGGTTCCCGGTCGCGCATCGACGAGTGAGCGCTCGCTGCCGCTCAGCCGGTTGAACATCGACGATTTGCCGGCGTTGGGTCGGCCGATCAAGGCGATGCGCGGGATGATCTCATCCGCCTCTTCCGACTCGGCCGCGCCGCGGGCCGCCTTCGGCAAGTGCTTGGCGACCGCCTCCGCCAGCGTGGCCGTGCCGCGGCCGTGCAACGCGGAAACCGCGATGATCTCCGGCACGCCGAGTTCGTACAGCTCGTTCGCGGCCGGGATGTGATTCTGCGTGTCGACCTTGTTGGCGACGTAGATGACGGGCTTCTTCGAGCGCCGCAGCATCTTCACGGCCTCGCGGTCCGGTCCCGTCGGGCTCATCGAGCCGTCCAGCACGCACACGATCACGTCCGCTTCTTCGATGGCCGCGCTCACATGGCGCGCGATGCCTTGCTGCATCGGGTCGTCGCTGCTCGGATCGAAACCGCCCGTATCGACCAAGGTCACGTTGTGCCCGTGAATGTGCGCGGGCGCGTAGTGACGGTCACGGGTGACGCCCGGCTGATCGTCGACGATCGCCAACTTCTTGCCGATCAGGCGATTGAACAGCGTGCTCTTGCCGACGTTCGGTCGGCCCACGACGGCAACGATGGCGCTCATTTGGCCCTCGGTGCGGAGCGCTTCTTGTTCTTGCTCCGGGTCGGCTTCTTGGCGGCGGCGGCTTTGGCGAGTCCCACCGGCGCTTCGTAGCCGAGCTCCGCGAGCTGGCGCGGCATGCTCTTCCACTGGGGGGTGACGCGCACGAATAGCTCGAGGTGCACTTTGTGCCCGAGCAGGGCCCCGATGCGCGCCTGCGAACCGACGCGGATCTGTTTGATCTGAAGTCCGCCCGTACCGATCAGGATCTTGCGCTGACCGACCTTCTCCACGTGAATGGTGGCCTTGATCGAGGCCGATTTCTCGCCTTCCGTGAACTCGTCGATCGAGACGGCGACGGCGTGGGGGATCTCCCCGCGCATCGCCAGGAGCACTTGCTCGCGAATGTATTCACGCACGAAGAAGCTGGTCGGGCGATCGGTAAGCGTGTCTTCGTCGAAGCCGATCCCACCCTCGGGCACGGCCTGGGCCAAAGCGTCGAGCACGCGTTCGACGCCGTCGTCCGCCTTCACGCTGATCGGAATCAACGCCGCGAATTCGCGCAGCTCCTGGTAAGCGACGAGCGCGGGGAGGAGCTTGCTCTTGTCGCGTAGCGCGTCCACCTTGTTCACGACCAGCACGACCAAAGCGTCTTTCGGCACGCTCGCGAACAGCTCCTGGTCGAGCTCTTGAACGCTCTTCTCTTTAGCTGCCTTTTTTGGCGGAGTGAGCGCCGAGATATCGGTCATGAACAGCACTACGTCGGCCGTGCGCGCGGCATCGAGCGCGGAAGCGTTCATGCGCCGGCCTAGTTCCGAGTGCGGCGTGTGCACGCCGGGGGTGTCGAGAAACGCCAGCTGGACGCCTTCGCGGTGCACGACTCCGAGCACGTTGTCGCGCGTGGTTTGCGGGAGCGGCGAGACGATCGCGAGCGGCTCACCCAGGACGCGATTCAGGAACGTCGATTTTCCGACGTTCGAGCGCCCCACGATGGCAATGGTTCCAAAACGCATGAGTGTTCGAGTCCGATGGTGCGCGGGCTGGGGGGGACCGAAAGTGGTGCCCCACGGGCAAGGGGCCGCGGCGCGCCGCGCGTACCTCCCACCGTTTCTGCCCGGTTGCAACGACAAGAAACACCGGCTACTACGCGCGCAGGCTGCGATGAGCGAGGAAAACGTCGGCGCTTCCGAAGCCGGCGCCGCTGGCGAGCCGGGAAATCTCGCACAATTGCCGGCGATCGCGGCGGCCCTGCCGGTTAAGCACCGGGTTTTGGCTTGGTTTGCCGTGCTCGTCGCGGCGGTCAGCCTGTTTGTCCCCCTTTCCTCGAGCGGGATCTGGGATCCGCCCGAGCGCGAGGTTGCCGAGTTCGCGCGGCGGATCGCGCTCAATTTGCTGGGCGGCCAAGGCCTGGCGGTAGAAGGCGCGGACAATCGGGTGCCCACGCGCAGCGAACTCGGTCGCGGAGAGCTGCCGTTCACGTCGATCGCCGTGGGGTTTCGGGCCTTCGGCCTGCACGACTGGGCGGGGCGGCTGCCGCTCGCGATCTGGGGCCTGGCTGGGCTCGCCGCGACCTATGTGCTCGTGAAGCGGCTCGCGGATCGGCGAAGCGCCTGCTTTGCGGTTTTGGTGCTCGCGACCACGCCGCTCTATTTTCTGCACGCGCGCACGATGCTCGGCGACATCGTCACGATGTCGTCTTTGGCATTCGCGCTGTGCGGCTTCGGTTTGGCCGCCTTCGAACGTGGCGCCTGCGCTGGCTCGCGTTGGCTCGCGCTCGGCTTCGGCGGGTTGGGCGTGTTGTGTGCGCTGTTCACGCGTGGCGTGTTGATCGGGGTCGCGTTGCCTGCCGGCTCGGTGGGGCTGACTTGGCTCGTCTTGCGATCGTCGCGTGTCGTCTCCCGCGATCGATTTGGCGACGCGGTGGGGACGCTCGCGCTGGGCGTCGGGGTCGTGAGCGCGGGGCTCGGTTGGCGCGCGTTGCTGCAAGCCCCCGAGAGCGGCGGCGCATTTACGCTGCTCTTGGGCAGCGTGGTCAATCGACCGCGCGTGCTCCCCACGTTCGACAGCGTGTTCCTGCAACTCGGTCACGCGCTGTTCCCGTGGAGCGCGGTCTTGCCGGTCGCTTTGGGCTCGCTGCTGCGAGAACCACCGGCCATCGCCGCTGATTCGGCGCGCGAGCGCGAGGCCGCGCTGCGCGTCCTGTGCCTGGTCACGCCGCTGCTGGCGCTGGCCGCGTACGGCATTTCCGCGCCCACCTTGGGCACGATGCCGTTCGGCGCGGTCGCCGCGTTGGCGGTCGCGATTGCGCTGTTCGTGCGCGATATCGAACGCGGCGCATCATTGCCCCGTGCGCTGCCGATGGTCGTGGGCGCGCTCGCCATCCTGTTGCTCGTCGATTTCCGGAACTTCCCGGAAAAGGCGCTGAGCGCGTTCTGCGTCAGCGACGCGCACTTCCCGGACAGCTATCGCGTGGCCGCGTCGCGTTGGCTCGGCGCGGGCACGTTGATTTTCTGCGGCGCGTTCTTCTTCCTCCTGCAAGAGCGCTCGAGTCATCACGACGTGCGCTTCCAAGCCAGCGCATACCGCGTTTGGCCGCGTGCGCTGCGCGAGCTGTGGGCCGGCAATCTGTTGTTCTCGCTGGTCGTGTTCGAGGCCGCACTCGTGGGGTTGTGTGCGCTCGGTTTGCTCAGCGAGCGTGTGCCGGCATTCCGCAAGTTCGAGGCGCTCGGTACCGTGCCGCGCTCCTGGGCGTCCTTGGCCGCGCTGGGTTTGCCCGCGCTGCTGGCTTCCCCGCTCTTGTTGATGGCCATCCGCGATGCGTTTCGGACGCTGTTCGATCCCGAGCTCGGCACTTCGTTCGGCCCACGCGCGCGTGTCGTGGCGGGGGGGCTCTCGCGCGCACAGGCCGCGCTGCTCGTCGGCGTCGGCTTCGGTTCTTGTCTCAGCCTCGGCTATTATCCGGCCCTGGCGGCGCAGATCTCGCCGAAGCAAGTCTTCGACGCGTATCGAAAGCAAGCCCAGCCCGGCGAGGCGTTGGGCATGTTGGGCGCGGGTGCCGCGAGCGCGACCTACTACGCGGGGCGTGACGTGCCCGCGTTCGACACGGCCCCGCGCGCGTTCGATTGGCTGATGGCCAACGAAGAGCGGCGCTTCCTCACGATCCGCGCGAGCGATCTCGGCGCGCTGAACGCGCTCTACCGCGCTCGGCACGACCCGCCGCGCAACTTGCCCGTGCTCGCCAGCGGCTCGAGCGAGATCTTGCTCGTCTCGAACCAGCTCGGCCGCGCTCACAACGACAATCCTCTGGCTCCCTATTTGCCCGAGCGAGCACCGCAGCCGACCCATGTACTGAACGCGAACCTGGGCGACAAACTCGACGTGCTGGGTTGGGATACACTCGATCTCGAGGGGCGTGCGGTCGATTCGGTCGAGGCCGGGCGGCGCTACGTGTTCGTGATTCACTATCGGGTCGTCCAGCCGCTCAGCGGGGCCTGGGAGACCTTCATCCATGTGGATGGGTTCCAACGACGCTTCAACGGTGACCACCCGACCTTGGCCGGCAAGTATCCGTTCAATCTCTGGCACGTCGGCGATTTCATCTCCGATCGAAGCGAGTTTACGCTCGAGCCCAATTTCGGAGCCGGCAGATACCGGGTGTACTTTGGCCTCTACAGCGGAAACAAGCGGCTCGAAGTTCGGCGCGGTCAGGCTGAGGAAAACCGCCTCGAAGCGGGCTTTCTCGATGTGCGCTGAAGGCGCCGCGGATTGCTCCGTGACACCTGCCCACAATGGGGTTAAGCGAAAGCGGTGAGCGACGAGCACTCCAAGCCGTCAGATCCGCCTCCAGTCTCGGAGCGCAGGATCTACGAGCGCGTCGATGTCGAATGGTCGGTCGATTGCGAGACCGAGCAAACCTTCTTGTACGCGAGCATCACCAACATCTCCGAGATGGGGATCTTCGTGGCCACACACGAGCCGTTGGAAGTCGGCACGCGGCTGACGCTGCGCTTCGCCATGCCCGGCGAGGAAGCGCCGTTCAACCTGCTCGGGCAAGTGCAGTGGGTGAACCCCATCCGCATGCTGTCGGACAATCCGAATCCGGGCATGGGCATCCGCTTCGTCGATCTCTCGAGCGAGAACCGCGAGCGCATCATCAACTCGGTACGCACGATCGCGTACGTGCGCGACAACACGAACTGAGTCGTTACCGCGTTTCGCGCCGTGTTTGCGCAAGCGCGAAGGCGCTTACGCGGCAAACCCGCACTTTTCGCAAGAAAACTACGCGAATTCGACCGAAAACCGGCCGGCAATGACAAAACCGTGACCCCGGCTGTGGACTCGGCTGCTACAGTTCCGCACCGATGCGCCCTCGTAATCCTGCCGACTACCGCACACTGCTCTGGGTGTTGATCGCTCCCGCGCTGGTCGCGGTGCAGTTCGCCCGCCCGGAGTTGGTCAAGTACCTCTGGTGGGTCAGCGCCTATTTCGCCCTGGCCTGCGGGGTGATTGCGCACAACCACAATCATTGCCCGACCTTCAAGGGCAAGCTCCAGAACCAGATCTTCGGCAACTGGATCTCGATCTTCTACGGGTACCCGACCTTCGCCTGGATCCCGACCCACAACCTGAACCATCACAAGTACGTGAATCGGGCCGGGGACGCGACGATCACCTGGCGCTACACGAACCGCCACAACTTGCTCGTCGCGCTGACCTACTTCTTCGTCTCGAGCTACTGGCAGAGCGATCCGATCAAGTTCTTCATTCGCAAAGCCAAGAAGGAGAACCCGCCGCTCTATCGACGCATCCTGCTCCAGTACACGATCTGGGGTGGCTCGCACTTGGCGCTCCTGGCGTTGTCGATCGCGCTGCACGGCCTCAAGACCGGCCTGTACGTGTACGTGTTGACCTTGCTCGTGCCCGCGTTCTTCGCGCTGTGGACGATCATGCTCTTCAACTACGACCAGCACGTGCACACCGACCCGTGGTCGAAGCACAACCACTCGCGCAGCTGGGACGGCAAGCTGCTCAACTTTTTGCTCTTCAACAACGGCCTGCACAGCGCCCACCACGAAAACCCGGGCGTTCACTGGAGCAAGCTGCCCGAAGTCCACGCCGCGTGCGCCCCGCACATCGACCCCGCGCTGATCGAACGCAGCCTGTTCTGGTACTGGACACGGGAATACTTCGTCGCGCCGTTCATCCCCAGTATGGGCAGCAAGCAAATCGGCCGCGCCCCCTTCGACGCCCCCGACGGCGCTCCCGTCAACCTCACTTCCGCCGACGTCGACGTCGGCGAAGCCGGCACGAACGCGCAAATGGTCGGTTCCTGACCGCACCCCGGGTGCAGTCACTTTTGACCCACGCCCCACCCAGGGGTGCGGTCAAAAGTGGCCACCCGATTGCATGGCGACTCGAGGGGCGTAGCTAGAATCGCCCGCGGTCGAAGAAGGAGTTCGAGTTCGAACTCCTTTTTTCGTTCGAGCGCGCGGCTGCGTTGCGCGTGAACCGAGCGCGACCGCGAGGTGCGTGGCGGGATCGCGAGCGCTCCCGCTTGGTTTCTCGAGAGTGGGCTGCCTTGATGCAGCTCGCTTGCACAGGTGCGGGGTGGTGCGGGGTCGCTCGGGGCGTTTGTTCGCGCACGTTCACGTTCACGTTGGAGAGCGCTACTTGCTGCTGGTCGCGGGCTTGGCGGCGGCGGGTTTGCCTTTGGCGGCGGGGGCGGCGGCGGGGCTTGCGGCGGCGGCACTCGCTCGGCGCGCGGCGAGCTCTTGATCGGCGACGCGCTGGTCGAGTTCGGCGATCGCTTCTTTGGCGCGCGCCTTGTAGCTGGGGTCGGCGGCGAGTAGCTCGTAGTTTTGGCGCGCTCGCGAAAGCTCGCCGAGTGAGCGATAGCAATCGGCGGCTTGCCAAGCGGCGTCGCTGCCGACCGAGCCGCCGTAGCGAGCGCGCACTTCTTCGAAGCGAGGGGCGGCCGTCGGGCAACCCGATACTCGGCGCAGCGCTTGCGCGCCGTACAGCGCGGCGTTGGCCGCATGCGCGCCGCCCTGGTTCGCGATTTCATCGAAGCGCCGTTGGGCTTCGCTGTAGCGGCCATCGCGATAGGCGGCCATCGCCGCATCGTAGGTTGCGTCCGGATCGGCGTTCGCTTCGCTGCCCTCGACATCTTTGTCGTCGGCAGCCGCGCCGAGCGAGGTCGCGCCGCGCGCGGCTTCGGCCGCGGGCGCGGCGGCGTACGCTTGCGGCGGCGCCGCGGGCGCGGCGGGGGCCTTGGCTTCCGCGGCGCGATCGCGACGCGGCGCTCCGTCTTCGCGGAGGGGGCTCGCGGTGGCATGCGCGGCGATGCGCGACGGTTCCGGTGCGTCCGCTTTCTTGGGCCGCACGGTGACGATCTCGTTGTCGTTTTCGGGCACGCCGCGCTCGGTGACCAGCACGTGTTCGCGGTCTCCTGGTTGCGTGCGCAAGAAGAACAGACTCGAGCCGATCACCAACATCAACACCGCGGCCATCGATACTTGCGGGCGCATCGCGTAACCGGCCAGGAGCGATAGCCCGCGCCCGAGGCGCTTGTTGATCGGCAGCAGCTGCGCGGCTTGCTCCTCGGCTTGCAGAATGCGCAGCTCGAGTCCCTCCGGTGGCTCGACCAAGGGCAGCGCGCCGACTTCTCGCGTCGCGCGCAGACCAGAACCGATGGCGCGGCAGCGCGCGCAATGCTCCATGTGGCGCTTGGCGGCGGCGGTCGTCAGCTCGTCCAGCTCGTCGTAGAGCAGGTCGAGTACGATTCGGTCGAACTTCTCGCAATCCACGATAAATGCCTAAAAACGCCTAGCGCAGCGCGCGGGCGTACTCCTCGAAATCGCTCAGGGCGTCCTTCAATCGGTCGAGCGCGTAGCGCATCCGACTCTTGACGGTGTTCTCGCTCACGCCGGTGATCTCGGCGATGTCACGGAACGGCAAGCTTGCCACCTCGCGCAGCAAGAACACCTCACGCTGGTCGTCGGGTAGTGAGTCGACCGCCTTCACGATTGACGAGCGCACTTCCGACGACAGGGCGTTGCGCTCGGCGCTCGCGTGCGGGCCCGGATCGGAGATCGTGTCGCCGAGCAGCTGAGTGCCGGTATGGTCCGCGGAGTCGCGCGCTGGCTGATCGAGTGAAGCGTGCCGACGGTGCGACAGCTTGCGCAGCTGATCGATGCACAGGTTTCGCGCGATGGTGTACAGCCAGGTCAAGAAGCGGGCTTCGTGTTTGAACTCGGCCGCGTTCTGCACCAAGCGCATGAACACGTCTTGGGTCACGTCCTCGGCAACCGATGGCACGCGCAGTTGACGCAGGACGAAATTGTAAATCGAGCGGTTGTGACGACGCACAAGTTCCACGAACGCTTTGCGCTCGCCTCGCTGGTAGCGCACCATGAGCATTTCGTCCGTTGCATCGCCCTGCACGGCCGCCATTCAGGAATTCACTCTCGCCGGCCGGCGGCAGGGCGCTCGTTGCTTGGGAAGAGGCCTCCGTCTGAGGCCGGGGGCATTGCCCAATTAATACGTCCCATGGCGGCGTTCGATCTGCGGTCCGATCCGGTCATCCAACCGTAGCGCTCGGGCTCGGTTTCCTGCAAGACACAGCATTTTTTAAGCGGTTCAGCGGTCTGGCGCCCGGCCGGATGGGCGCTGCGGGGCGGTGGGCCGGCAGGCGGGCGGATTGGTTGGGTGATGGCGAAGTGAGGTGGCGGGAACCCGGTGCCGGATCGCGAGCCGGATGCCGAGTCGGCGGGCAAGCAGAGCGGCGAGAATGATGTGACCGAAAGGCCGGTTTGGCAGGCACTGGGGGTGATTGCCCCCGAACCACGCCACCTCACGCAACCCCGCGAACAAGTGCGAAAATCCGACTTGGCGACAGCGCTCGCGCAGAGGAAGATGCCGGGCGGAGCTTGGGGCTCCATTCGACGCTCGAGTCTTGGTGCCGGGGACCTGTTACCCACGGTGTCGATCCTCATCTCTCTGAGAGGGTAGTGATGCGCCTTAGCAAAGCCTTTTGGTTGTCCGCAGTCGCGGGAATTATTTCGTTGGCGTCCGCAGTTCAAGCGCAGACGCCGGCGAGCAGCGCTAGCGCGGCCCCAGCGGCGGCGGCCGCCGTCCCGAGCACCAGCGCGAAGCCCGCCGCGGCCACGACACCGGCTGCAAGTGCGAGCGCCGCCGCGCCCACCTCGGCGGCGCCTGTGCCGACGCCAGCGACCGCCACGCCGGCTCCGGCGACGCCGGTGGCGAGCCCAGCGGCCACGACCGCGACGGCCGCCGCGCCGATTGACGGTTCGACCTACGTCGTGCGCCTGCGCGATCTCGAGCAGCACATCGACGAGTTGAAAGAACAAATTCGACGAAGCCACACCCGGCTGAGTCTGCTGAGCGACACCATCCTCTCCGGCGGAGCCGGCGGAGCTCGCGCCGAAATTAACTTTCGCAACGACCTGAGCAGCGCATTTCGGCTGACGGGTGCGCTGTTCGTGTTGGATGGCGCGGTGCAGTACAACAAGCAGGACGAAGCCGACGACAGCCCGCTCGCGAACCAAAAGGACATTCCGATCTTCATCGGTTCGATCCCCCCGGGAGATCACACGGTGCAGATCGTCCTCCAGCTGCGCGGCAACGGCTACGGCGTGTTCTCGTACCTCAAGGGCTACAAGTTCAAGGTGCCCTCGAGTCACTCCTTCACCATCACCGAAGGCAAGACGCTCAAGCTCGACGTGATCGCGTGGGAGAAGGGTGACGTCACCACCGACCTCACGGATCGCCCTGCGATTC
>Ga0247757_10000481_pt1 | contig 32643 bp, 34 predicted proteins | sample UWRJL126311R4_FD_180929 | JGI IMG/M metagenome (GOLD analysis project Ga0247757, IMG submission 180929) | Plant litter microbial communities from Arlington Agricultural Research Station in Wisconsin, United States - UWRJ-L126-311R-4 | ecosystem: Environmental > Terrestrial > Plant litter >... | reverse complement strand
CTTTCGAACAATATATGAATGTAATACAGAATCCCATTCTTGCCTCGCATTTTCAATGTATGAGGAACGAAGTCTAATGGTAATCCTAGCAGGTGCTGATCAGATAACTGAGCCCCGTTGGTAGATATAATGGCAAATCAGTGAGACAAATTGAATAAAGCTAGCTTGAGCTGGCAATGTAACATGTACACATATTTTCTTACGACCTCTTTTTACGCGTTTCTGTAACGCACGCAGAATAAAGTTCTGTTTCGCTTTTTCTTTTCAGCTAAGATGGCGCTTCCCTTCCATCCTACATATCAGCTAATGCCCTCCATAACTCCAAACAAGCGTGTGCTGTCAAAAAAGGCAAAAAAGAAGAAAGTGGCGGAAGCAAAAATCGAACCGCCCCCTCGTAACCCCCAACTCCTTAGAGCTGCTTTCAAGAGAGGCCCTAGCCCGAGGTGCGTTTATACGAATTTGTGGATAATTGGTTCGATGGATTATTTCTCATTTAAATATTATATATATAATGGGCTCGAATTTGGTATATGTGGTTTGTTTACCGGTTCACCTGCGCGCGACCGCCACTTGTGTGGAATAGGCACGCGTCCAACAACTAGTGGATCAAAACGTGTACGTAACTCCAGTATATTTCACCCAACAACAAAGAATAGAGGCGAAATCTGTGCCTTACTGTCTTCAAGTATTTTGCTGCTCCCGCAAGACAAAACAAGTGGCAGCAATTTCATAGGGAATTGTTTGGAGGTGAGTTGATCTGTTTCATTCGCAAACTTGGTTGGTAGGAGTTCCGCCTCCTCTGACTCTTTAGCGAGCGGGTTATACTATAGAATCGAGCCGATATATAGTACAATTGAGGTTTTTTAGAGTTCATATACAGGCAGTGGACTTGTGTCCTACATATAAAGAAAAGAGTCTCTAGTAACAGCACTTCTCTTGTTAACAAAAACCAGAAGAGTGGCAAAGAAACAGCAGCGGAGTGTTACGAATTAGCTGGTCTAGAAGAGATATTTGCATAAGTTGAATCGGGAATCCACGCTGTGTGCTTTGTTCCGTTTCACGCACTTCCTAGGGGTCGGTAAACGTCCCCCCAAACAGATATTAGAGCCGGGACGTGAGTATCAGAGGGTCTTTAGTAACGGGCTTAAGTACACATTCGCTGGCTTTGAGTGTTGACTGTTGGGTAGGTGCTTAGGGACCACGCGACTTGAAGGCGTGCTTGAGATATAATCATAACCTGCCTATGGAGACGCTAATAGGAGCGAGAATAAGTCCCATACAGTTAAATGGGGCATTATATATGATAGCATATGTAGAGGATGTGGAGCCCAGCCAGCCACTAAGCGATTGTGCAGTGACGATCATTGATAGTGGCCGTTGATGTTTAGATATGAAGTATTGAGCGGGCGCTGCGATTGGTCGGATCACTCAGCGTCCGACCAGCCGTTACGCCAAGGCTGCCGCGTTCGCTCACCTTTGTGATGTCCCCCTCCACATTTCTTGGTTGACAGCCCACTCCACGTGCCTCAATAAAAGCTTCAATATGGCTGATGCTACTCAACCTTCGCTTACCGCTGATGCGGATATGAACGAAGACTTGGACGCCTCCATCGCCGCTGACCTCCAACCGGAACCTACCCAACCAGTAGACGCCATGAACCTTGACGGCGCAAACGACGCAGACCCCCCTCAAAGGAATGGTGGCCCAGAGATACCACTAGAGACACGGATACCTGCGAAAAAGGATGCTACGCTGCGCGAGTTCCTATCTAAGATGGACGAATACGCGCCTATCGTATGTTGCGTTGCGCAGGTCACGAGCCGAGGCAATGCAGCTGACTGAGTAACAGATACCAGATGCCGTTACCCATTACTACTTGACCCGGGCAGGTCTTCCGCCGCCGCCGCAGACCTCCCCACATCTTGCGCGCCTCCTTGCCCTTGCAACTCAGAAGTTCATCGCCGACATTGCCGCAGATGCATACCAGTTCTCTCGCATTCGCGCCTCTAATACTACGAGCAACAACCCCATGGGAGGCCTCGCTGGTGGATCTGGACCACAAGGTGCAGCAGCGCCAGGCGGAGCGCAAGGTGGCAAAGAGAACAGTGCCAAGGCTAAAGATCTTGCCCTGGGAGCACCGCGGGCCGGATACGGTGGTGGTGGACAAGGCGGTGGACAAGGCCGAACCGTACTAACAATGGAGGACCTGGGAATGGCCGTAGGCGAATACGGTGTTAACATCAAGCGTGGGGAGTTCTACCGATAGGCACCCACACCATTCCATCCAGTAGCAGGAAGGGTAGATCCGTAAGAGCTTGGTCTTTGGTGCACAATACACTGCAGCTATTGCTGCGTGACTGTGCTCAGCATTTCTACTTTTATTATGGGCAGTCTTGGGATGAATTACCCCTTGACACAGATGTGCATCATCGGCGTTGGCGTTGAAGATTTATGAGTCTCGCACGGGAGGCCTGAACTAATAGGGTTATATTCTTGTGTACAGTAACAGTACAATGGGTTCTAGATAGAACATTCAAATGATACCCAAACTCCTTGATATGCATTCCCGACAGCTCCTCTATTTGTTCTTAGTCTGTGTGTAGGTGAATTGCTTCCTCGTTCTGTATTCCTCATGTTAGCATGCGATCTCCCGTAACCATTGCTCCAAGCTCTAATAAAATGGAATAGCATACGGCGCAAATTCTCCCAGTTTATGGCCGACCATGTCCTCTGTTATCGTAATATCATGGTAGATCTTGCCATTGTGCACTTGAAACTTCAGGCCGACAAAGTTTGGTAAGATAGTCGCAGACCGCGCTTGCGTCTTGATTGGAGGATTCTTCTGACCAGACTGCGGTCGAACGATAGGCAGTCTACGTGCCATAAGCCAACTAGTGAGGAGGGTATACGATTGTGGAACTCACGGAACGATATTGGGGCCTGGAAAAGATGTCAGCGATGAGACAGATATTGCCTTGTAGATGTAAGTTACCTTTCCACACTGATCGCGCGCAGAGCGCCCGCGTAGCAAACATTGTTATTGTTAAGGATCGCTCGAGGTCAACTTTGGCGTTTTCGGGTTGCACGCCTCTGGACAGGGATCAGCATGTGCACGTGATAGCGAGTTATCTTGGCGCTAGGCAGCGCGCTGTGACGCGCCTATAAGAACGATCTGTCGATGTTTCTATATAATATGACTTAGCCCAAGGTGAACATCGAAGCTGCTTCCACTCCTTCGTTGGTTGAACTCCTTTATTATGCCTCCGCAAGCTTCGCCACGAGGTATCTTAGTCATACAACGACAAACTCTCCCTAACTAACTATATACATTTAGGCCGAGATACCATCCGAGTCCTCTTGGCTACTGACAGCCATGTCGGATATAATGAGCGGGATGCTTTTCGCAAAGATGACAGCTGGAAAACGTTTCACGAGGTCATGTGTCTTGCAAAAGAGCACGATGTTGACATGGTTTTGCACGGCGGCGACCTCTTCCATGAAAATAAACCTTCCCGGATGTCTATGTATCATGTAACGCAGTCTCTGCGGATGAACTGCTTGGGAGACAAACCGTGCGAGCTGGAAATGCTTAGTGATGCAAGCGAAAATTTCGGAGGCGTTTTCGACCATGTCAATTATGAGGATCCCGACATTAACGTTGCCATTCCTGTTTTTGCGATACATGGTAATCATGATGATCCTTCTGGAGAGGGTTCGTACTCTGCTCTTGATCTACTGCAGGCATCTGGTCTGGTGAACTATTACGGTCGTACAGCTCAGGTCGAGCATATTGAGGTGAAGCCTGTCCTTCTTCAAAAGGGAAAGACAAAGTTAGCATTATACGGTCTCAGCAACGTAAGAGATGAGAGACTGTTTCACACATGGCGTGACGGGAACGTCAAGTTCTTCCAACCAGGGGTACAGAAAGACGAATGGTTCAATCTCATGAGTGTGCATCAAAATCATGTCGCACATACACAAACCAGCTATCTTCCCGAGAATTTCCTTCCGGAATTCATGGATCTTGTTGTATGGGGACATGAGCATGAATGTCTCATTGAACCTAGATATAACCCCGAAATGGGATTTCATGTCATCCAACCTGGTTCATCAGTTGCTACTTCCCTCATGCCTGGAGAAGCTGTACCAAAACACGTTGCTGTATTGAGTATTACTGGAAAGGAGTTTCATTGCCAGCCTATTCGTCTCAAGTCAGTAAGGCCTTTCATCATTAAGGATATTATCCTGCAAGAAGAGCGTGAAATCAAGCAGAAGGAGCTTTGGAGAGTGTCTGATAATCGGACAAAAATTACTGCATTCTTGACTACGATTGTCGACAATCTAATTGAGCAAGCTAAAAGGGAATGGCTTGAGCTGCAAGATGATCGGGATGAGGACACCGATATAGAAGTGCCACTTCCGCTCGTTCGTCTACGGGTTGAGTATACTGCCCCAGACTCTGGCGAGTTTCACATCGAAAACCCACAGAGGTTCTCCAATCGATTTCAGGGCAGGGTTGCCAACGTTAACGATGTAGTTCATTATTTCCGCAAGAAGAGAGCCGCGTTAAGAACAGCTAAAGGAACAATCGACCTTCCTGATGAGACTGCCATTGCACAACTTTCAATAGACACAGTAAAAGTTGATAAATTTGTGAAGGAATTTCTTACCGCGCAGTCGCTTTCCATTCTGCCGCAGAATTCTTTTGGGGATGCTGTAGCACAGTTCGTAGATAAAGACGATAAAACTGCTATGGAAACATTTGTTAATGAGAGTCTCGAATCACAAGTCCAACACCTCATGGGCGCCCACCAAGTTGAGGAAGATGGGATTACGGAAGAGATGGAAGCGTTCCGGAATCATTTGGAAAGTCAATTTGCTGCTGGTCAGGCGAAAAGAAAGGTAGGTTCTTTTTGTGCCCATGCACGACTTCAAATTCATCTTCACATTAAGCTTTTACATCATATCATAACACTGACTCGAGCCAGCGCAAATCCAAACCTAAACCCAGGCCAGACACATGGAACAGTGATTTTGATGGACCATGGGAGGATGAGGAGGATGTATCTAGAGCTGTTGTTCATATGGATGTTGAAGAAGAAGAAGAGGAGGAGGAGAGCATTGTTGCAGCCCCGTCAAAGAAGTCAGCTGTCAAAGGAAGGCGGAAGGCAGCGGGTGCCGTACGGGAAACTGCCCCGGCAAAGAAAACCTTAGTAGCTAGGGGGGGTCGGGGACGGAAAAAGATTGCAGAAGAAGAGGATGATGTGGAGGATGATGACGCTATCGTTATCGAGAGTGATAACGATGAAGAGTCGGCCGAAGACCTTTTCGTAGGGCAACGGCGAACGACTAAACAGCCCACGAGCAAGGCTCCAGCAAGGGCTAAGTCGCCACCAAAGAAGAGAGCTACAACCAGAACAAAAGCACCAGCGGCCAAGAAGCAGACTACACTCAATTTCTCTCAAACACCCAGTCAGCGTGGGCCAACACAACGAGCCGCTGCATCGCGTGCAAAGAAGGTAATAGAAGAGGTAAGCTTGCGACTCTCAGTTAAGGTTTAGGCTGACCAGATCAGGACGAAGATGAGATCTCAGATGACGACGATGCTTTTGAACCAGCTCCTGTTTCTAGATCCACGCGTCAGCGGTAGGGGCTGGACATCTAGTTGAAAAGGAGTTTTAGCGTGAGCCTAGCTGAAGCAAAAGCGCATAACGATGGCGTTTGTGGTGATTTCAAAACATCGATGATGAGAAAACTCTAGATTTAAATGCTCAGACTCGTTCGTGATTGAACACGGTGAAATCTGTAAAGTCAGTGTCGTGAATAATAGGTTTTTACCTCTGGTATTTTTAGGTATAAGCCCTGGCCTAGTGTTACCTATTCGCAGTTTCATATCAATTGTCCAAAATGGCGTGTGCATGTCAAAATTCTCTGCTCCTTCTTTCCGCTGTAGGTTCCCAACTCAGTAGGAGGCAGTCGCCGTAGTCAGCCACAAACGCTCTACCTCCACGATACTTCGTCTGTCCTTCTTCGCTGCATAGAGGGCGCTTGGTAGTTTCCTTCTATTGCTAGCCTGAACTTCGAAGAAGGCGCATGTGAGAAATGTCTACTATATCCTGCCTACCGCCCTATCCATCAACCACCCCTCATCACACTCATTTGTCTCCATTTTCTTGTTCCGGCTCTTCTTTTGTCATTGCTGCTTCTCGGCTTTTGGATAGCTGCACACTCGTTCACATTCAACCTCACCACCAACTTCGAGGTACGTTGAAGGTTCAATGTGCATCTGACGGAGATGTATCCCAATTGCAGCACAAGCCAATTGAATTGACTGCTATCAAGGATATTCGCATCACAACCATCTCAAGTTTTGTCGGCTGGTCAATTGAGCTTGCCTCGGATAGCTGTCAATAGTACCTCCCTCCCTTCTCCGCTCTGTGGTCGGCAAGGCATAGAACGGGACGCCATGTCATACAAGGTCGAAGAACTTCTTGCATTACGGGACTCAGTCTCTGAGTCCGCCGTTTCTATTGAGAAGTTCGCCGACGAAGATGTAATCAAAGGTTAGTCAAGATTTCCCTTATGTTGTGGACCTGGTTGCTGGGGCAAGCAAGGCCGCCAAGACAGCGACGTTCACAACCTACAAAACTTTGCAAATATGGAGTCAAAACAGTTGCTAACACACTTGCACACAGAGCACGTCTTACGTCCGTCAGCGTCAGCCACTCTGGCAGCAGCCTCCTCCAACAAGAGCCTTCGCTCCTCTGCTACTCTAGCACTTGCTCCGGCAGCGCCTAACAAGAAACCTTCTCCGTCTCCGTCAGTCAAACGCGGGAAAGCTGAGCGGCTGCTAAAAGAGCACGGTAGTCCTCCTGGCATGCGAGTTACTGCCGGAGGTCGAGTTATCCCCAGTGATCTTCCACCTTTGCTGAACAACCGCTTTGCCAACACCACTTTCAAACCACCTCCACTGCGCAGCCTTACAGTCAACAGCACCATGTCTGCGCAACCGCGTCCAGACGTAAATAGTGTGCCTCGTCTGGAAGTTCTCGGAAGCCAGCCGGTACTGTACGTTGGCGACCGCGCCTACGCGCTTCCAGCGCTTGATGCTTCAAATGGAACTTCACCGTCTCTAGTTCCTTCTGCAGAAACTGTAGCAAAGCCAGCAGCATCCTCCGGCACACTGTCGGCCCAAGGTAGCTTCACCGGCCCACCACTAGCACCTCCCCGCGTCACCACGCCCAATTTGTTTGCTGGCCTGGATATCGCGACGCTCAAGTCTCAGCAGACATTCAAGAAGCAAGAACTTCGTACGGTTGAACAGACCGAAGTGTTACAAGCCAGCCATCAGCCTGATAGCTGGCGGGCTGGGATCATCGAGAAGAAAAGGAATCTGATTATTGAGCTCGATGCCTTGCGCAAGCAAATCAGTGCGCTCGAGAATACCGATAACAACTTCCCGCCGGCTCAGACAAACAGCTTGTCGAACAATCCTGGTGTAATGGCAGGCCCGACTCCGACTGCTACGTTCATGCCCCAGTTCGTACAGCCTCTACCTTCACCTATGTACGGATTCCCAAGCACGGCCACGTATCCTCCAATGATGATGTATCCCCCAGGCTTTGGTGGGTACCCCAACATGCCATCAGCAGAGCCAGCGCCTTTTGTGCAGAATCCAATCCAGGCACCTCAATCGCCTGGCTCCGCTAGTCGACGCTCCCACGCCATTCAGATCAAGCCTCCGCCAGAGGAAAACAAGAAACAGGCCATTTCTGCTCTCGACCCAAAAAGTCCGACATACGAACCAATCCCAAAGACTACCTTTAATGTCAAAGGCGTCATCCCGCCTACTCCGTCTCCGGCCAAGCAGTCTCCATGGCATACCGATAAAGTGATACAGAGTGACAAATATGGCAATCGAACGACATCTCAGGAGCCCAGTTTGTCTAGTATCGATACCACGGATTTCTTTCCCACAAATACCCACGAGCACTCGTCCACTCGAGTGGCACCAACAATGTCTGATACAAAGGCGACAACTAAGGAAAACATTGCTGTCCCTTCGACCCCGGACAAGACTTGGCCAGCCAGCCCTTGGAACGAGGGACCCTCTAGTCGCTCGAGCAGCAAGCCTTTGAAGAAGCTCACCTCGTGGCCGGAGGCATTCGGAAAACAGCCCTCAAATGGATCACTCAAGCAAGCCGCTGCTGTTCAAGCTCCGCTGTCGGTACAAGAGCGTTTTCCTGTCCTCCCGACGGAGCCGTTGAAATCGGCATATTCGAACTGTACAAGCTCGCGTAAAACGGCCGACCGGCGAGTTGGAACAGAGGATGTATGGCCTTTGGTAAATTCAAAGCCAATCAGCCACGTTCCTTCGACGTACCAAGAGGGATACCAAGCTGGATACGATCATGTTGGCATCCCTGACAGTCCAGAAGTGTTGAAAGGCTACATACAAGGTCTTCTTCAGTTCTTGTCCGACGAAGGTAGAAAGGGTACCAACAACTCTCTCCGCGGACTTGTGGCTAGTTCACAGCCTCATGACTCGGCGATTAGTATGTCATACGGTCGCACTGATGTACCCTCAGCTGGAAGCCAAGAGAATGTTCGCATGCCGAGAAACAATACGGACGGGGATAGACAGAAGGACTCTTTGTATGGTGCGACTGATGATTCGACTGCATATGCGCCTAGCAAAGACCCAAATCAGGAGGCACGCATCCGCAACTTCCCTGGTGCCATGTACATGACCCTCAGTGGCGCTCCGGATAAGACATCACCTATCCACCGACAGGTCGGGCTGTTAGCAATTGAGAAAGACAAGGGAAGGAGGGGATCGGACAAAGGTACAGTGTCCCGAGCAGAAGCTGGTTTATCCGGGAACGTGTTCCGGCCTTTTACTGGAGCTCAGCTCACTAACCATGCTTATGGAACACCTCTTTCTATGCAGCGTTTCTGCCCAGCCCCAAATGACGATGCCTCGGCGGGATTGAGTGGAGAAGTTGCGGCTCATGGTCGATACATGACTAACCAGCGCTTGTCAGGGCTTGACGGTGCCATGGACGACCTGGCAGATATGATGTTGGATAGCCACATCAAAGAACAGGGCTCTCAACAAGGACCACCCACTCGAGGTGTGCGTTCGGGTGGGGGAGCTACGAGCTCCCATGAGTCAGGAGAAGCCGATGCTTCTTGCTTCCGACCTTCGTCCAGCAAAGGCAAGCAGAAACTCAATTCTTCTCCAACCAAGTCCACGGCTGGAGAGCGAGGCGACGGAAGTGCACCTTCGCCCCTAGAGACCTTGGGATCGGCAAAGAAGTCTGGGGAGCACTCGCCGGCCAAGGCTAAGCTAGAGCATGTCACCAATAAGTTCCGACGGCCAAAGAAGGACGATGTCCGCAACATGTCACCGGAGCAGAAGAAGGAACGCGCGAGGAAGTGGCGCACACGTTTCCAGCGGCTCAAGGAAGACGAGGCGAAGGCCATCGCGGAATACAAAGAAAGCATCGCTGGTGACGAGGATCAGCGTCGCTAAGCAGCTAATATGGTTGCATTGATTCACAAGAGCTCTAGTATTTCTTCAAAGCGACACGACCTATTGGCTTCTGGAACTTGTTTCTTGGTTCACCTTGGTGGTGGCATGAATGGCAGCATGGCTGTGATGAGATTGGCCGGAACGAGGGCTTACCCGAGCATGCACGTCAACATGGTTCTCTCTTACCCGGTCTTGTACTTCTTCCTAATGTTTGTCCTGTCGCCTAGCATCCGCACAGCGCTGTCTTTGGTATTGCCAGGCACGAGCACTGTTGCATTTGCGGGTTGTTGGCAGGGTGTTTCTGCACTTATTTACATTGTATTGTATACAACTGACTAGTTAGCTTCTTATTTGGCGACTGGCGGGACTTGGGCGGGACAACGAGCGAGACGGAGGGACGGACGGCGAGGTCTGTCCGCCGTTTGGCTTCGCTATTCTCGCCTATGGTCTATTGGACACGGGCCACTATTAGTTGTGCAGAGTCAGTATCGGGAACATGGTCAGCTGTCGAGATATGGTGGTAGTACATGAATGCAAAGCAGATCAAATCACGTGGGTGTGTGCGTGTACATCGTGTGTGTATGTGTGTGTGTGCATGCAGGCGTGCCCGGACGGACTGATGTCATGGCGGAGAAAGGTCACGATGGACGGTAGAGGGACTGATTCCCGAGAATGGGGGTTTAGAAGAGCAGCAGCGTCAGGGGGGCCTGCGTCTCGCGTGGCACGTTCTCGAAGCTGGCTTGCGTAAGGCTTAGACTGGCACAGTTGCAGAGCAGTGCTACACGACGGCACCCAGGCCAGGGCGGTGTTATCGGCAAGGGGGCGGCGGAGGCAATGGTGGACACGGTGCCGGGCTGACAAATGCATAGTTTGGGCCGTGGGGGAAGAGATACGAAGAGAGGAGCAGGCGAGCGAGCGAGGGGCGCAGACTGCGAAGCCACGGACAAGGGCGATGCGGACTCCTCAGGCCAGCAGCGGCTGGGCTGGGGGTAGGCTGGGCTGACGGCGCTGGCGCCGCTGGCGATGCTGGCAACTGGCAAAGCAGATAGACGGATGATATATGTGTGTGCTTATAGACGAGATGAGATTGGATTGGTAGGAAGACGAATGCAGAGAGACGCAAAGATAGACGTGTAGAACAAGAGAAGGTCCGTCTTGGGTCGAGGCTGGAATGCTCGGCCGTAGCTTCCTGAACGGTTCGCATCCTCCCCACTCGATTCGCCGCCCAGCCCAGACATTCTGGCTTGCGCTTTCTGGCTTGCGCTTTTCTGAGTGAGCCTCCAGCCGTCTCCACTCTGCCCTCTGCCCTGCATCCATTTGCGCTGTGCCGTGAAAGCGTCCATTCTTTCACGCCGGCTGACGACTCTCTTGCCCGCCCGCCCCAGCCACAGACTGCAACGCTGGGGCCCGTCGACCGCGCTCCCAGGTGGTCTCCTCGACCTAGAAGAGCGTGCTGCTGTCCACCATCGCCAGCATCATGACGCAGCTCTTCAGCTCCTCGCACTCGGGCTTGTCCGAGAAGAGGACCTTCTCAGGTGCCTCGCTGCCCTCCAACAAGTCCGTCAACAGCAGCAACAGCCAGGTCTCGCAGAAGATCAAAGCCTTCTTCCGCATCAACAGCGACAAGGACCGTAAGGCCTCGGACGAAGGCAGCGCTGTTTCCACCCCTAAAAACGAATCCAAGATCTCGTTACGCCAGTCGCGATTCCTGCCGCACATCTCCCGCAATCGCTCGCAGACGGTTGCCAGCGAGGGTAACCCGCTTGACGATGGTGTCTCGCCGACCGCCCACGCCAACCCGTATTTCATCCATCAGGGTCCGCCTGCCCTACGCCATCACAATGAAGGCAGCGTACCACCCTCACCGCCCGACACTCCCCCCATCCCCACCACAAAGGTAGATGCCGTCAGCGGAGCCAATGACCAGGCCACGACGGCTGGAAAGGAAGAACTGGCTAGGAAGCTGCGAAGGGTAGCCTCTGCTCCCAATGCACAGGGTCTCTTCTCATCGGATAAGTCTGCGGAGAGGCCGCAGACGGCAGAACTCGGAAAGCAGCCTGTGATACACCATCCCAATTCATCCACACTCAGTATGGCAGAAACGCTTAACGTCGACCCCAACCATCTCATTCCTGTGGATACTTCCCAAGGCATTCCGTCTCCGGGCCAGATTCGCAATTCCGTTGCTTTCAGGAGAACGTACAGCTCCAATTCAATCAAAGTTCGCAATGTTGAGGTTGGCCCGGGGAGCTTCGATAAAATCAAGCTGATTGGGAAGGGTGACGTGGGCAAAGTGTATCTTGTTCGGGAGAAGAAGTCTAGCAGGCTGTATGCTATGAAGGGTATGTACGACACAGGTGGTCTTGCGAGAAGGATACTAATGATCCGCAGTGTTGAGCAAAAAGGAGATGATTAAGCGTAACAAGATCAAACGCGCTCTGGCTGAGCAGGAAATTCTAGCAACCAGCAACCATCCATTTATCGTTACTCTCTACCACTCCTTTCAGTCCGAGGACCATCTCTACCTCTGCATGGAATACTGCAGTGGTGGTGAATTCTTCAGGGCATTGCAGACTCGGCCTAATAAATGCGTTGACGAAGATGCCGCTCGATTCTATGCTGCTGAAGTAACAGCTGCTTTGGAATACCTTCACCTGATGGGCTTCATCTACCGTGATTTGAAGCCAGAAAGTACGAAACCAGACCATTGTGTACGCGTCTTTGCTTACCTTTGATAGACATTCTACTGCACCAATCTGGCCACATTATGCTGTCAGACTTTGACTTGTCCAAGCAGTCGGATCCCGGAGGTCGCCCCACAATGATCGTTGGCCGAAACGGTGCATCTTCTAGTAATCTTCCCACAATTGACACGAAATCGTGCATAGCAAACTTCCGAACGAACTCATTCGTGGGCACCGAGGAGTATATCGCACCAGAGGTCATCAAAGGATGCGGTCACACATCTGCGGTCGATTGGTGGACTCTTGGCATCTTGATTTACGAGATGCTCTACGGAACAACTCCATTCAAGGGCAAGAACCGTAATGCGACATTTGCAAACATTCTGAGGGATGACGTACCCTTCCAAGAAGGATCTGGAGCCCCACCCGTCTCAAAGTAAGCTCTCTTCTCCTGCTTGGGTGTAAGCATTGCTGACGAATTGGTAGCCTCTGCAAATCACTAATCCGCAAGCTACTCATCAAGGATGAACTCCGCCGTCTTGGCTCTCGAGCCGGCGCCTCCGACGTCAAAGCGCATCCTTTCTTCCGGACCACATCATGGGCTTTGTTGCGCCATATGAAACCGCCTATGGTTCCAAATCAGGGCCGCGGAATCGAAACACCAAACTTCCGAAACGTGAAGGAAAGCCAAAGTGTAGACATCAGCGCCGCCAAAGCGAAGGGTGTGCCGCTAGACTCCGGGCTGGCCACACCAATGGGTGAGGTGGCCGATCCGTTTGAGGAATTTAACAGCGTCACGCTCCACCACGATGGTGATGACATGCATCAAAATATTGACGATACGCATCACGAAATACAAGAGACCATCAGACTACAACAGGCCATGAGACTACAACAGACCAACTCACATCAGTGAGCAAGAGTGCAAGGCACTCGCAAATCTCGTTTTCCGACACCGTGTTTCCTCGCAGAGGTTTCCAAAAGAGCAAACTGGGTTGCATCTGACCATTCAGGAGAGGCGTTTCTGGTAGTTTCTCCTGTTTCCACACTCCTTCCAAGCGGTAGATAAATCAGGCTTCGACTTTTTATATACGGCACTGGCGTTCTTTCTGAAAGGGTTGGCGCATTAACTATTTCCTCCGTTCCATCCTTCATTTCCATTGCTGTTTTGGTGTTCAGCTCGAACTGTCCCTGAGCCGTTGCGGGCATTGCTCGGGTGCGTGAAGTCGACTGTTTAAAGAACAACTTGGCAGAGGTGGCTTGGTTGGGCGAGCAGGAGAGGCTCTGAATTGGAGTGTTTGGAGCGAGCAATATTCAAATATATGGCATTTTACAAGAAACGTGTTTTCATGAGCCTTTGGAGGGGTGAATGTTAAAGAACGAATAGCACAAGCCGCGCCAAGAACGCATGCGCCAACCATTTCGCGTCTTCCCCGCGGTGTTCCCATCCCATTTCATACAACCCCCGCATACACGCAAACTTCATGGCCAGAACGTACCTACCACCTTGAGGATTTAATTGCATGCTCGTCATCCGTCTGGGTGTATAAATCACTCAACACCCAAAGCTCCTCACGCGAGTCGTCAATCGGAGAGGTAAAGCCAAAACAAACAAACCAACAAACCTGCTTAGCTTCTTTCCGTTGCTTCAAACCCAGGACCAGACAAAATCGCCGCGAGCGAAGAAGGCGCGCGACCGGACCGTAGAAGAAGAAGGGGAAGAAGAAGAAAACATGACGACCGAACCCGCCGACCCAGCATCCTTCACGCACGCCGAGCGGGATGACGACGCCGAAACGCTCTCGCCGCTCGAGCAGGAGGTCCTGGACGAATACGCGCGTCTGCTATCGAATCTCAACAATGTACGTATATATGTGTGCCTAATCGCCTGCCTGCCTGCCTGTCCATACAAACGCTTCGGACTGGCCCTCACCCACCCACCACGAGCATTAAAAGTACCTTTTTCTAACAAGTGTCTTCTCGGGCGCAGATGTCGGCGTTGCTCTCCGAACTCAGTGCTACCCCGTCGGCGGAGATATTGGATGCGCTGAGGGGGCTGGAGCGCAAGACGAGCTTGGTGTTCACGCTGCTGAAGGCCAGTGTGTATAGCATCGTTTTGAACACGCAGATACGGGAGGAGGAGCCGGAGGGATTGGGGGGATAGATGGGATACACGAAGCAAGCGCGTCGAGGAGGGGAAGGGGAGAGTCGCAAAGCATGCATACACACGGGGACTTAAGAATGGTGAGAAATAGGAGGAAGGATTTGATAATATGATACCCTAGGAGAGAAAAGACAGCTGCTCTGAAACAAGTGGGTTGCCTGCCTGGCAAAATGGTGAAGAAGCGGACGTTTCTGGAAAATGGCAATGAGCTACTTAATACTACAATGGGGTTTTCCGAGTTTGAATACGCCCTCTGTCTATGGAAGTGCATGTTATACAATTGCTCATATGCATCGGCCTGCTCTCCTTTTCCAGGACATATCATACAAGAACCCCTCTCATATTTCTTCAAGTTCGATCAATGTACACTACCTCCGTAGTACACCTTCCGCACATCGACCAGTTTCTTCCCTCTTGCTCGGGCATATTCGTCCGGTAGCCTTTGGTTGCAGAGAAGCTCCCAGGTGGCCTTGACAACGTTCATCTTGTTGCGAGCGCGGGGCGTGCGTGCTGCCAGATCTTTGAGGCCAGCGGCGCGAGCAAGTTCGAAGATGAGGTGCTGGACACGAAGACCAAAGCCTACACCACTGTCAGTATCTACCTCGAGATAAAAAGTCAACTGAGCATTACTTACCAGGCGGTCTTGCAAACAACTGCACCCTTGTAGCACCCATTTTGTGCTCCAGATCACCAAACGTGGTCCGATTCTCATACCTCAGAACCGGCTTCATGTTCCTAACGGCTGACCAGTAACTCTTCATTCTTGCCTCTTCGGGTTCCACCGACTTTCCCTCGCCAATACCCAGCAAACCATCGCCATTACCAGCCATGGTCAGATAGTACATGGATCGAATCTTGCCCATGCGGGTCTGGTTCGTTACAGTTCGAACAAGGAGCGGTTTAATTCGAATATTGCGTGTCTTTTCCTTGTCCCAATCAAGATACTGCAGAACCCTCTTCTGACGCATGTCTTCCCGCTCCTCAGATGCCAAGCGGCGAGTCTGACGTACCATGCGATTCTCAATACGGGGAAGCGAGGGCAGAATGACCGAGTGTCGAGGATCGGCCAATGCCGCGGCAGCAGCCTTGTTTTTCACGCGGAAGCTTGCACGTGGATCGAGTGCAGCCTGCGTAAGAGCGATTCCCATGGCGTCCGTCAGTTTCCGCTGCTCCGCCTTGCTCAGTTGGCCCTCCGGAATGCCATCGGGGTACAACTTGGCAATAGTTTCGTTTGCGATGAAAGCGATGGCCTCGTCGCGCTCGACATCGTTGACTTCGCGGAAGTCCTTCGAGCCTGGAATGTCATCTCCAGAGAGCTTCTCGGCGTGATCAGTCACAGGATCTACTTCCGCCAAATCGTCCTTGTAGGGCAGGCGCCAGGGGTCTGTTCGGCGCTGGGACTGGGTCAGAAGGTCGCGGGTATCGATTGCGCTTTCGGCGGCCTTGATGGCGGCTATCTGGGCCTGGGTATATCTCTTCTCGAGCAACGTTGTTTCTGAGGTATCATACTTGGGATAAGTGGTTTCGGCGGTTTTGTTCAATAGATTGAGATCCTCTGCTTTTATCGATGGATAATGGGGTCTTCGTCTCCGTGCTGCTCGAGGGGCTGATGCGTGGAAGGAGCGTTTTGGTGTCGGCGAGGACCTAGGGAGGGATGCAGATGTAAAAAGACATCTAGTAGACCGGCAGACGCTCATGGCGTCTTTTGACCCGCCGAAGAAAGGCCAATTGGACGCCGGGAAGGGTAGTGAGAGGATGCACGTCTTGGTGGTTCCTCCAGCATGGTTGCAGCTCCAAAAAGTTTCCCATGACTAAGCGGTTGCACGCTAACATTGCAGCCTTTCCCTTTCTGATACCAACCCTCGAACTTTTCTAGGTCGCCTTCATGATATCTCTGCGTGCAAGGCCAGCGCTTCGGATACTGTTAAACTGTGCGCGGAGTGTGCAGACTTCAAGTTTCAATATGGCTTCTTCAGCTGCAAACGTGGGACCTGTCGAAAATTTTGGCGAGAAAAGACATGCAGAGACGCCTCTGAGGAGCGAGGAAGGGTCACGAGGAAGTTACAGGTTCAAGAACAAGAGGATGAGACATGGCCATGGCGACACCAGTCAAATTCTAAAAACGAATGGGAGTAACGAGGAAGTTCTGCTAGAGGATGTCAAGGCGCTCCTGAAAGGACTTAGTCTAGAAAGAGATGGATCAGCAAAACTTCCAGAACTAAAATCCGAGGTGCAAGTGACGATTAAGGAGTTATCATCAACCGGCGATGGCTTAGGATTCGAAGAAGGCTCCAAGTCGGATCAGGTCTATGTCGTTCCGTTCACAGCGCCAGGAGATACAGTTACTGCGAAAGTATTCAAGCACGATCAAAAGGACAAGTATTCCATGGCAGACTTCGTAAAGGTTACAGCACCCTCACCACATCGGGACGTCTCTCTAGTAAAGTGTCCCTACTTTTCTAGCTGCTCCGGTTGCCAGTTTCAAATGCTCCCATATGACTACCAGCTGGCGCATAAGAAGACGATTGTCGAAAAGGCCTACAAAAACTTCTCCAACCTTCCACCGGAGCTCATTCCTGCCATTGGTGATACTATCGGTTCGCCTCTTCAATATGGTTACAGGACAAAACTCACTCCTCATTTTGACGGTCCGCCAGATTCACGCAGAAGCGATGGCAGGAACGGTATCAGGCGCACATTTAAGGAAGTACCTCCCATTGGTTTTATGAAGAAAGGCACTCGCTTTACTATCGATATCGAGGATTGCCCAATAGGTACTGAAGCTGTGCGAAACGGTAACAAGCGCGAAAGAAAACGAGTTGCAGACGAACTAAGCAAGTACCACAAAGGCGCCACGTTGCTGCTGCGAGAAAGCACACAACGCATTCCGAAGGAAAAGTACGATGCTTCAAAAGAACTAGATCCAGATGCTGTTATCGAAGATCGCGGCGAGCACTTACACCGGAAAACATGCGTAACCGATTCTAATGCCAAAACAACCGAATACATTGATGATTTCGAATTTGTTAACCCAGCTGGCTCGTTCTTCCAAAATAACAACTCGATCCTACCCAAATTCACACGATACATACGGGAACACATCCTCCCCCCTACGCCAAATCACAAGATCTCCCACTTGATAGATGCATATTCTGGATCTGGCCTCTTCACCATAACCCTTTCGTCGCTTTTCAAATCGTCGCTCGGAATCGACATATCCTCATCATCGATCCAGTCTGCAACTCACAATGCTGAAATCAACAATCTACCTCTATCAACGGCGAGATTCATAGCCGCGGATGCTTCATCTCTGTTCGCTAGCATCACTACAGATGCGTCGGAAACGGTCGTCATGATAGATCCACCACGCAAAGGCTGCGACGAAAGCTTTTTGCGTCAGTTGGTAGGGTACGGCCCGGCCCGTATCGTCTATGTGAGTTGTAATGTGCACACTCAGGCACGAGACGTGGGCGTTTTGGTTGGAGGCATGAAAGGTGTAGACGGCGGCTTTGGGCCAGGTGTGGGCTGCTACGACGTTGAAAGTGTATGCGGTTTCGACTTCTTTCCTCAGACTGGGCATGTTGAAGGTGTTGCCGTGCTGCAGCGCAAGGCGGCCTCTGGGCAGGGTGCCCAATAATGAGTACAAGTCAGGTGGTCTAAGCAACTCGTGATCATTTTTTTCATCAAGGCTTATTTTCGATATGGATATAGTGCTTGGTCTTGTATCTTAACATGTTTCGTGAGTACGACCAGACTTTTTGGGTCGGATTTGTAAACTTCAGGAAGGGTTGAGACAGGAAGATGACTGTGTAGGAAGTATACTGTGAGATACCATTAGACCACTCCATGCGGAGCATGTGGTGAGGAACGTGAGAAAGAGGGCGGTGGACTTCATTCTTTCGAATAGGGTGGTGCTGCGAGTTGGCAGTGTCAGGATCTTTAGTGTAGAGTTAAGGAAGGTACAGGAGTTGAAGATGCGGTGGAGAACTCCGCAGGGTAGTGAGGGGGTTGTGTGTTGAGAGATCGTAGTTGAGTTGTATAAACCCGAGTTTGTACACGTTGAAATGCACTCACGTCGACTGAACTTATAGTATTCATGTTTGGAAGTCCTGTATTTCAAAGTATTGTGGGTTTAATCAATACTCACGTCCTCGCGGAAGTAAAAAAAAGCAGAAATAAAGCACCAGACACCTATATTAGAGGGCTCTTAGACAACCTTATCTTCCTCTATCATTCTATTCAAAACGCCCTCATGAGGGATCCTCAGGGGGGAAGAGGGGGGTCCGGGGGGGTTATATCCGATGTTTTCGTTTCCATGAGAGCCATGCCCCATATATCTCACTTCGGTAGCATCCAGCTGTAGCACATGCTTCCTTGCTTTTTCTTCGTGAGCTACCTAGTCCTCCTCAGTGCATCCCTATCCCGCAGCATTAGCACCACCGTCCATCTCGCTCGAGCATAGCACTACATACCAAGTACTTAGGCATGCTGCAGTTGATCCCCTCCGACTTGTTGTCATTGTAGCATACAAGTGCGTTCATGAACTTGCATTCGCATTCCTAGGGAGAAGCGTTGTTAGATATGTCTTCTCGTGTCATCTGGAAGGCGGGAGGGGCGTGGATACGTACCGAAAATTTATCAACGGGGCAGCTGCGTTCTGGACAGTCACAGGGGCGAATGGGGGTTGATTCCCTGCGTTCGCTGGGCGGGCTTGGGAGCACCATGGCTGACGCTGTAGCGAGGAGCGCGAGGAAGAGAGCGGCGAATTTCATGGCTAAGAGGGCTGTTGCTGAGCGGAACAGGAAGTTGAATCGTAGTGGAAGAGTTGAAGGGTTATGGTGTTTTCTGAGGTAACTGAGGAGTATCATAAAATCAAGAATAAGAACCATGCAAAGCAAAGGTTATATATATTGAGCGATTATTGTTGTGTAGTATTTCCTTGGTTCTTGTTCGTCAACAGGTACCCACTTAGATCCAGCTATGAAATAGTTGAAATACCTCTTATGGTTTCCATTACTCTAAATGGTTAATAGATTTAATTAGCAGCGGATCCGCCGACATACCGTTCAGAATTTTTCCTATTTCGGGCAGTTAATAGTATCAACATGCTCACGTTAGATAGTTCCGTAATGATGTTGAGCGTCACGGGGCATGAGTATCTTTTTCGAGGTACTGATCATGTCTTATTGGTCTTGCCCAATAATTCTTATTTTGTATTAGGTACCATTCTAACGATGCTAGATTCCTAAAACGCATTTTACCATAGCAATCGATATAATTCAATGAGAATAGGAATGAGAATTAAGTTCATGCGGCCTTTTAGGTGATTTACGACTATTGCGAATCGACGTCTTTTCTATTGGTTGTTCACCTCTGCTTTGGGTCGACTCTTCGCGTTGCTAATTCTCGTGCGAACCGTGGAACCGCATGTCGCATCGGCACAATTACCAAACTTCATAGCTTTGATGAACCCTTTGGCCTCTCCAGTGCTTTGGTCTTAGACTTGAAGTTCTTAACTAGTTGCCGCACACCCAGGTCAAGCATGACATCTTCCGACCCACCAGGTATTCTTATACCAGGCGCCTCACGGTAGATTCCTAGAAGCATAAAGCGGTCAGTGAAGCTCATGGATTACTCAGTCTCTCGCGAGTGCGTAGAGTTTCAATTTGGAATCGCAGGTATGTTGCGGCTTACTTTCGATCAGCTCTCCTTGACCAGACTTGGTGTAACCATTGCCACCAAAAAGGAGCATGGCACACTGGGCACACTCGTTCAGCACAATACCGCTCTGTGCCTTGACCATAGCTGTCAGCCCACCGAGCTCGATGTCAGCGATCTCCTTCGGAAGCTGCGTCATCTGATAGACGAACTGCTCCACCCATGCCCACTGGCTCTCGAGCAATGCGCCGCACTTTGCGAGCCGGTGCCGCACAACCGGCTGTTCGACCAACGGCTTACCGAATGCCTCGCGCTTCAGAATGTACTCTGTAGCCGCAGCAAGTGCGACACGTGCCTGGCGCGTTGCTCCGATCGCAATGGTTAGACGCTCGTGGTTGAAGTTCGTCATGATGTACCTCATGCCCATACCCTCCTTACCAATAAGATTCTCAACAGGTACCTTCACATCGTCGAGCTCGATGAAGGTGGTACCGGCCGAGACCTGGCCACCGACTTTCAGACGGCGCATGTTGACACCCGGATAGTTTTTCAAGGGGACGACGAGCATGGAGAGGCCTGCAGGACCAGGACCGCCAGTTCGCACTGCCATGGAAGAGTACTCGGACCATATGCCATTTGTTATCCACTTCTTGGTGCCATTGACGATGTAGTGCTTTCCGTCGGGGGTCTTGATCGCGGTCGTGGTGATGTTTGCTACGTCTGAGCCCGCAGCCGGCTCCGTAATGGCTATACAAGTTCGCTTTTTACCCGTTAGGAGCTCGGGAAGGAAGCGTTCTTGCAGTTGTCGGTTGCCGTATTTGATGATTGGGGGTACGCCAAACGACACGCCTGTTGTGAGGGAGCCTGAGGGGCCGGCGAGACCCGAGCGTGCCATCTTAACATTGCGTCAACTTTGAAGCTGCAATGGCAGACTCTTAGAGACCCACCTCGTCGCAATAAATCATGGTATGGATATAATCAAACTCTTCTACTTTGACTACACCAAGGAGGTCATGTATGCTAAGGCTTTTCAGCCATTCTACTGGCAATGGTGCTGGCAAGGAAGGCAGCAGCATGCCTGCCTTTGCGAATATCTCGAAGACATGTTCCGGTACTGTCTCCTCAGTATCCCATTCTAATGCGTTCTCAATGAGATTTTTTGATATGAATTCGCGGCATGCCTTCTGCCATTTCAAATGTGTGGGCTTGTAGTACGGCGACGGGAGTCCGGCAAGGTAGGGAGGTTCTGAGAAGGGTACGACGGGATCTGACGACATGTTGGCGGTAGTGTTTGAGTGGCGTGCGATGGGCAGCAGGAGGCTCTGCTTAAGGGTGCTACATGGTGTTCGGAGCTTGTATGCTTATAAGCAGCGGGGGATGACTACCCCGGATAGTTGGTGGACCGCGGTGGATCAGATGCCGAGGTCCAGCAAGGCTACCCCAGACACGGATTCCCAAACCATCAGAACTGCCAAGCACATACATGCGATGAGGTGCATGTACGCCAGTGTATGGAATCGTGCAGGCTACGGCTACAACCCTTGAAGCACACCAGTCCACATTCTGGCTACTGAGATGCCGAAAATTGCCTGCTATTGACAGCAAAGGTCGATAATGGTATCTGTCGATTCGGCAGTGCGAGTCATCAGTTGTGACGACAGAATCCTCTGAAGCCACCATCCGAAAGAATAGTGACGCGCCACGCATTCGTTCTATATCGTTGCTCTACTAGTAAAAACGCCAGGGTATCATGCAAGTCTCATCTAGTCGTCACACATTGTGTATCGTTTCCATTCTTTTACTCCAAATCAATACCTTCCCTCTCGGCAGCTTGTAGGATGAATTTCCTCGTCTTTTCGTCCGGAGCGCAATCTAGGGCAACGCGATCGCTTGAATCTTTCTTGTCGAAATCGGCGCCATTCGTCAGCAGCAGCAGAGCCGCATCCCCATGTCCCTCAGCAACGGCATGATGTAGCGCAGTCATCCCATCCATGTCAGTTGCATTCAAAGGACTTCTGCCCGTGCCCAACAGCTCCTTGATCATGGGCACCGATCCGACTGCGGCGGCCCTGTGAAGCGCCAGCTGGCCCCTCTTGTCCTTGATGCGCGCAGATGCTGGGGGTTTCTGGGCGAGCAGCGTCCTGGCAATATCCAAGTTGGCTTTTGATGCACAGAAATGCAACGCGGTCTGACCGTTGTTGTTTTTGGCGTTGACGTCAGCGTCTTTAGATAGCAGTAGGTCCACTATCTGGTCGGCCTCCTTCCTAGAGCAGGCCATCATCAGTGGTGTCCAGCCGGAACCATCAGCAACGTCGGGGTCGAAATTCTTGGTTTGTACGAGGATCTGGACGATGGGGAGATGGTTGTACGAAACAGCCCAGTGGATCGGAAGGCGGTCATCGTCGTCGCGGAGATTTACGAGCTTTGGGTTTGCAGAAAGCAGCGATTCTACTTTTGCGGCTGGGAGGTGTGAGCTGGCGTATGTTGGGAGTGGTAGCGGCAACGGTACATACTCTGTCCCTCGCGACAAGCTTCGTGGATTGCGAACTTGATCCTTGCGTCTTCCATGATGAGGGTGGCCCTGCAGGACTCGAGATGTATATGGGGTGTATGTCTCAACGAAGTCCAGACTGCAGCCCCGCCGCGTCGGCGTCGGCAAGGCACGCAGCGGGGCTATACGAGCATCAGCCAATCACGTGCGGGGCCAAACGCCTCAGCCGTCCGGTTGCGTTGACAACGCAGCTGGCCTGGGCATCCCGCGACTTTGGCTCTCACCACACACTAAAAGGCCCAGCTTTGTGACGTCTTCACTGCCCTCTATCCGAAACACTGTTTGACCAGAAAATCCTATCCTGCCTCTGTCAATTGCCGCTGCCGGTCCGGAATTCCACCTTGTCCGCCGTTCCCGATACTGCAGTCTGTTTACGTCTGCCCTTCTACCTACTATCGATAGCCTGCATACCGGACGTTTCTCGTGTGACGGACGCATTCTTCCTGCACAAACCTCGATCCACCGCCTTCGAGAATGCGCAGACCATTCGCCGCTCTCATTTTCCTCCCCGCAGTTGCTCTCGCCGCACCCGACTTCGTGTCCGACTTCCAGCCTGCCGCACTGCAAGAAAGCCCAGCGCAGGGCAACGAGACACTGGTTGAAAATGCACCTCTCGAGCTTCTAAAGCGCCAGAACGGCTGCGCATCAGGATACTCGGCCTGCAACAACATAAACCAGCCAGGCCTCTGCTGTCGCCTCGACCAAGTCTGCTCCGCCGACGCCGCAGGTCACCCAGCCTGCTGCCCACAAGGCGCCGCTTGCACCGGTACCATCAATCCCGTCAACACAGGGGGCTTTGCAACTGGGACTTTCACCTCATCATCTCCCTTCGTGACGGCCTCGACAACTGGGACCGGCACCACGGGCAGCTCCTTCATCCAAGCGAGCACCACACCCAATGCGCAGCCCCGATCTACGGTATCCAACCAGTTCTACCCCTTCGCCTTCATTCCCACCACTTACACCAACGCAGCCGCATGCTCATCTGCTTATACGAGCTGCCAGTCGGATGCTGCGAGCTGTACTGCTGCGCTAGCGAGCGGTCAGAACGGCGTCACTATCTCTGCTCCCAACGGCGGCGTCACAATCACTGCGGTGCCCAGCCTGGGCGCCGAGTCCGCCAGCAGCATCTGCTCGAGCCTAAGCTCGCAGGCTTGCTACAACTTGAATGTTCAGGCTTGCGCAAGGTTCGGGGATGGGCCGGGTTCGGGGGCTGCAGAGATGGCGTGCGCACATGTCTACAGGGTGGGTGCGGGCGTGGCGCTAGGAATTGCGGGTCAGATGCTGAGGTGACCAACTGTCTATCGTATCTTGGGTTTTGTTTCTTTCCTATGCGTTCATTGTGGATATTCTGGGTTTTTTGTTGCTTATGCCATGAATCAAAAGTGGCGGTGGGTCACGGGTGGAGGCTACGACGTATGAAAGAGTATGTCCTTTGTGCATAGCTAATGGAGTTGGACATGCCCTTTTTCCCAGGCTCACGTAGTAATGAGGTTGGAGTATACAGTGTTTGTGCTTCGGAAGAGATCCATATAATCATCTTTCGTTTTGCTTATCCGTTGACGTAGCCCATTGTTATATCACACAGTACTGGTCTACAAAGGGTGCTTTACATGTTTCGTACTTATTGATTTTAAAATACTCCCTGCGTTGATTTGAAAAACACCGTGGCACAGGACTTATAGTGAATACTCACAACAATTCTTTTATAATTCTTCTTATGCACCCATCCATCAAGCTCTTTTGTTGCACTGCATATCTCTGACTAGAACAAGCGACATCTAAAATACTCGGGGCCTAATTTAATCAAAGCAATGCTTGAAGAATCCCACTTATCCAGCATCATAAAAATACGAATTCAGCCTGATGCTGTATACATTCGAAGAGAATGACCACAGCGCATGTCGTTGCTGTCAGGCAGAGGGCCAAGCCGGCGGAAAGCAGCTGTGCTAATAACTTAAATAGATCGTGCCCATATGCCAGATCAAGTTAAGGGTTTACCGTGTGTATGTATATTCTACACTTAGGCCCAGACACACTCCGGACCCCATGTGCCCTACATCCTTATATGCTAGACAAGATATCTCGTCCTGTATTACCATTATACCTGCACATACTGCCTACCTCTACTACACATCCTTGAATTTCGAAACTCTCAGCCCAAGTATGAAGTCCATCATCTTGTGTGGATTTTTGCTGGCTGCCGCGAAGGCAGGACCCATCCTCTCCCCCTCGAACGACGAACCTCCCATAATCCCACACATCGGGCCCCAATGTAGCGGAATCTTAGGAACACCTTGTCCCGAAGGATTAGAATGCATCGATGACCCCAGGGACATATGCGATCCCAACGACCATTGGGACGACTGTATCGGTGTGTGCATCGGTGGAGGTACGTTTCCTTTTTTTTTGGAGGCAAAGAAAGCAAGTGCACACAGCACAGTTAGGAGTAGGGAGGGAGAGGAGGACATGGCTCAGCTGGGCTGCAGGTAAAAAGGAGAGATATCCTACTGACCAGAGGGACCACCAGACTACGGATTTCCGTGTGCGGGGAAGGTAAATGCGACGTGCACAGAGGGCTTCACTTGCGTTGATGATCCCTACGATCAATGTAATCCCACCAAGAGGAAATGTTGCCCGGGAATCTGTGTGGCGGCCTCTATAGCTGCAAGGCTTTAATTGGGATGGAAAGGAACTTTAACTCTAACCTACGCCTTATTATACTACTCAAACTATTTAGCACTTAGAAACAGCGCCCGCTCCACAAAATGTCCTATAGATTCCATATATCCATTGTAAACAACCACGTTTACACCCACTCCCGCACCATATCGCTTCGTCGTACGAGAACGAGGCCACGTCGGGAAAGGAACGACTCGCTCCCAAAGACCCCATCGTCTCTCGACGAATCATTCCCCAAGCTGCGTCCCTTAGCGCAGGTTCCCCCAGAAATGCTTTGCTCATCAAGAAAATCGGACGTACTTTTGGCACGGCGCTACACTTTTTCGTTAAAGGAACTAGACCTCTAACCTATGCTTACAACGAACTATCCAGACCTTTTACGCTCGTTGGGTCTAAGCCTGTCCAAGCCGTTCTTGGAGTACGTGCTTAATGTTCGAACAACCAATGTTATTCCGGACACAAGTCACGCAGACGTTGAAGTCGCCACCTTTGCAAATAGCACAGTTGAAGTAACCTACTCCTTTAAATTGATCACCGCATGCATCGCATTTTCTGCCACTTGCGTTGTTAGAAGGGCGTTGGGAAGAGGAGCTAGGAGTTATCTGCCTTGGCGGCCCGGGGCGTTGGGGGCCTCTGTTTGCTGGACCTGTAAAAAAGGATGATCGCGCAGTGGCAAATGGCGAAGCATGCATTCCAAACATGAAATCATCGAAGAGGATACCACTTCCAAAGAATGTGTTTCCGAAAAATGCCGATAAGGGATCGACGGGGACAGATTGACGACCAACTGGTGGTCTCGGCGAGGTCGGAAGACGGTTCTCAGCGGTAAACTGTATCTTTCCATCGTTGGTTTCTTTGCAGTGAACCGTCTTGCCCTCGAGTAATGCTTCTATGACCTTTGCCGGCCATTTCTTCATGGTATCAATAACATGGGGGCTTTTCCTCATGACGCTTTGCACGGCAGTGTCGAACGCTTGGGGTCGCTCCTGATAGACCCTCTGCAATAGATTGAAGTCTGGATCGTTGCATAGATTTCTCAGGGCGTCGATGTTCAAGTTGGGAGTGGCCTGAGTTGCTCCGCTAGTGGCTGGCTGTTTGGGTCTGTCCGGTCGAGCAGTGCTGTTAGGTGAAGACGACGGGGGAGTCCCAGCTTTCGGGTTTTGCACGTAATTAGTGTCTTCTGGCGGCGAGCCTCGAGCCTCTGTAGATACGTAAGTATGTTCCACACAACCTTCAAGTACGAACAGTATATGACTAGGAGAGAAGCTCACTTAACGCTAACTCATTATCAGTGCTTTCATTACCGCCCTCGTCCGTCTCTAAAGAGTCATTTTTCTTGTTACACTCGACGGTTGAGGCTCTGTTTGTGTTCTTGGCTTCTGTGTCTGCGTCGGTTAGTGCATCGCCCTCTCCTTCTGCAGTGGTTCCGCTCAAGTCGTCTGTCACGCCGGTCTCGTCAGACTTCGATTCCACAGGGCTACTTGTATTGCCTCGGGAAACATATTCACGAGTCTCGGAGACAGTCAAATGCATTGACTCATCTTTCCCCTCAACAGTCAGTTCGATAACTTTACTTTCAATATCAAGATCGTTGCTCTCTGGTTCTGGAGTTGGTAATAGTTTTCGAATCTCCTCAGTGGCACTCTCCGGGATGGCAGACTGTTTTCTGTACTTGACTGAGCCCTTGCGACCCTCCAACGTCAATTCCGGTTTGATCTTGTCTGGATGGTCCTCGAAGTCGCATTTTGCCAAGGCTTGGTTAAATGCCTTAACTACAGTCTTACCCTCCCCAAGAGCATTATAGAAGGTTTTCGTGAATCCGATAGCCTCCGAATCCCCGACCAACCCGTTCATTGCTATGACATATGGTATCTTGCTTGTGACACTATCAACCTGATCCGAAGTCATGCAGGCATTGAGTACCACAACCTGCAATCCATCTTCTTTCGCCAAAGCGAGTAAGTTTGCTAGGTTGTCGGGCTTTACGATTTTCACCTTCTGCCACTCGTCCTCAAAACATAATCCTTCTTCGGTGCCGTGGCCTGAGAATTGTATAATCTGAGGTCTATGTTTCAACAAAGCAGATTGCAAGTTGTCCAACTCGCAACTGGGCTGGAATTCGACCTTGTATATGCTGGCAAACTTTGTACGTTCAAGCGTGGCCTTGATCGTTTTTTGTTCCTGTTGGATGGAGAGGCGGCTCGTATCCTTTGGATCCGAGCTAACGAATAGAATGACGATGTCCTGACGAAGCGCCTTTAGCATAGCCTTGATCTCCATGAGGACAGTGCCTTCGTCTCTTCCCTCTCTCGGTATAGCGATCTTGAACATGTTGTCGAATAGCTGCTGATGATTGATCTCCAAATGAGGGTGAAAGACCTCTATCCTCTTTAATGCACCTTTGGCACAGTCTTCTGTTCCGCTTAAAAGGATTCCTAATGCGCATCCAATGAGAAAATACGCGCCGTGGGCTTCGCTATTTCGAATGAGATCGCGATGGATGCCTCCTACATGGTCTTCTACCAGTCTGAGGCTTCTGTCGGAATACCCTTTCAATCGGTACTTGGCATTCAGATCTTCCAGGTCATCGTTTATGTCATCGATCAATAGTCTGCACTTGTCCTCAATTGTATCTCGTGGGACATCGCGGTTTTTCAGCCAAGACTCGTACTCCCCAAAGGTTACCCCGAGCCTAAGAACAGGCTGGTGGATGTACTCATTGTACTCATCGAGCCTTCCAAGAATGCCTGCTTGGGGCATGTTGAGCTCTCCAGACGACAGAAAAAGGCGGACAAGAAGACGAGGTGATAGGTTTGGAGCAAATTAGAGCTGTAACCTAGACCGAGCCACAACTATAAATAAGTGCAAATAGGAACTTGACCGGTCAAAGTGTAATATCGGCTAACTAGGACAGGGCTATAACCACACCGACCTTCTCCAGGTAAGTTGATGCGAGCCGTCTCGGAGGACTTGACCGATGACCTGCTATTGGCTATACTTTTGTGATTGTCGTTCAGCTCCGATTGTTTCACCCATTATCTGGCCTAAGTAGGAAATTGCTCAATCCAAGTGAGCCACGGCGCCAAATCGACAAATAGAAACTACCTTATGTATCATGGCATCGTTCTCTTCACCCTCTCTGTATTACAACGCCAAGCTGGGGATCTTGCAGCTGTTCAAACTTTCACCAATAACAACTCCACCGCAGACTGCGCTATGCACGGGTGCTGTATCGATCATCGTTGTGGGAGGGACTGAGTACACGCATTGGTTGTTTCGTCTGGTATACGAAAAAACAAAAAGAATCATGCCGGCTAGTGCCTTTCTGTTTTAACTTTTTGCGGCCCGAATAGCTGTCGGCTGTATGATGCCGTTTTCGTCTCGCCGGAGAACTCTCACGACCGCGTCAGCAACGCACGCATGGGCAGCCAGGAGCTAAAAAAGCTGATATGTAAGTGCAGCGTATATTACCTTTCACTGTGCCTTCTAGCAAAAACATCATTCTTCATTTAAATGCCTAGACGTTAAGAGCGAAAAGGTGAGCCGTCATGCTTAGCATCGTTAGAGAAGACGATCGCCATTAGCGTTAGAACTGGAAGTGTATGGATATACAATCTTGAGCTTGCCTCTGAAAACTATTCTATTAATTTATTATATCTGTTGCATTGAAGCGCCCAGTGATGAACTCAAATGTATAGTTTACTAATTTCCTCCAGCGAAGCTTCGAGCATCTTCTATGCATAGAACTACGTTTTGAAATCCGCCGCAGTGCCTCATCAAAGCCAGAAGAACACCTCCGATAAAGCTAGTAGGGAGGATAACCGGCCCGCACTAGCCAGAGGGTTGTAGAAAAGGCGATATATGTTGCTGTGGGTGAAATAGGAGAAGGTGATATGGGTGTCAGATTTTCGTTGTTCTGAGAAGGGTGATTTTAATTGAATTGATTGATTAATTCTATGTGTGTCGAGAGGTACTATTCTGACAATGGGGCCCTTTGGGTAGTACCTTGCTAAGCCTAGCTACTATTAGGTACAATGGGCTGAACCTGGCAATCACTTCTGCTGGCAACCGTCGACAGTCTGAACTTCTTATATCCCTTAGCCATCAGACCTGAGTACCTCTTTACAGTGCTCATGCAAGAAGCTATTTGCTAAGAAGCTATTTGCTATATAGCTATACGACAGCTGTTTCCCCGATATATACAGAGCCTTACCACTTTCGTGTTGTCGCTGATTCTAGCTAGAAAACTCCCTTCCGCCCGCTGATCTTTATTGCGCACTGCTTCGGCGGGCTGGTTGTGCTGAAGGTCTGTATGGGAGCTCGGACCGAAGCGTCTATGGCTAACAATTCATAGGCACTCCTAGATGCCCAGCATGACAAAGACGAATGGCCTGGTATCTTTGATTCCACAACTGGGCTGTTCTTCTTTGGAACGCCGTTTCGAGGGGCAGAAGGAATGAGCCAAGTAGAGATGTTGGAGGCGGCGCGGCAGGAATACCGTGAGGACGAAGTACAGCTAGAGGTTCTGAAGATCCTAGAGCCGGGGAATGAGTTTCTTCAGGACGTCGTCGACCAATTTGGCAAGACACGGAAGCTAGCAAACAAGGCCCAGGTGGTATGCTTCTACGAGCTGAAATTAAGCAATATGAGGGAGATTGTAGGCAAGCAGGGTCGAATGGTAGGTTTGCAAAAGGCTAGTGTATCTTACAAAAGCTAACTGTGTTGAATAGAGATGTGTGGTGAGCGAGAGCTCTGGGTGCCTTGACCTGTCTGACGGGACGAGCAAGTACTCGCTTTCACGGACCCACTTTGAAATGAACAAGTTCAGCAAGCCTACCGAGGAAGACTTTGAGACAGTAAGGGATGCGTTGCGCGAAGTAATCGGAGCGTCTCATGAGCTGATGCTGGCTCGAGCTGAATGTACGTATGCAGTTCCCTAGTAGCTAAGCTACTACTTAGACATATCGCTGACCAGCTTCAAGCTAGGAGATTAGTTTGTGAACACGACTCTGTCCCGCATATTGCCGTGCCTCAGTTCTTTGGTAGACAACAGCTAATCAAGGAATTGCAGAACTTTTTGCTGGAACCACAAGAGGAGTATAGTAAGCCTAAGGTAGCTGTACTACAGTCTTTGGGTGGACAGGGCAAGAGCCAGATCGCATTAGAGATATGTCGGAGGATGAAGAAGGAGTGTCGCGGTGTATTCTGGCTTGATGCAACTTCGCAAACATCCTTAGAGCGGGGCTTCGAAGGACTCGCAGAAAGACTAGATCAGCCGACCGCAGAGCCTCTGAATATAGTATTGAAGATAAAATTCGTGTTGAATACGATTCAAGAATGGAAGGAGCGGTGGTTAATCGTCTATGACGGCTATGACTGGCCCAAGGCATCCACCAAAAAGTCAGGCCAACCTGAGGGATACGACATAAAGATGTTCATGCCTAACAGTAAGTCTATCTGTGAAGTAGACGTATATGTTCTAAAAGACGTAGATGGAAACGGCGGAGTACTCTGTACAAGTCGGCACGAGGCCACAAAAGTGCTCGGACGATATATCCAAGTTCCATCGATGCTAAACGACGGGGGTGTTGAGCTGCTTCTTAGAGACTTTTCGGCTGAAGATGTGGCATATCACCGGAGCGATGGAGAGGAAATTGTTCGCAGACTTGGGGGTCTAGCTCTCGCTATTGAGCAGGCCGCTGCGTGCATATCCTATAACCGGATGGTGCTGCATAACTTTATCGATGAATACGAAAGAAAGAAAAGAAAAGTATTAGAGTATATGCGAGAAGAGCTTTGGGAGTACCAGAAACGGGGCGACGAAGCAGAGGAGAGCGAGGCGTTGAGCGCGCTTACAACGTGGGAAATGCCATTGGAACAAATCGAGCGGGGCGATACAGAGCGGAAGAATTATATCACACGATTTCTTAGCGTCGCAGCCTTCCTTGAGCCTTCGCACATTGGCAGTTATCTCTTCGAAACGTACCTTGCTAAAGCGGACGATCCGTTCCTATGGGTTGATATATTCCAACGTCCAGGGAGCGCGTCGGACGAAGAGGCCGACTCAGATACTGACCAAGAATCCCATGCGGGTACACATAAACGGACGAGTTGGAGTTTTGATTGTTTTTGGGCAGTAGCTGAGCGTCTCTGTCGACTGTCGCTGGTGCAGAGCGCTGAGAAGACGCCCCTTGCCTGGATCTCTCTGCATCCAGTAATTAGGGACTGGCTACAAGTACGACAAAAGAAGCGGTTGAATCAGGGAAATCTACGAGATGCTATACGCCTAGTTAGTGTAGTAGCGAGGTCTTTGTTTACAACAGAAAAACATTGGCTCAGGGCGCAGGAACTGCTAGCACACTTGGACTCCTGTGTCGCTAATGCACGGTATATGAAACTTCCTAAAGCGCTTGGGTGTATGGCTATGAGAGACGAGACAGGTTCATTCGGGGCATTTTATGAAAGTCAAGGAAGGTACAGCGAAGTAGAAAAATTGTTCTGGGCTTTATGGCAGGAGGAAAAAACCAAACTTGAGATAAGCGACAGCAATCTGTTGCATACTATGATTAAACTAGCGTCGACGTATAAAAAACAAGGACTCTGGAGAAGGGCTGAGGAGCTAGAGGTGCAAGTGACGGAGACGCGGATGAACGTGCTTGGGAAGGAGAATTATTGCACGCTGACTAGCATGTCCAGCCTAGCATCAACGTACCAGAAGCAGGGGCGGTGGAAGGAAGCCAAAGACCTAATCGTACAAGTAATGGAGACGCTCAAGAGGGTGTTTGGAGACGAGCATCCAGGCACGCTGATTAGTATAAGTAGCCTGGCGTCGATGTATGCGGATCAGAAGCGGTCGAAGGAAGCTGAAGAGCTAGGCGTGCAAGTAATAGAAACAAGAAAGAGGGTGTTCGGAGATGAGCACTTAGACACGCTAAATAGTAGAGACAACCTGGCATTAATATACTGTAGACAGGGGCGGTGGAAGGAAGCCGAAGAGCTATACGTACAAGTAATAGGAATAAAAAAAAGAGTACTTGGAGATGAGCATCCAAACACGCTGATTAGTATAGATAACCTGGCATCAACATACGGGGATCAGGGACGGTGGAAGGAAGCTGAAGAGCTAGGCGCGCAAGTAACAGAGATGTTTAAGAGGGTACTTGGAGATGAGCATCCAGACACGCTGATTAGTATAAATAACCTGGCGTCGACGTATGCGGGTCAGGAGCGGTGGAAGGAAGTTGGAGAGCTAGGCGTGCAAGTAATGGAGACAAGAAAGAGGGTGTTCGGGGATGGGCACTTAGACACGCTAAATAGTATGGAAAACCTGGCATTCATGTACGGGGCTAGGGACGTTGGAAGGAAGCC
>Ga0247757_10000480_pt1 | contig 32710 bp, 33 predicted proteins | sample UWRJL126311R4_FD_180929 | JGI IMG/M metagenome (GOLD analysis project Ga0247757, IMG submission 180929) | Plant litter microbial communities from Arlington Agricultural Research Station in Wisconsin, United States - UWRJ-L126-311R-4 | ecosystem: Environmental > Terrestrial > Plant litter >... | reverse complement strand
TGTTCCAGTCCGCGTCGATCAGGACGATCACGTCCGGGTCGTCGGCGACCACCGACTCCCAGCCGAGCGTCGTCCAGGTCTGCTTCTGATCGGCGGCGACGTTGGTGAGCCCCGCGGTCTCGAGCACGAGCTCCGGGGCGCCGGTGCCGCCGCCCACGTACGGCGCGTCGTCGCCCGACGAGTACCAGAGCGCCGTGAGACCCCGGGTGTCGCGGTGGATCCCGGCCAGCTGCTTCTGCTGCCGCGCGACGACCTCGTCGGCGGTCGTCGAGACGCCGAAGATCCTCCCGGCCTCGCGGATCTCGCGGAACACCTCGGGGAACGTCAGCTTCGCGACGGGGGTCGACCGGCACGCGGCCGGCTGCACGTAGCTCGCGACGCCGAGCGCGGCGAGCTCCGAGCGGGTTCCGGCCTGGTCGGAGGTGAACGCCGACTCCCACCCCGAGTACACGAGGTCGGGCTTCTGGGCGAGCACCGACTCCTCGCTCGGCATGAAGTCGGAGAGCGAGCGCACGTCCTTCATGGTCGCGGCCCACCTCGCCGGGACGGGGCCGTCCTGATAGGCGGTGCCGACGATCCGGTCGCCGACCCCGAGCGCGAGCATCATCTCGGTCGAGGTCGACTTCACCGAGATCACCCGCTGCGGCGCGCGGTCGAACGTGACGGTGGTGTCGCAGTTCTTCAGGGTCACGTGCTCGGCGGTGGCGGATGCCGAACCGTGCGGCGCGGGGGCCGCAGCGGCGCTCGAGCAGCCGGCGAGCAGCGCGACGGCCGCGGCGGCGGCGAGGAGGGGGAGCGGGCGGATGCGCATGGGTCTCCGGATGACGGGATGCAGGAACGTGCCCGCGCTGCACGCGGGACGGTCGGACCGGGTCAGAGCGACCCGGTGCACCCGGCGAGACCCGCCGGAGGACCGATCCCAGCGTAGCGAGCGCAAGGCCGGAGTGCGTACGCTCATGCGGGTGTGGACCGTCATCGTCCCGGTGAAGCCCGCGGACGTCGGCAAGTCGCGACTCGGCGCGGAGCCGGGTCTCGTCCGTGCGATCGCCCTCGACACGATCGACGCGGTCCTCGCCGCGCGCCGCGTCGGACGCGTGCTCGTCGTCACCTCCGACCGGACCCTCGTGACCGCGGCCGAGATCGTCCCGGAGGTCGCGCCGCGCGGACTCCGCGCCGCGATCGCGACGGGCCTCGCCACGGCGGGCGACGACACCGCCCGCGCGGTCCTGCTCGGCGACCTGCCGGCCCTGCGGCCCGCGGACCTCGACGAGGCGCTGCACCGCGCCGAGGCGCTCCCGACCTCGTTCGTCGCCGACCGCGAGGGCACCGGCACGACGCTCGTGACCGCCCAGCCCGGCATCGAGTTCCGCCACGCGTTCGGACCGGACTCGGCCCGCCGGCACCGCGAGCTCGCGCTCGCCCAGCTCGTCCTCCCGGCCGGCAGCACGGTGCCGCTCGACGTCGACACCCCGGCGCAGCTGGCCGCGACGCCCGGGCTCGGGATCCGCACGGCGGCCGAGCTCTCCGTCCCCGCGGCGTAGCGGAGTCGACCCTCGGGGTCCCGGTCTCGACCGACGCGCGGGAGGAGCCCGCCTCAGCGCTCGAGCGTCAGCCAGCGCTCGTCGACGACGTAGCCGCAGGCCTCGTTCATGCGCACGCTGCCCGCGTTGAGCGCGGAGCCGCCTGTCCCGAAGCGCGTCGCGCCCTCGGCGATCACGGCGAGCATCGCGGACGCCTTCACGACGGTCGCCAGGCCCCGCCGCCGGCGGCCGGGGGCCACGGCGGTGAACTCGGTCTCCACCGCCCCGCCCTCGCGGCGGAGCGCCGTCATGGCGATCACGCGCCCTCCCTCCGTCAGGCCGAAGAACCGGACCCCGTGGCGGCGCAGGGCGTCGACCGCGCGCGCAGCGACCGGGTGGTGAAGCGTCGCCGCGGACGGCGGGTAGTCGTCCCGCGTCAGCTCGTCGAACGCCACGATCGCCGCATCCCACGACGGCGGCAGCTCGGCGACCGCGGCGGTCGAGCCTGCCACGCGGCTGTGGAGCAGGGCCACGAGGGAGTCGTCGACCATCACGTGCGCACCCCACGACCGCGCCGCCACGGCCCAGCCCGTCGCGAGCAGATCGGGCACGCGCGGATCGTCCTCCCGGAGCACGAGCGACTGCGTCACGTCCCGGCGAGCTCCAGCGCGGCCCGCACGATCGCGATCGACGTGCTCTCGTCGCGCATGCGGAGCGGGAGCGCACGGGCGCGGAACCCGTCCGCCTCGAGCCCGGCCACCGCTCCCGCATCGACCTCGTCGACGAGCCACCCGTCGATGACGCCGCCCGCCGCGCGCGCGCCGTAGTGCCGCGCGACCGCGGCCGCGTCCGTCGCGACGCCGATCGCGGTGAGGCAGGCGTCCGCCATGCCCCGGACGACCGCGCCGCCGATGATGCCCGCGACCCCCACGACGGGCGCGGAGGTCGTCGCGACCGCGTCGCGGATGCCGGGGATCCCGAGGATCGTCCCGATCGACACGACCGGGTTCGAGGGCGCGAGCAGCACGACATCGGCGTCCCGGATCGCCTCGAGCACGCCCGGCGCGGGCCGCGCCGTCGCCACGTCCGTCTGCACGAACGCGCGTGCCGGGATCGACGCGCGCAGCCGCGTCCACCACTCCTCGAAGTGCAGCTCGCCGTCGTCGGTGACGACGTGCGTCTCGACCTCATCGTCGGTCGCGGGGAGCAGGGTCACCCCGAGCGGCCACCGCGCCGCGATCCGCCGGGTCGCCTCGCTGAGCGACAGCCGCTCGCGCAGGAACGCGGTCCGCGCGATGTGCGTGCCGAGGTCCAGGTCGCCGAGGGTGAACCACGGCCACCCCACCCCGAACGCCGCCATCTCCTCGGACACGCGCGTCGACTCGCCGACGCGTCCCCAGCCGCGCTCCTCGTCGTTCACGCCCGCGAGCGCGTAGGTGATCGTGTCGAGGTCGGGCGCGATCCGCAGCCCCGCGAGCCACATGTCGTCGCCGGTGTTCACCACCGCGGTGATCTCGGAGCCCGCATCGTCGCGCAGCGCCGCGCGCACGCCCTTCAAGAACCTCGAACCGCCGACTCCACCCGCGAGCACCGTGACCTTCACCCGAGTACCCTTGCACGCTGTGTCCGCCACCAACCCCTTCGTCCTCGCCGTCCACGATCTCGTGCACCGGCCGGGGGAGATGCGCGAGCGCACCGTGTCCTTCGCGGCGCCCGAGCAGCTGGGCGAGGGCATCGCCCACGTGAGCGCCGGCACGGCCGTCGAGATCGACGTCCGGCTCGAGGGACTGCACGAGGGGATCCTCGTCACGGCCGACGTCCACACGACCGCGAGCGGCGAGTGCGTGCGGTGCCTGGACCCCGTCACGCTCCCCGTCGAAGTCGATTTCCAGGAGCTTTTCGCGTATTCTCCTGACGAAGCTGTCGACTTCGCGGTTCGAGACGACCACGTGGATCTCGAACCCGTCGTGCGGGATGCGGTGGTGCTGTCGCTGCCGTTCCAGCCGGTCTGCCGTCCGGATTGCCCGGGCCTCGATCCCTCCACGGGGGAGAAGCTCGCGAGTTCGGCGGAGGACCAGCCGCCCGCGCCCGACCCGCGCTGGGCGGCGCTCGAGGGCTTCCGCACGGATCACCCGGGCGAATAAGCCCCAGATTTCCGGCCTCCGGGCCGAGCACAGAGAAGAGATCACCATGGCCGTTCCCAAGCGCAAGCAGTCGCGCTCGAACACCCGCTCGCGCCGCTCGCAGTGGAAGGCCGAGCTCCCCAAGCTCGTCAAGACCGTCGAGAACGGCCGCACCGTCTACAGCCTCCCGCACCGCGCGAAGGTCGTGGAGGACTCGGCCGGCACGCCCCTGTACCTGGAGTACAAGGGCCGCAAGGTCGCCGACGTCTAGTCAGGAGACCACGGGGTCGACGGCTGCGGTCGCCGACCACGGGGCCCTGCTGGAGCAGCTGCAGGTCGAGATCTCTCCCGACCTCCTCGAGCTCGCCCTCACGCACCGGTCGTTCGCGTACGAGAACGGCGGGCTCGCGCACAACGAGCGGCTCGAATTCCTCGGCGACGCCATCCTCGGGCAGGCGGTGACCGTCAAGCTCTACCGCGACAACCCGGACCTCGACGAGGGTGACCTCGCGAAGCGCCGGGCGTCCCTCGTATCGTCCGTCGCGCTCGCCGACATCGCGGGCCGCATCGGGCTCGGCGCGTACATCCGTCTCGGCAAGGGCGAGGAGATGACGGGCGGCCGCGCGAAGGCGTCGATCCTCGCCGATGCGCTCGAGGCCGTCATCGGGGCCGCGTACCTCTCGGCCGGGGGCGACGACGCGACCGGCCTGGTGCTCCGCCTGGTCGAGCCATTGCTGCAGGAGCCGGAGCGATTCGGCGCCGCGATGGACCCCAAGACGAGCCTGCAGGAGCTCGCCGCGCGCATGGGCCGCGGACTCCCGGTGTACACGGTCACCGACTCCGGCCCCGACCACTCGAAGCGCTTCCACGCCGAGGTCGCGCTCGGCACGGGCCCGATGATCGCGGCCGGCGAGGGCACGAGCAAGAAGGCCGCCGAGATGGGCGCCGCGCTCGCCGCGTGGGAATCGCTGCAGGCGACGCGCACCAAGAAGCAGCGCGCGGTCACGGGCTCCTAGTGCCCGAACTCCCCGAGGTCGAGGTCGTCCGCGCCGGCCTCGAACCCGCGGTCACGGGCGCGACCGTGCGCCGCGTCGAGGTGCTCGAGGAGCGCTCGCTGCGCCGGCACGACGGACCGTCGGAGGACTTCGTCGCGCGCCTCACGGGAGCGCGGCTGGCGGCGCCGCAGCGGCGCGGCAAGTTCCTGTGGGTGCCGATCGCCGACTCCGAGGAGGTGCTGTCGGTGCACCTCGGGATGTCGGGCCAGGTCCTCCTGCGCTCGCCCGACCACGCGCGCGACCGCCTCACGCGCATCGTGCTCGATCTCGACTCCCCGCTCGGCGACGGATCCGGCCGGCCCGGTCCGGTCCGCGTCGACTTCGTCGACCAGCGCATCTTCGGCTCGATGGCGATCGACGGGCTCGTGCCCGCCCGCGATCACCCGGAGCAGCGGATCCCGTCGCAGGTCGCCCACATCGCCCGCGATCCGCTCGACCCGCTCTTCGACGACCGCCGCTTCCTCGACGCGCTGCGTCGCAAGCAGACGACGATCAAGCGCGCCCTCCTCGATCAGACCCTCCTCAGCGGGATCGGCAACATCTACGCCGACGAGGCGCTCTGGGCCGCGCGCATCCACTACGACCAGCCGACGGCGACCCTGTCCCGCCCCCGCGCGACGACGCTGCTCGCCGAGGTGCGGCTCGTGCTCGGCAAGGCACTCGCGGAGGGCGGCACGAGCTTCGACGCGCAGTACGTCAACGTCAACGGCGCGTCGGGCTACTTCTCGCATTCGCTCAACGCGTACGGGCAGCAGGGGGAGCCGTGCCCGCGGTGCGGGACGCCCATCGTGCGCGAGACCTTCATGAACCGCGGTTCGCACTTCTGCCCGCGCTGCCAGCGCGCGCCGCGCTAGCGCCGCACGGCCTGCAGCGTGAAGGTCAGCGGCAGCCGCTCCGGGCGCTCGCGCAGCCGGAACTCGCCCGTGGCCTCGTCCGGCTCCATGAGCTCCGGCAGGGCGAGCCACGGCACCGTGCGGTGCTCGACGAGGCCGGTCAGGGTCATCCCATGGTCGAGGAGGGCCGTGACGATCTCGCCGAGACCGTGGTTCCACTCGACGGAGCGGGTCGCCGTGAGCGGGCGGTCGGCGTCGACGTACGTGACGTCGTCGTCCCACACCGCGCCGTCCGGCATCTCGAAGTACGGGAGGTCGAGCTCGAGGCGGTCCGGATGCGCGTCGCCGATCGCGCCGAGCGCCGGGTGCATGTCGCGGAGGAGCAGCCGGCCGCCGGGTCGCAGGAGGCCGGCCACGGTCTCCGCCCAGCGCGCGATCGAGGGCAGCCAGCAGATCGCGCCGATGCCCGTGTAGACGAGGTCGAACCGTCCGGCGCCGAGCGCGTCGACGGCGCCGTAGACGTCCGACTCGACGTACGCGATGTCCGCGCCCGTGTCGGATGCCAGCTCCCGCGCGACCGCGAGCGAAGCCGGCGACAGGTCGAGCCCCGTCACGCGCGCGCCGAGCCGGGCGAGGGAGAGCGTGTCCGTGCCGATGTGGCACTGGAGGTGCACGACGTCGAGGCCCGCCACGTCGCCGAGGAGCGGCCGGTCGAACGCGACGACGTGCGAGATCGCGGTCGGGTCGTCGCGATAGCGCGCCAGATCGTAGCCGCGCGAGGTCGCGTGGACGGCGGCGCGGTCGTCCCAGTTCGCGCGGTTGAGTGCGAGGTAGTCGATGGGGGCGTCGGTCATGCCAGATCCCTCCGCCACGCACCCTCGTATCCGATGGGCTCGAAGCCGATCGCCTCGTTGACGTCGAGCATGTGCCGGTTCTCCTCGGCGTTCCAGGTGATGACCGACGGGCGGCCGGGGAAGCGCTCGGCGAGCGCGTCGAGGTTCGCGATCTTGAGGAGCATGCCGAGCCGATGCCCGCGGTCCTCGCGGCGCACGATGGTGTCCCACTGCCAGGCGGGGCGCGCCGGGTCGTCCGGCACCCGGAGCCGCGTCATGCCGGCGAGCCGGCCCGTCGCGACGTGCTCGACCGCGGTCGCGAGCATCGTGGCGGGGGAGTCGTCGAGGCGCGTGTCGTTGTCCACGATGCGGGCGGCGTCCCACGTCTCGGCCGGCTCCTCGAGCCCCGCGGACGGCGCGTCGGTCGTCATGCGCTCCATGAGCTCGGCCATGCCGTCCCGGAGCCGCTCGGGCGTGAAGCCCGCCCAGGTGTGCAGCCGGTAGCCGGCGGCGCGGGCCTCGGCGTCGGCGCGCAGGCGGGCGAGGAGCTCGGGATCGCCGGGCAGCGCGAACCGGCTGGCGCGCTCGACCTGCTCCACCCGCCACCCGCGGTCGAGCAGGAAGCGCACCTCGCGGTTGTCGCGCGGGATCGAGCCGAAGCCGGTCGGGGCCGTGATGCGCTCGCCGGGGGCGTCGGGGGAGACCGCCCAGGTGACCATCTTCACGTAGCGCTGCTCGGCCGCGAGCTCCAGGAGGCGCTGGTGCAGGAGGGAGCCGATCCCGCGCCCCTGCTCCTCCGGCAGCACCTGGACGAACGCGTTCGCGTTGTCGGGGGCCTCGGTCGGCGCCCATGCGGCGAGCCGGCCCACGACGCGGTCGCCGTCGAGCGCCGCGAACAGGTGCTTGATCTGCTCGGGGTCGTGCCAGTGCGGCAGGTCCTCCTCGGCCGGGAAGGCGAACTCGGCGCGGCCGTAGCCGGCGACGTCGATCGCGGAGCTGACCGCCGTCACGCGCGCGAACAGCTCCCAGCCCTCCGCGCCCGCGCGCTCGGGGATCGGCACGGGCCTGATCTCGATGGCCATCGTCCGGCCTCCTCCCGCCGCCGCGGGCTCGCGACCCGGCGCTCCGACGTCGGCGACGCTCCGGAGGGCAGCCGGTCAGGATACCCCCGACCTCAGCCGAGAAGCCAGCCGTTCTCGGCGGCGATCCGCACGGCCTCGCCGGCGTTGCGCGCGTTCGTCTTGCCGATCGCGGCGGAGAGGTGGTTGCGGACCGTGCCCTCGGAGAGGTGCAGACGCTTCGCGACCTCGCCCGCGGTGCCGTCGTCGCGCAGCGCGAGCAGCACGTCGGTTTCGCGCCGGCTGAGCGGGGACGGGCCGGAGGCGAGCGACTCGGCGGCGAGGGCGGGGTCGACGACGCGGAATCCGGCGGCGACGCGGCGCACGGCGGCGGCGAGCGCGTCGGAGGGGGTGTCCTTCACGACGAAGCCCGCGGCGCCGGCCTCGAGGGCGAGGCGCAGGTAGCCGGGACGTCCGAACGTCGTCACGATGAGGGCGCGGCAGGCGGGGTACCCCTCGACCAGCGCGCGGGCGGCCGCGATCCCGTCGAGGCCCGGCATCTCGACGTCGAGGAGGGCGACGTCCGCCCGGCCGTCGGCCGCGGCCCCCACGACCTCGTCGCCGCGGCCGACCTCGGCCACGACCTCGATGTCGTCCTCGAGGTTCAGGAGCGACGCGAGCGCACCCCGCACGAGCGCCTGGTCGTCGGCGATCAGGACGCGGATCGGGACGCTCATGCGGTCACCTCGAGCGCGAAGCCGCCGCCGTCGCGCGGGCCGCTCCGCAGGCGTGCGCCCGCGGCCTCGGCCCGCTCACGGAGGTTGCGGAGGCCGTTGCCGCCGTCGGTCTCGACGGGCTCGACCAGCGGGCCGTCGTCGCGCACGACCACGTTCCTCGCCCCCACCTCGATCCAGCACTCCCGCGCCGACGAGTGCCGGATCACGTTCGTCACGCCCTCGCGCACCACCCACCCGAACAGCGGACGCAGCTCGCGGCGCACGACCGCGGCGTCGTCGGGGAGGTGGGCGGCGATCCCGGCGGCGGCGAGCGCCGTGCGCGCGGAGGCGAGCTCGGCCTCGAGATCGACGTCGCGGTACCCGGCGACCGCGGCGCGCAGGTCGGCGAGCCCCTCGCGCGCGAGCCGCTCGATGTCGGCGATCTCGGCCTCCGCCTTCGCCGGGTCGCGCGAGACGAGCTTGCGCGCGAGCTCCGACTTCACGGTCACGACGGTGAGGGAGTGCCCCAGGGAGTCGTGGAGGTCACGGGCGAGGCGGGCGCGCTCCTCGGAGACGGCGAGGCGGGCGACCTCGTCCTGCGCCTCACGGAGCTGGGCGTTGCGCTGCACGAGCCGGCCGAAGCCGATCATGCCGATGCCCACGGTGAGGGTGACGTAGGGGGCGTACGCGATCGAGTCCGCCCAGCGGTCGCCCCAGGCCACCAGCAGCTGGGCTCCGACGATCGCGGCGAGGAGCACGAAGGACGCCACGCGGGGCAGCCAGACGAAGCCGATCATCACGACGATGAGGGTCCAGATCCAGATCGTCGCCGGCCCGAGGAAGGGGAACTCCACGCAGGTCAGCGCCCAGTAGCCGACGATCCCGGCGATGCGCGTCCAGGTGCGCTCGTGCCAGAGGATCGGCGGCAGGACCACGTAGAGGCCGTAGAGGGCGACGAGGACGGCGGTCGCGAGGATGCGGAACCCCACGCTCCCCGTCGGATAGGCCCAGATGCTCCCGACCTCGAGCGCCTGGTAGATCAGCCCGAAGATCGAGCCGCCGTACCAGCGGCCCGCACCCGGGGTGCGCAGGCGCGCGAGGAGCCCCGGACGCGTGGCCGCTCCCGCGCGCGCGGGCGGCGCGGCGGGAGCGGTCGTCATGGTGCTCAAGGCTATTGCCGTCCTAGGCGCGGGCGGCGTCGCGGCGGTAGCGCCACACGATGAGCGCGCCGAGAGCGACCGTCCAGATCAGGAGCACGACCATCGGAGCCATGGCGTCGCCCGAGCCGAGCGCCCCCATCTGCCCCAGCTTGTTGAGCCAGTACGACGGCACGATCTGCGCCACGTTCGAGACCCAGGCCGGCATGATCTGCAGCGGCACCCACAGGCCGCCGAGGATCGCCAGCCCGAAGAAGGTGGCCATGAACAGCGGCTGGGCGAACTCCGGCTTGGCGAACTGCCCGATGAGGATCGCGATGAGCGCGAACGGGATCACCCCGACCCACAGCGCGACCCCCGCGAGCGCCCAGTTGCCGGCCGGCAGCGGGGTGCGGAACGCGACGAGCGACACCGCGAAGACGAGCACGATCGAGATCGCGGCGACGGCGAGGGCCGCGGCGACCTTCGTGACGAGGTATCCGCCCCCGCTGAGCGGGGTGATCCGCAGCTGGCGGTTCCACCCGATCGACCGTTCGTTGACGATCGTGAACGCCTGCCCGAGGGCCGACATCATGGCGCCGTAGCCGCCCATCTGGATGGTCGTGACGGCCAGCCAGGGCAGGTGCGTCGTGGGGTCGACCTGGCCGCCCGTCCCGTAGACGCCGCCGAAGATCAGCAGCATCACGACCGGCAGCGCGAAGGTGAAGACGAGGTTGCGGGTGTTCTTGAGCTGGCGCAGCACCTCGAGCGCCACGTAGCGGATCCTCATCGGACGGCCTCCTTCTGGTTCGTGTCGGTGTGATCGTGCGTGAGGGCGAGGAAGGCGTCGTCCATCGTGCGCGAGAGGACCTCGACGTCATGGGCGGTGGGGTACTGCGCGAGCACGGCGCGCAGCGTCCCGTCGGAGTCGGCGGTCTGGATGGTGATCCGCTCGCCGCGGCTCTCGACCTCGGTCACGCCGGGCATCGCCGCGAGCGCGTCGTGCACGCCGCCCGGGAGCGTGTCGAGCGCGAAGCTGACCACCCGTCCCGAGACCACGGCCTTCACCTCGGCGGGTGTGCCGTCGGCGACGACGCGACCGCGGTTGAGGATCACGATCCGGTCCGCGAACGCGTCCGCCTCGTCGAGGTAGTGGGTCGCGAACACGACCGTGCGACCCTCGTCGGTGAACGCGCGCATCGACTCCCAGAAGACGTGCCGGGCCTCGACGTCCATCGCGGCGGTCGGCTCGTCGAGGATCAGCAGGTCGGGGTTCGAGACCACGGCGACCGCGAAGCGCGCCCGCTGCATCTGCCCGCCGCTCAGCTTCGCGACGCGCTGCTTCGCGATGTCGGTGACCCTGGCCCGCTCCATCGCCTCGTCGACGGGGAGCGGGTGGCGGTGCGCGGCGGCGACGAGCTCGACGCTCTGGCGGACGGTGAGGGTCGGCAGCAGCGCGCCGCCCTGGAGCATCGCGCCGACGCGGCCGGCGACGATCGCGGACCGCGGGGTGCCGCCGAACAGCTCGGCCGTCCCCTCGTCCGGGTGAGAGAGACCGAGCGCGAGGTCGATCGTCGTGGACTTGCCGGCGCCGTTCGGGCCGAGCAGGGCGACGACCTCGCCGCGCCCGATCTCGAGCGCGACGTCGTCGACGGCGGTGAGCTGGCCGAAGCGCTTGCGGAGTCCGCGGAGCGCGATGGCGGGGGTGTCGTTCATGTGGTCCACGATGCCCGCGACGCGAGGGTCGCTCGTAGGGCGCGCGTCACGACTCCGTCGTGAGAAATCTCACGGCCCGGTCCTGCAGGGCGTCAGCCGCCGCGCGCGACCTCGATGACGCCCGACCGGCGACCCCTGCGCGAATCGTGCGAAACCCTCGGTCGGGTGTCGCCGCACGCGGCTTTTCGCACGATTCGAGGACTCCCGCGCGCGCCCGCACGCCGCGACCGCTCGGCGCGCGCACGCGAGTACCCTGAACCGACGTTCCGAACGGTGGGAGCCGCGTGTACCTGAAGAGCCTGACCCTCAAGGGGTTCAAGTCCTTCGCGCAGCCGACCATGTTCGCGTTCGAGCCGGGCGTCACGTGCGTCGTCGGCCCGAACGGCTCCGGCAAGTCCAACGTCGTCGACGCACTCGCCTGGGTGATGGGGGAGCAGGGGGCCAAGACGCTCCGCGGCGGCAAGATGGAGGACGTCATCTTCGCCGGCACGGCGACGCGCGGTCCGCTCGGGCGCGCCGAGGTGATCCTCACGATCGACAACGCGGACGGCGCCCTCCCGATCGAGTACAGCGAGGTCACGATCTCGCGCACGCTGTTCCGCAACGGCGGGAGCGAGTACGCGATCAACGGCTCGCCGGTGCGCCTGCTCGACGTGCAGGAGCTGCTCTCCGACTCCGGCCTCGGGCGCGAGATGCACGTCATCGTCGGACAGGGCCAGCTCGACCAGGTGCTGCACGCGACCCCCGAGGAGCGGCGCGGGTTCATCGAGGAGGCGGCCGGCATCCTCAAGCACCGTCGCCGCAAGGAGCGCACGCTCCGCAAGCTCGACGCGATGCAGGCGAACCTCACGCGCCTGTCGGACCTCGCGGGCGAGATCCGGCGGCAGCTCAAGCCGCTCGGGCAGCAGGCCGAGATCGCGCGGGAGGCGCAGACCATCGCGGCGATCGTGCGCGACGCGCGCGCCCGGCTCCTCGCCGACGAGGTCGTCGAGCTGCGCACCGCGATCACGTCCGTCAGCCGTTCCGAGTCGGAGCGCAAGACCGAGCGCATGGTGCTGCAGGAGCAGCTCGACCAGTCGCGGCTGCGGCAGGAGCGGCTCGAGTCGTCGATGACCGGCGATGCCGTGGATGACGCCCGCCGCGTCTCCTTCGGCCTCGAGCAGGTGCAGGACCGCCTGCGCTCCCTCTACACGCTCGCCAACCAGCGCCTCACCCTCCTCGCGCAGCAGGCGGAGCTGCCCGGCATGTCGGCCACCATCTCGCCGCGCATGGTCGAGGACGCGCGCGAGGAGGCGATCCGGCTTCAGGGCGGCGTCACCCGGGCGGAGGCGGCGCTCGGCGCGGGGAGCGCCGCGACCGCGACGGCGCGCGCGTCGCTCGACGCCCTCGACGAGGAGATCAGCGCCCAGAGCGCCCTCGTCTCGCAGCACGACCTCGAGCAGGGGCGCCTGAAGGGCGCCGTCGACACGGCGGAGTCGCGCGCCGCCGCCACCCGCGGCGAGCTCGACCGCCAGCGCGCCGCGCTCGAGGCCTCCGAGGCCCGCCGCGAGCGCGCCCGCCTCGAGCTGCTCGAGGTGCAGGACGACGGCTCCGGCGTCGATCGCGACATCGACCTCAACGAGGCCGTCACCGCCGCCGAGGCCACGGTCGTCGCGCTGCAGGCCGACGTCGAGGCCCTGCGCGACGAGCTGCACACCGCCGAGCGCGAGCGCGACGCCCTCGCCGCCCGCACCGGCGCGCTCTCGCTCGCCCTCGACCAGAAGGACGGCTCGGCGTCGATCGTCGGGGCGACCGGCATCCGCGGCCTGGTCGCCGAGCACCTCACCGTGCGGCCCGGGTACGAGGCCGCGATCGCCGCGGCGCTGGGCTCGCTCGCGGATGCCGTGCTGGCCGACTCGCGGGAGGCCGCGCTCGCCGCGCTCGCGCAGGCGCGCGGCAGCGGGGAGGGCCGGGTCGAGATCGTCGTGGCCGACGCGTCCGACGCCGCGCCCGTGACGGAACTGCCCGACGGCGTCGAGGCCGCCGCCGCGCTCGTCGATGCTCCGTCCGGCATCCGCGGGCTGCTCGCCGGGATCGTGGTCGCGGAAGATCTCGCGGCGGCGCGCGCCGCCTGGCCGGGGCTGGCCCCCGGCTCCACCCTCATCACGCGTGACGGCGACGTCCTCACCGAGCACGTGCTGCGCGGCGGATCGGGCGGCGGCCGCAGCAAGCTCGAGCTGGTGGCCGAGCGGGATGCCGCCCAGTCGCGCCTGGTCGAGGTCACGACCGCGATCGAGCGGCAGCGCTTCGCCCTCGCACAGAAGCGCGAGGCGCTCGACGGCGCCCAGATCGACCAGGCGCAGGCCGCCGCCGCGCTCAAGGCGTTCGACGCGGCGCTCGCGCAGCGCAGCGAGGCGCTCGGCCGCTCCCGCGTGGCGCTCGAGGCCGCGACCGCGGAGGGCGAGCGCCTGGCGCAGGCCGTCCGCGCGCTCGAGGAGTCCGTGGCCGAGGTCGACGCGGCCGTCGCCCAGGCGGTCGCCGCGCGCGACGGGCACGCGGCGACACCCCGTCCGATCCTCGACGTGTCGTCCCGCGACGGCCTGCTCGCGGAGCTGGAGGCGGCGCGCGCCGCCGAGGTCCAGACCCGCGTCGAGCTCGAGACGGCCCGCGAGCGCGTCCGCGCCCAGGTCGCGCAGGCCGAGGCCCTGCAGAGGCAGCTCGAGGCCGAGCGCGCCGCCGCGGAGGAGGCCGCGCGCCTCGCGGTCCTGCGCCAGCACCAGGTGGCCGCCGCCGAGGACGTCGTCGCCGCGCTCCCCGCCGTGCTCGACGTCGCCGACCGCTCGCTCGCCGAGGCCCGCGTGAGGCTCGCCGCCGCCGAGGCCGACCGCGCGAAGCAGAACGAGGAGCTGGTCGAGCTCCGCCGCACGGAGTCGGGTCTGCGGGAGCGGCTCCAGACCCTCAACGACAACGTGCACGGCCTCGAGATGCAGGCCTACGAGAAGAAGCTGCACCTCTCGACGCTCCTCGAGCGGGCCGCCGAGGAGCTCGGGCTCGTCGAGGACGTGCTCGTCGCGGAGTACGGCCCCGAGGTCGCGGTGCCGGTCGATCTGGGCCCCGACGAGGAGGTCGCGGAGGGCGAGGAGCACCCCGCCGAGCCGTTCGACCGGGCGCGCCAGCAGTCCCGCCTCGCGCGCGCCGAGCGCAAGTACCAGCAGCTCGGCCGCGTCAACCCGCTCGCGCTCGAGGAGTTCGCGGCGCTCGAGCAGCGCCACAAGTTCCTCACCGAGCAGCTCGAGGACCTGACCAACACCCGCAAGGATCTGCTGACGATCATCGAGGAGATCGACGGCAAGATGCAGGACATCTTCGCGGGCGCCTTCGCCGACACGCGTGACGCGTTCGACCGGGTGTTCCCGGTCCTGTTCCCGGGCGGATCCGGCTCCCTCACCCTCACCGACCCCGAGAACATGCTCACGACGGGCATCGAGGTCGCGGTCAAGCCGGCCGGCAAGAAGATCGAGCGGCTGTCGCTGCTCTCCGGCGGCGAGCGCTCGCTCGCGGCGGTCGCGCTGCTGTTCGCGATCTTCGAAGCCCGGCCGAGCCCGTTCTACATCATGGACGAGGTGGAGGCGGCGCTCGACGACGCCAACCTCGGGCGCCTGCTGACGGTCATGGAGGGGCTCCGTGAGAGCGCCCAGCTCATCGTCATCACGCACCAGAAGCGCACGATGGAGATCGCCGACGCGCTGTACGGCGTCTCGATGCGGCAGGACGGCGTGAGCGCCGTCGTGGGTCAGCGGGTCGCGGCCCGCGACGCGGAGCCGGCGAGCGCCTAGGGCGCTAGCCCGCCATCCCGGGCCAGTGCCGCCCCTCGTCGTCGGCGACCTCGCACGCCTCGCCGTTCACGGTGAGCACCTCCCAGATGCCGTCGACCCGGTCCGCGGTCGAGACCGCGCCGTTCAGGATGCCGGCGATCGGATGCCCCGCGAGCGACGCGAGCGTGTAGCGGATGAGCGTGCCGTGCGCGACGACCACGACCTGCTGCTCGCCGTACGCGTCCGCGATCTCGTTCATGGCGCGGCGTCCGCGCGTCGCGACCTCGTCGAGCGTCTCGGCGCCGGGATAGTCGCGGTGCGGGTGCGCGGCGACGGCGGCGCTCGACGACGTCCCCTCCAGCGCGCCGTAGTCGCGCTCGATGAGGTCCGGATACGACGGCCCGAGCTCGAGCCCCAGGTCGCGCGCGATGATCTCGGCGGTCTCCCGCGCCCGCGAGAGCGGGGAGCTGACGACCGCGTGCCACGTGCCGGCGGCGGCGAGAGCGCGCGCGGCCTCGTGCGCCTGCTCCCGCCCGGCGTCGTTCAGCGGGATGTCGCTCGAGCCCTGGAGCTTGTCGTCGCGGTTCCAGTCGGTCTGGCCATGGCGGATCAGCGCGAAGGTCACGTCATCGATTCTCTCGTGTATCCGCGGGCGGCTCGGTCACGTCAGGTCGTCGGCCTCGTAGCGGCGGGTCCCCGTCCGCTCGATGCGCATGATCACCCGCTCCTCGGGATCCGGGCAGGCGACGAGCGCGTCGCGCTCCATCCAGTCTTCCGCGGGCAGCGCGCGCTGCTTCGCGGGGAGCATCGGCAGCACCGCCTGCAGGGCGTACAGGCAGAAATGGCGCCCCTCCGGGATCCGCACCCTGCTGCTCTCCGTCAGCTCGAAGCAGTCGCCGACGGCGAGTCCGCAGACCGAGCGCCCCTCGATGCGGTCGACCGTCACGCGCAGGTCGTACAGCTCATAGCTCACGTCCGAGCACCTCCTTGAGCGGGCCGAGGCCCATCGGTCCGAGCCGCAGGGCCCGCATGTGGAACCGGCGCGCGTCGAATCCGGGACGGCGTTCGGCGGTCTCGCGCAGTCGGCGCCACAGCCGCGCGCCCACGCGGAAGGCCAGCGCCTGCCCCGGCCAGCCGAGATAGCGGTCGACCTCGAAGCGGGCGGTCGTCGCGTCGCACCCGGCCATCCGCTGCAGGAACGCCACAGCGCCCTCGACGGTCCACGGCGACCCGTCGCGCATCGGGAACCCGAGATGAAGGCCCATGTCGATGACGATGCGCGCCGCTCGCCAGCGCTGCCCGAACAGCATGCCGAGACGTTCGCCCGGATCGCGCAGCAGCCCGAACTCGTCGGCCAGCCGCTCGCTGTAGTGCGCCCAGCCCTCCGCGTGGCCGTGCACGTGCACCATCGACCGCTGGTAGGGATGCAGTCCCGGTTCGGCGAGCGCGACCGCGATCTGCAGATGATGTCCCGGCACGCCCTCGTGATGCACCGTGGTCGCCTCGTGCCAGGTGCTCACGCGGCCGTCGGCGGCGGGCGCCCACCACACGCGCCCGGGGCGGGTGAACCGCGGATCGGGTGGCGCGTACGACATGGTGCCCACCGCGGTCGGCGAGAGCGCCGCGATCGGTCGACGCGCCTGCGCCGGCAGGTCGACGTGGACGCCGTCGACGGCCTCGACCGTCTCGTCGATGCGCTGCTGCAGCCACCCGGCGAGCCGATCGTTGGGCAGCACCCGCGCCGGGTCGGCGTCGAGGGCCGCAGCGGCCTCCTCGATCGTGTCGGCGCCGAGCTCGCGGGCGGCCTCGACCATCTCCGAGGTGATCCCGTCGAGCTCGCTCCAGCCGAACGCGTAGGTCTCGCGCAGGTCGATCCGCTCGCCGAGGAACGCGCTCGACGTCACCTCGTAGAGCTCCGCGCCGACGGCGTCCTCCCGCGGCGCACGCGCGAGCAGTTCGGTGCGGAGGAACGCGGCGAAGTCCCGTGTCGCCTGCGAGGCCGCCTCGGCGAGCCCCTCCAGCTCGGGCTGCTCGGCGACCAGCCGGGAGTAGAAGTCGTCGCGGGCCGGGTCGACCCACTTCTCGCACTGCTCGGCGGCTCCGAGCACCTGGCGCGCCGCGACCACGCGCGGCGCGGTCCGGAGCGTGTCGGCGTAGTCGCGCAGCGCCTGCGGCACGAGGGCGAGCTCGTCGGCCCGCCGCTCCGGCCCGACCTCGTCGAAGACCGCGCGGATCGCGTGCACCGGCGTGGCGAGCGGGGCCAGCAGTGCGGCGGTGAACCCGGCGTCGTCGAGCGCGAGATCGGAGGCGAGCCGCTCGCGAAGCACCGTCGCGAGCACGGAGTCGTCGTCGCCGAGCGAGGAGAGCGCGCGCGACACGGCGGCATGACGGGCGGCGACGTCCTCGGGTGCGACGAGCGGCATGTACCGCTCCGGGTCGCGGCCGAGCGTCTCGGCGGCGACCGGATCGAGCGGAGCCAGGTCCTCCAGCAGCCGGTCGGCGACCTGCTCGGCGCTCATGCCCGCAGCTCCGGGAGCACGTGCTCGGCCAGCAGGCGCAGCCCGTGCGCGGGCACGGCCGCGTGCGGCGTGCCGAACTCGATGCGGGTCGCCCCGGCGGCGACGCATTCGGCCGCGTGCGCGGCGATCTCGTCGGGAGAGCCCGCGAAGGTGAACTTCCGCAGCAGCTCCTGGGGCACGGGGCCGTCGGGGAGGGCGACCGTCTCATCGAGCGGGGCGACGACGTCGAGGTACATCTCGACCTCCGCGCGGGCGAGCTCCCACGCCGCCGACGACGACGCGTCCACCACCGTCACGGCCCCGGCGACCAGGCCCACGTGCGCGCCGCCGGCCGCGTCCAGGCGCTGCCGGGCGAGGCGGATCATGTCCGGGTTGGCGCAGCCGCCGAGCTTGACCTCGTCGGCCACGCGGGCGGCCAGCTCGAGTCCGCGCGGACCCCAGGTGCCGAGGAGGATCGGAACCGGGCCCGCGGTCGCCTCCAGCCGGACGCCCGGCTGCAGCGAGAAGATCTCGCCCGGGTAGCCGTCGTCGTCGCCGGTCAGCAGGCGGCGCACCACCTCGACCGCCTCCTCGAGCCGGCGCAGCGGCCGGTCGGGACGGATGCCCACGCGGTCGAGCCACGCGCCCCGGGCGATGCCCACGTAGGCCCGCCCGCCGGACGCCGCCTGCAGCGCCGCGGCCTGGCCCGCGATCTCGACCGGGTGCAGCAGCGACGGGTTGAGGCACGCGGCTCCGAGTCGCACCCGCGAGGTCGCACGGGCCATCTCGAGCAGGGCGAAGATCGACGGCTGGAATCCGAAGTCGTGGAACACCGACACCCCGTCGAAGCCCAGGTCCTCGGCGAGCCGGGCGAGGTCCGCGTACTCGGCGGCGGTCTTGTCGGTCTGGAACGCGACGGAGACGGCTACCATCCGGTGGCCCGGCCCCGGTCGTCGCGGTGGACGACGCCGTCCTTCATCACGAGGTCGAGCGAGCGGAGCGCCGAGATGTCCCGGGTCGGATCGCCCTGCAGCACCACGAGGTCGGCGCGCGTCCCCGGCGACAGCGACCCGACCAGGTCGCCCGCGTCGAGCCACTCCGCCGGCCGCGAGGTGGCCGCGCGGAGCACCTCGAGCGGCGACATGCCGGCCTCGACCATGAACTCCATCTCGCGCACGGTGGCGGTCGTGCCGTCGTACGGCTCGGCGGGCGCCATGTCGCTGCCCATCGCGATCGTCACGCCGCTGGCGATCGCGTTCTGCAGCGACTCCCAGTGCCGGGGGCCGGCCGCGAGCGCGCGGTCCTGGAGCCATTGCGCGACCCCGTGGCGCTCGAAGAACTCCCGACTGCGCGAGACCACGATCGTCGGCACATACCAGACACCGCGGCGGGCCATCTCGTCGGTGAGCCCGCGGGTCATCTCGTACCCGTGCTCGACGCAGTCCAGCCCGAGCTCGACCGCGCGCCGGATGACCGCGTCGGGTCCGGCGTGCGCGCACACCTTCCGGCCCCAGTCGTGCGCCGTGTCGATCACCGCCGCCATCTCGTCGTCGGTGAGCTGCGGGGTGTCGATGTGCTCGTGCTCGCCGGCGATCCCACCCGAGATGCAGATCTTGATGCAGTCGGCGCCCTCGCGCAGCTGCCGGCGCGTGGCGCGCCGGAATCCGTCGGCGCCGTCGGCCTCGAGCGCGTCGGCGTCCCAGCCGTGGCCGCCCGTGGAGCAGAGCGCGTGGCCCGCCGTGTAGATGCGCGGGCCGATCACGGCGCCCGCCTCGATCGCGCGGCGCAGCTTGAAGTCGGTGTAGCCCATCTCGCCCACCAGCCGCACGGTCGTGACGCCGGCCAGGAGCGTCGCGCGCGCCGTTCCGGCCATGTAGAGGGCGAGGTCGACGTCGGTCTCGGGCTGCGGCATCCCGGGCAGCGCGCCGCCGAGGTGCACGTGCATGTTGACGAGGCCCGGGATGACGGTGTCGCCGCCGAGGTCGACGACGCGCTCGCCGTCGCGCGGCGTGAGGCCGGCCCCCACCTCCGCGATCGCGCCGTCGACGACCCGGATCGCGCTGCCGGGCACGAGCGCCGTGCCGTCGAAGACCGAGCAGTTCGTCAGGAGGCCCACGTCTGCATCATGCCCGACGCGCGGTGCGGCGGGGCGCGCTCCCAGCTCCTGCACGCGCGGTGGGAGCACGCGTCGCCGTCGGTCGCGGTCCGTAGGGTCCGAGCATGACGCGCACGCGCTGGCTGCTCGCCGACCAGCTCGGTCCGCACTTCGACGACGGCGGCCCGATCGTCATGGTCGAGGTGACGGAGCTGTTCCGCCGTCGCCCGACGCACCGGCAGAAGGCGCACCTCATCCTCTCCGCCCTGCGGCACCGGGCCGCGGAGCTCGGCGACCGGGTCGACTACCGCCGGGGCGCCACTTTTGCCGAGGCGCTGCCGGAGTGGGATCTCGAGGTGATCGCCCCCACCTCGTGGGGCGCCCGCCGCCTCGCGGAACGGGTCGGCGCCGAGGTCCTCCCGAGCCGCGGCTTCGTCGCCAGCGAGGAGGAGTTCGCCGGCTGGGTCGCGGGGCGCGACGACCGTTCGCTCGTCATGGACCGCTTCTACCGCTGGCAGCGCGAGCGTCTCGGCATCCTCATGGACGGCCGGCAGCCCGAGGGCGGCCGCTGGAGCCTGGACGCCGACAACCGGCAGCCCCCGCCGAAGAATGCGACCGGCCTCGGCCTGCCCGACCCGTGGATGCCGACCGAGGACGAGATCGACGCCGAGGTGCGCCGCGACCTCGACGCGCTCGAGGCCGACGGGATCCGCTTCCTCGGTCGCGACGGCCCGCGCCGCTTCGCCGCGACCCGGCGCGAGGCGCTGCACCAGCTCCGCGACTTCGTCGACACGCGCCTCGCCGACTTCGGGCCGTACGAGGACGCATCGCTCGCCGGCGACGACTGGATGGCGCACTCGCGGCTGAGCGTCGCGCTCAACCGGGGACTCCTCGATCCGACGGAGGTCGTCGAGCGCGTGCTCGCCGCGTACCGCGACGGGGGCGCGCCCCTCGCGAGCGTCGAGGGCGTGATCCGGCAGCTCATCGGCTGGCGCGACTGGGTGTGGCACCTCTACTGGCATCTCGGCGAGGACTACGTCGCGCGCAGCAACCACCTCGACGCGCGCCGCCGGGTGAGCGCGCCGTTCTGGGCGCTCGAGGGCGACGGGGTGGAGGCGGCGTGCCTGCACCACGTGCTGGAGCAGGTGGGGCGCGAGGGGTGGGCGCACCACATCCAGCGGCTCATGATCCTCGGCAACTTCGCGCTGCAGCAGCGCTACTCGCCGCGCGAGCTCACCGAGTGGTTCGCGGGCGCGTTCGTCGACGGCACGCCGTGGGTGATGCCCGCCAACGTGACCGGGATGTCGCAGTTCGCCGACGGCGGCATCGTCGCGACGAAGCCCTACGTCGCGGGCGGCGCCTACATCGACCGGATGAGCGACTTCTGCGCCGGCTGCCCGTTCGACCCGAAGAAGCGACTCGGCGACGACGCGTGCCCCTTCACCGCGGGGTACTGGGCGTTCCTCGACCGCAACGCGACGCGGCTCGCGGGCAACCACCGCATGGCGCAGCCGCTCGCGGGCCTCCGGCGCCTGGCCGCGAGCAGGTCGTCGAGCAGGAGGCGCACCGCACCCGCTGGTGAACCTAGGCTGGTCGGCATGGCATCGTGGTCGCTCGGCGGCGCCCTCCGGGGCATGTTCACCAAGCGCACGATCGACGACGAGACCTGGACCGATCTCGAGGACGCCCTCATCGGCGCCGACTTCGGACCGGACGTCACCGACGCGATCGTCGACGAGCTCCGCGCCAAGGTCGCGCGCTACCGCACCGAGGACCCCAAGGACCTCCAGCGGATGCTGCGCGAGACCATCGAGGAGCGCCTCGCCCGCCTCGACCCGACCCTCACCCTCTCGAACCGCCCCGCGGTGGTGCTCGTGGTCGGCGTCAACGGCGTCGGCAAGACGACGACGATCGGCAAGTTCGCGAAGTTCCTGACGAACTACGGGCGGACGGTGGTGGTCGGCGCGGCCGACACGTTCCGCGCCGCGGCGGTCGAGCAGCTCGCGACGTGGGCGGAGCGCGCGGGCGCCTCCGTGGTCCGGCCGCAGCAGGCGGGCCAGGATCCGGCCTCCGTCGCGTTCCAGACCGTCGAGAAGGCCCAGCGCGAGGGCATCGAGATCGTCCTCGTCGACACGGCCGGCCGGCTGCAGACCAAGTCGGGTCTCATGGACGAGCTCGGCAAGGTCCGCCGCGTGATCGAGAAGCTCGAGCCGATCGCCGAGGTGCTACTCGTGCTCGACGCGACCACCGGCCAGAACGGCCTCAACCAGGCCGAGGCCTTCATCGAGCACGCGGGCGTGACCGGCCTCGTGCTCACCAAGCTCGACGGATCGGCCAAGGGAGGCTTCGTGCTCGCGGTGCAGGAGAGGACCGGGATCCCGATCAAGCTCATCGGACAGGGCGAGGGCATCGGCGACCTCGCCGGCTTCAGCCCGTCGTCGTTCGCCGCGCAGCTGGTGGGCTGAGGCGTGGCGGCACCGTTCCTGATCGACGCCGGCGGCGATCCCGGCACCGACCCGCGCGCCTTCGCGACCGGTGCGGCCGCGCTCGAGGCCGCCGGCTACGACGGCATCTTCGCCGCCGAGACCCAGCACGATCCGTTCGTATCGCTCACCGCGGCGGCCATGCGCACGGAGCGCGTCACGCTCATGACCGGCATCGCCGTCGCGTTCGCGCGCAGCCCCATGACGGTCGCCGAGACCGCCAACGACCTCCAGCTGGTCTCGGAGGGCCGGTTCACCCTCGGACTCGGATCGCAGATCAAGCCGCACATCGAACGCCGTTTCTCGATGCCGTGGTCGGCGCCGGCCGCGCGCATGCGCGAGTACGTCGCCGCGCTGCACGCGATCTGGGAGGCGTGGCGCACGGGCGAGCGGCTCCGCTTCGAGGGCGAGCACTACCGCCACACCCTCATGACCCCGTTCTTCTCCCCGGGCGAGAACCCGTTCGGGCCGCCCCCGGTCTGGATCGCCGGCGTCGGCGAGCGGATGACGGAGGTCGCGGGCGCCGTCGCCGACGGCCTCCTCGCCCACACCTTCACGACCGAGCGCTACCTCCGCGAGGTCACGCTGCCGGCGCTCCAGCGGGGCGCGGAGTCGGTGGGCCGCTCGCTGGAACGGTTCGGCGTCAGCGTCCCGGCCTTCATCGCGGTCGGCGAGACGCCGGACGAGCTCGCCGTCGCGATCGAGGCCACCCGCCGCCAGATCGCGTTCTACGGCTCGACGCCCGAGTACCTCGCGGTCATGGAGCTGCACGGCTGGGCCGACGTGCATGAGAGGCTGCACGCCGCCTCCCGTCGCGGCGAGTGGAAGGAGATGGCGCGCGCCGTCGACGACGACATGCTCGCCGCCTTCGCCGCGGTCGGTTCGCCGGCCGAGGTCGCGGCGCAGCTCCGCGAGCGCTTCACCGGCGTCGCGACGCGGCTGTCGTTCAGCGCGAGCTACCCGATCCGCCCGGAGGTCGCGGGCGCGCTGCTCGCCGCCCTGCGCGCGTGAGCGGCGCGGGGACGAGGCGTCCAGGACGGTAGCCCGAGTCCGGTGACGGCTCCGTCGACCGGTTCCGACGCATCCGCCCGCGCCCTGGAGCTCAGCCCAGCGCGCGGTGCTTCTGCGCGAGGTCCATGTAGACCGCCGCGTTGCGATCCACGCGCGCCCGGACCTCGGGGTCCGTGATCTCGCCCCGGACCTTCGCCGGCACGCCGGCCGCGATCGCGTTCGCCGGGATCTCCTGCCCCTCGAGCACGACCGCCCCCGCCGCGACGAGCGCGCCCGCACCCACCACCGCGCCGTTAAGCAGCCGCGATCCCATGCCGATGAGCGCGCCGTCCTCGACGGTCGCCCCGTGGATGATCGCGGCGTGCCCGATGCCCACGTTCCGTCCGATGCGCACCGGCACCCCGTCGTCCACGTGGATCACCGAGTTGTCCTGCAGGTTGCTGCCCTCGCCGAGCTCGATCTCGTCGAGGTCGCCACGGATCACGGCCCCGTACCAGACGCTCGCGCGCGGCCCGATGCGCACCCGCCCGATGATCGTGGCGTTCGGGGCGATGAACGCGGACTCGTGGATGTCGGGCGAGAACCCCTCGAAGGGCAGGATCAGCGGCATGGACCCCAGGCTAGAGTGACGGCAACCCGAGGGGGACGCCATGAGCAGCACCCAGCCCGCGCCGCAGACCGGTTCCGAGACGGACATCGACGACGTCGTCGAGAGGGTGACCCACTCCCCGCTGCTGTCGCTGCTCGCGATCGCGCTCGCCGTGGTCGGCGGGTTCCTCATGGGGTGGAGCTTCCTCACCGGCATCGCCGAGGCGGTCCGCCCGCTGTCGCAGCACAACTCGCTGTGGATCGCGCTCTTCTTCGTCGGGACCGGGCTCGACATCGTCGCGATCATCCTCGCGATCGTCGGGATCCTGCGCCGCGCGCACCGGGCGCTCTCGATCGTGGGCGTGGTCCTCGCGCTCGTGCCCGGACTGATCGTGCTCGTGATCGCGGCGCTGCGCTTCCTCTGATCCACCCGCACGGCCCGGCGGCCTGACAGGCCGGAGCGGCGCGTCCCGGTTAGGCTGTCAGCCTCATGGCCACCTTCGGATCGCTCTCGGATCGCCTCACCGCGACCTTCCGCAACCTCCGCAGCAAGGGCAAGCTCACGCCCGCGGACGTCGACGGGACGGTGCGCGAGATCCGTCGCGCCCTCCTCGACGCGGACGTCGCCCTCGAGGTCGTCAAGGACTTCACCGGCCGCGTGCGCGAGCGCGCCCTCTCCGACGAGGTCAACAAGGCGCTGAACCCGGCGCAGCAGGTCGTGCAGATCGTCAACGAGGAGCTCATCGGCATCCTCGGCGGCGAGCAGCGCCGACTGGAGTTCGCCAAGAAGCCGCCGACCGTCATCATGCTCGCCGGCCTCCAGGGCGCGGGCAAGACGACCCTGGCGGGCAAGCTCGCGAAGTGGCTCAAGAAGGAGGGCCACACGCCGATGCTCGTCGCGGCCGACCTCCAGCGCCCGAACGCGGTCACCCAGCTGCAGGTCGTCGGCGAGCAGGCCGGCGTGCCGGTGTGGGCGCCGGAGCCGGGCAACGGCGTCGGCAACCCGGTCAAGGTCGCGAAGGCCGGCGTCCAAGAGGCCGAGCGCAAGCAGTTCGACACGGTCATCGTCGACACCGCGGGTCGGCTCGGCATCGACGCCGAGCTCATGAAGCAGGCGTCCGACATCCGCAAGGCCGTCGACCCGGACGAGGTCCTCTTCGTCATCGACGCGATGATCGGCCAGGACGCGGTCACGACCGCGCGCGCCTTCCAGGAGGGCGTCGACTTCACGGGCGTCGTGCTCTCGAAACTCGACGGCGACGCGCGCGGCGGCGCGGCGCTCTCGGTCGCCTCCGTCACCGGTCGACCGATCATGTTCGCCTCCACGGGCGAGGGGCTCGACGACTTCGAGCCGTTCCACCCGGACCGCATGGCGAGCCGCATCCTCGACCTCGGCGACATCCTCACGCTCATCGAGCAGGCCCAGTCGGCCTTCGACGAGGAGGAGGCGCGCGCCACCGCCGAGAAGTTCGCGACCGACTCGTTCACGCTCGACGACTTCCTCAAGCAGATGCAGCAGCTCAAGAACATGGGCTCCATCAAGGGGATGCTGGGCATGCTGCCCGGCGCGCGCGGCATGCGCGAGCAGCTCGACAACTTCGACGAGGGCGAGATCACGCGCACCGAGGCGATCATCCAGTCGATGACGCCCGCCGAGCGCTCGAACACCAAGCTCCTCAACGGCTCGCGCCGACTCCGGATCGCGCGCGGTTCCGGCATGACCGTCACCGACGTCAACGGGCTCGTCAACCGCTTCGAGCAGGCGTCGAAGATGATGAAGACCGTCGCCAAGGGCGGCGTGCCGCAGGTGCCGGGCATGGGTCCGATCCCGGGCGCGTCGTTCGGCGGCAAGAAGAAGCAGGTCGCGGCCAAGAAGTCGAAGTCGGGCAACCCGGCCAAGCGCGCGGCGGAGAACGCGGCGATCGCCGCGGGCAAGCCGCTGCCGGGCGCGGCGGCGGCGCCGAGCGGATCGGGCTTCGGACTCGGCGGCGGCCGCAAGCCCGACGCGGGTGCGGCCCCCTCCGAGGAGGAGATGGCCGCGCTGCAGCGGATGCTCGGTCGGCGCTAGGGCTCGATGAGCCCCGCGCGGATGGCGTAGCGGGTCAGCTCGAGCCGGTCGCGCATCCCGAGCTTCTGCAGCAGGTTCGCGCGGTGCCGTTCGACGGTCTTGACGCTGATGAACAGCAGGTCGCCGATCTCCTTCGAGGAGTGGCCCTCGGCGACGAGCTTGAGCACCTCCTCCTCCCGCGCCGTGATGCGCGGGGCGTCGTCGGGGCGCGGTCCGTCGAGCCAGCTGCGGGCGAGCACCGCGAGCGCGGCCGGGTAGATCGACGGCTCGTCGCGCAGGGCGGCGCGGCACGCGGCCACGAGGTCCCGGTCGGCGACCGACTTCAGCACGTACCCGCTCGCCCCCGCCTTGAGCGCCTCGAACAGGTACTGCTCGTTGTCGTGCATCGTCAGCATGAGCACGCGCGGCGGGTCGGGCAGGGAGGCGATCCGGCGGGCGGCCTGCAGGCCGGTGAGCCGGGGCATCGAGATGTCGAGGATGACGAGGTCCGGCCGGTCGGCCTCCGCGCGCTGGACGGCCTCCGCCCCGTCGCTCGCCTCGCCGATCACGCGGAGGTCGGGCTCCGCGTCGAGGATGAGCCGCAGTCCGCGGCGCACGAGTGCGTGATCGTCGGCGAGCAGGATGCGCACGGCGCCGGACGCGTCGGACGGGCCGTTCACGGGACCACCCGCAGCTCGACCAGGGTGCCGTGCGCGCGCGCCGACCGCACCTCGAGGTGCGCGCCGACCAGGAGCGCGCGCTCCCGCATCCCGCGGATGCCCGACCCTTCGACCGCGCCGTGGAAGCCGACCCCGTCGTCGCGCACGACGAGCAGCACGGCATCGCCGTCGCGGCGCAGCGTCAGGTGCACCCACGTCGCGTGCGCGTGGCGGACGGTGTTCGTGAGCGCCTCCTGCGCGATGCGGTAGACGACGAGCTCGGCGTCGTGCGTGAGCTCCGGCAGGTCGTCGCCGAGCTCGATGCTCGACTCGAGGCCGGCGGGGCGGGCCATCTCGCCCATGAGCGAGCGCAGGGCGCTCCGCAGTCCCAGCTCGTCGAGCACCCCGGGGCGCAGCCGGCGCGCGATCCGGCGGATCTCGTCGAGGCTCCCGCGGGTCGTCTCCTGCACGCGGCCGAGGTCGTCGCGCAGCTCACGGGGCGCGTCCGCGGAGATCTGCTTGAGCTCCAGCAGCACCGCGGTGAGCGTCTGGCCGATCTCGTCGTGGAGCTCCTGCGCGACGCGCGTGCGCTCGTCCTCCTGCGCCCGCAGCGCGCGGGCGGTGGAGGTGGCGCGTTCGGCCTCGAGGCGGTCGATCATCCTGTTGAAGGCGTCGATGAGGTGGGCGATGCCCTCGTGCCCGCGGGCGAGCGGACGCGGGGTCGGCTGGAGCAGGTCCACGGTGGCCATAGTCCGCTCGAGCCGGCGGAGGGGCGCCATGCCCACCCGCAGCAGCGCGAGGTTGAGGACGAGCATCGCGACGAGTCCCGCGCCGACGACCACGAAGTCCAGGATCACGGCCGAGCTCGAGATCGCGACCGGCGCGAGCAGCAGCACGGCCGCGGCCGCGATCAGCACGAGCGCGTTGAGCAGGAAGATCCGCCAGAACAGCGGCATCGGGTCCTCCCTCCCTCGGAGTCCCTCCACCGTCCCACGCGACGCCGAGGATTCCATCGGTGCCGCCACCCATTCCCTCTGCATGCCGCCGCGGGAATGGGTGCCAGCCCCGATGCGCGCCCGACGGGGATCCCGTGAGAGTGGAGGCACGACCGACACGACACGACGGGGGCACCCATGGACCACTGGCAGCCCATCGCCGCGATCGCGATCTTCGGGGTGGCCTTCGCCCTGATCGCCTCCGAGAAGGTCCACCGCGTCGCGGTGGTGCTCGGCGCGGCCGGACTCATGACCGTGCTGGGGCTCATCCCCGGCTCCGACGTCTTCTACTCGCCGCACGCGGGCATCGACTGGGACGTCATCTTCCTGCTCCTCGGCATGATGATCATCGTCGGCGTGCTCAAGCAGACCGGGCTGTTCGAATTCCTCGGCGTCTGGGCGGCGAAGGCGTCGAAGGGGCGGCCGTACCGGCTGCTCGTGCTGCTCATGCTCATCACGGCGGTCGCGTCGCCCTTCGTCGACAACGTGACCACGGTCATGCTCGTGGCGCCGGTGACGATCGCCGTGTGCCGGATGCTCGGCTTCTCGCCGATCCCGTATCTCATCGCCGAGGTCCTGGCGGCGAACATCGGCGGCGCCGCGACGCTCGTCGGCGACCCGCCGAACATCATCATCGCGAGCCGCGCGAACCTCTCCTACAACGACTTCCTCGTGCACATGCTGCCGATCACCGTGATCGTGTTCATCGCGTTCGTGCTGCTCGCGCGGGTGATGTTCCGCACGAGCTTCGCGCTCGCCGGCACCGGCGGAGGCGGAGGAGCGGGCGGCCGCGGTCCGGTCGACACCCCGCCCGCGATCCTCGCGCTCGACGCGCGCTCGAAGATCACCGACACCCGGCTGCTGTGGCGCTCGCTCGTCGTGCTCGCCCTCGTGACGGTCGCGTTCACGCTGCACGCCGTCATCCACGTGGAGCCCGCGATCGTCGCGCTCCTCGGCGCCGGCGCCATGGTGCTCGTCGCCCGGCAGCCGATGTCGAACGTGCTGCGCGAGGTCGAGTGGACGACGCTCGTCTTCTTCATGGGCCTGTTCGTCATGGTCGGCGGCCTCGTCGACACGGGCGTCATCGCGACCGTCGGCGGCTGGGCCGCGGACTGGATCGACGGCGACATGCTGCTCGCCTCCACCGTGCTGATCTTCGGCTCGGCCGTGCTCGGCGCGTTCTTCGACAACATCCCGTACGTGACGGCGATGTCGCCGATCGTCGAGGACATCGTGGCCTCCGCGAGCGGCGCGATCGGCACCGACGCGGTGTGGTGGGCGTTCGCGCTGGGCGCCGACTTCGGCGGCAACGGCACCGCCATCGCGGCCAGCGCCAACATCGTCGTGCTCGCGATCGCGGCCAAGGAGGGCGAGCGCATCTCGTTCTGGCGGTTCACGAAGTACGGGATCGTCACGACCCTCATGTCCGTGGGCCTCGCCTGGGTCTACGTCTGGCTGCGGTACTTCTCGGGACTGCTCCCGGCGTGGATGGCGGCCTCCTAGGCTTGCGAGCATGCCCTCCGAGAAGATCCGCATCGGGATCCAGGTCACCAACCAGCACGCCGACTACCCGGCCATCCGCGAGACCGTGCAGCGTCTCGAGGACCTGGGCGTCGACATCGTCTTCAACTGGGACCACTTCTTCCCGTTGAGCGGGGAGCCGGACGGCCTGCACTACGAGGCGTGGACGATGCTCGCGGCGATCGCCGAGCAGACCGAGCGCGTCGAGCTCGGCCCGCTCGTGAACTGCAACCTGTACCGCAACCCGGACCTGCAGGCCGACATGGCCCGCACGATCGACCACATCTCGGGCGGACGCTTCATCTTCGGCACCGGCTCCGGGTGGTTCGAGCGCGACTTCACCGAGTACGGCTACGACTTCGGCACGGTGGGGTCGCGCCTCGACGCGCTCGCGACCGACCTCCCGCGGATCCGGGCGCGCTGGGCGAAGCTCAACCCGGCGCCGCTGCGCGACATCCCGATCCTCATCGGCGGCGGGGGCGAGAAGAAGACGCTCCGCATCGTCGCCGAGCACGCGGACATCTGGCACAGCTTCTCCGACACGGAGACGCTCGAGCGCAAGCTCGGCATCCTGCGCGAGCACTGCGCCGCCGTCGGCCGGGACGTGGACGACATCGAGCTCTCGACGGGCGTCATGATGCGGCCGGGCGGCCGGGCGAACGCGGGCAGGGGGATCGACCCCGAGCAGCTCGAGAGGCAGTACGAGCTGGGCGTGCGGCTGTTCCAGACCGACTGCGACGGACCGGACCACGACCTCGGCCCGGCGAAGCAGCTGCTCGCCTGGCGCGACTCGTTCCTCGGGCGCTGACGCGCCGGCGCACGAGGTCCGATTCCCGCGAGGGCGCGTCGGCGGCCGACCCTAGGGTCGGGAGGGTGAACCGCGAACGCGTCCTCGTGCTGATCGCGATCGCCATCACTCTGCTCGCGTGGGCCAGCGCCTTCGTCGTGATCCGCGGTGTCGCGCCGCACGTCGGCGGCGGAGCGCTCGCGCTCGGCCGGCTCGCCGTCGGCACGGTCGCGCTCGGGATCGTGGCGCTGATCCAGCGCCGGTGGATGCGCCCGACGGGTCGTGAGTGGCTCCTCATCGTGATCTACGGCGTCGCCTGGTTCGGCGCCTACAACGTCGCGCTCAACCTCGCCGAGCACACCCTCGACGCGGGCACCTCGGCCATGCTCGTCGGCATCGGGCCGATCCTCATCGCGCTCGGCGGCGGCGTGCTCCTCGGCGAGGGCATCCCGCGCTGGCTCCTGATCGGCACGGGCGTCGCGTTCGCGGGCGTCGTGCTCATCGGGCTCGGGACCTCGCTCGCGCCCGGCGGCGGACGTCCCGTCGACCTCGGCGGGGTCCTCTGGGCGCTCGTGGCGGCGGTCACCTACGCGCTCGGCGTCCTGATGCAGAAGCCCGCGATCCGGCGCCTGCCCGCGGGGCAGGTGACGTTCCTCGGCTGCGCGATCGGCATGGTCGCCTGCCTGCCGTTCGCGGGGGAGCTGGCGCGGGAGCTGGGGCGCGCGCGCGTCTCGGCCGACCTCGGCATCCTGTACCTCGGCATCGTGCCGACCGCGATCGGGTTCTCGACCTGGGCGTACGCGCTGCAGCGGATGCCGGCCGGGCGTCTCGGGATCTCGACCTACATCGTCCCGGTCATCACGATCGTCCTGGCGCTCGTCGTGTTCCACGAGCTGCCGACGTGGCTGGGGATCGCGGGGGGCGTCCTCGCGCTCGCCGGCGTCGCGCTCTCGCGGCGTCGCCGTCCGGGTCGCGTCACGCCGGTCCCCGAGCCGGCCGAAAGTCTGCCAGAATAGACCCTCGGTCCCGCCGCCCGACCCTCTATCCGGCGCCGGTGACCATCCCAGAGCTTTCTGCCGCGTGTGCCCCACGCGCACGGCCGCAGTTCGACACTCACCTACGCACACCAACAGGAGAACCGTGGCTGTCAAGATCCGCCTCAAGCGGCTCGGAAAGATCCGCGCGCCGTACTACCGCATCGTCGTCGCCGACTCGCGCACCAAGCGCGATGGTCGCGTCATCGAGGAGATCGGCAAGTACCACCCCACCGAGGAGCCCTCGTTCATCGAGGTCAACTCGGAGCGCGCCCAGTACTGGCTCAGCGTCGGCGCGCAGCCGACCGAGCAGGTCACCGCGCTGCTCAAGCTCACCGGCGACTGGGGCACCTTCAAGGGCGACAAGGATGCGAAGTCGACCGTCCGCACCCGCGAGGACAAGGTCGCCTTCCAGGCCGACGACAAGAAGAAGCCCGTGCTGAAGCCCAAGGCCGAGAAGCCGGCGCCGAAGGCCGAGGAGCCCGTCGCCGACGAGGCCCCCGCCGATGACGCGGCCGAGCCCGAGGTCACCCCGGAGACCGAGGCCGTCACCGACGCCGAAGAGGCCGTCGGCGACGCCGAGGGCTCGGGCGACAAGGAGTAGTCGCCATCGTGCTGGCATCCGCCCTCGAGCATCTCGTCAAGGGGATCGTCGACCACCCGGACGACGTCCGCGTGCAGTCGTCCGACACCTCCCGGGGTGAGCTGCTCGAGGTGCGGGTCCACCCCGAGGACCTGGGTCGTGTGATCGGCCGCGCCGGCCGCACGGCCAAGGCCCTCCGCACCCTCGTGACCGCGCTCGCCGATGGCAAGCGCGTGCGTGTCGACGTCGTCGACACCGACGAGGCGTGACCCCTCGCGCAGAGGCCCCTCGGCCCGGAACCACCCAGCTGCGCGTCGCGCGCCTCGTCAAGGCCCACGGCCTCAAGGGCGCGCTCAAGCTGGAGCTGTACACCGACGAGCCGGAGCGGCGATTCCAGCCGGGCGCGACGTTCGCCCTCCAGGTGCCCACGTCGTCGGAGTGGCACGGCAAGTCGCTCGTCGTGCGGGAGCTGCGGTTCTACAACGCGCATCCCGTCGCCTTCTTCGAGGGGGTCGACGACCGCACCGCGGCCGAGACCCTCGTCAAGGCGATCCTCTGGGTCGACCAGGATTCCGCGGAGCTCCCCGAGGAGCAGGACGCCTGGTACGACCACCAGCTGGTCGGCCTCCGCGCGCTGCGCGACGGCGTCGAGGTCGGTCGCGTCGCCCGCGTCGACCACCTTCCCGCACAGGACCTGCTGGCGATCGCCACCGGGTCGGGCGAGGTCCTCGTGCCGTTCGTCGCGGCGCTCGTCCCCGCCGTCGACATCGCCGCCGGCACCGTCACCGTCACCCCGCCGCCGGGCCTCTTCGAGGAGCTGCCCGACGACGATCCGGAGCCCGCGGCGACCGCGGAGCCGGCGCCGTCCGAGCCCGACGACGCACCCGCCGCGGACGACGCGGAGAACGACGTCTGAGGCGGTAGCCCGAGCGGCTCACGGGCTCGGCCGACCGCGTCCGTCGGAGTTCTTCGACCGATGCCGTGCGCGCCACAGGTGTTCATCGCGCCGGATGAGCGTCAGGAGGTCGCGCTCGACCGCGGCCCCATCATCCAGCACGCGCCGGTAGCTCACCCGGACGACCAGGTATCCCCGCACCGCGAGGTCGAGGTCCCGCCGTCGGTCGCTCTCGAACCGGGGCGCCGTGTCATGCCAGGCGGCACCGTCGATCTCGAGCACGAGCCGGTCTCCGAGCACGAGGTCGACCCATCCGACTCCCTCGATGGCGACCTGCGGCCGCAGTCGGACTCCGCGCCGGCGAAGGGCGAGGCGTGCGATGGTCTCCGTGCCCGATTGGCTGCGTCCATCGACGTGCTCGAGGATCTACCGGGCGCGACGGCTGCGGTCGAGGATGCTCGCCAGCTGGGACATCGTCACCAGGCCGTGCTCCAGCGCCGAGTCGGCGGCGATGACCGTCTCCAGGGGAGAGGCGCAGAAGCTCATCCGCTCGAGCGCTTCGAGCGCCGATTCCACGGGCCCTGTCGTCGTCTCGGCGCGGAGCATGCCGTGATGGATCCGTCGGAGATCGTCCGACCGGGCATGCGATCCGTGCGGGACGGCGACGTGCAGGACTCGGCCGTCGAGCACCCAGACCCCGTGCCGGACGAGAGCCGAGGAGCAGGAGAGC
>Ga0247757_10000479_pt1 | contig 32755 bp, 25 predicted proteins | sample UWRJL126311R4_FD_180929 | JGI IMG/M metagenome (GOLD analysis project Ga0247757, IMG submission 180929) | Plant litter microbial communities from Arlington Agricultural Research Station in Wisconsin, United States - UWRJ-L126-311R-4 | ecosystem: Environmental > Terrestrial > Plant litter >... | reverse complement strand
GACCGAGGCCGATCTCGCCTCCTACCTGCAGACGAACGCCGACGCTTTTCGCGTGCAGCAGTCGTTCACGTTCAGCCACGTTTACCTCAATCCGGAGAAGCACCGGGACAATCTCGCGCATGACGCCGGGCAATTGCTCGCGCAGCTGCGGCAGGAGGGAAGCCGGGCTGACCTCGCGGAGCTGGGTGATTCGTTCCTGCTCGAGCACCGGTTTCAGTCCCAGCCGGCCGGCGAGGTGACAAAATTGTTCGGCGAGAAATTTACCCTGGCGTTGGGCGGACTGACTCTCGGCCAGTGGCAGGGGCCCATCGAGTCCGGGTACGGCCAGCATCTGGTCTGGATTAGCGAGCGCACCGCGGGGCGGGTGCCGGCGCTGGCGGAAGTGCGGGACGCCGTCCGGCACGAGTGGGCCAACGCCCGGCGCCGGGCCGCCAACGAGAAGTTCTACGCGGAATTGCTCAAGCGTTACGAAGTGACCGTCGAGACCGCCCCGGAACCGGGTGTCAAACAGGTCGCGGCCAAATAAGGATGATTTCGAAATCATACCTGCCGTCGCTGTCTTGGGTCCGGAAATGGCGCAGGGGCGCGCACATCGTCGGGGCCCACATTCGAGCCCATCTTGCCATGAGACGAATACTCTTATGTTGCTGGCTATGGGCTGCGGGAGCCGCTGGCCTCTCCGCCCACGAAGTGCGTCCGGCCTACCTCGAATTGCGCCAGACCGGCGCCGAGACTTACGAGGTGTTTTGGAAGGTGCCGGGGCAGGGGGATGACCTGCGCCTGGGTATCTACGTGGAGCTGCCCGCGGACGTCACGCGGCTTGCGCCGCCGCGGGCCGCGATGACCAACAACGCTTTTACCGAGCGCTGGACCGTGCGGCGCCCCGGCGGCCTGGCCGGCGCCACGATCCAAATCGCCGGGCTCAATGCGACGATGACGGACGTGCTCGTGCGTTTGGAACGCCTCGACGGCTCGGCCCAGGTCACGCGACTGACGCCCGCAGCCCCGTCGTTCAAGGTCGAGGCCGCCCCCGGCGGACTGGAAGTCGCCCGCACTTTCACCGTGCTCGGCATCGAGCACATCCTCGCGGGCATCGACCACCTGCTGTTCGTGCTCGGGCTCCTCATCATCACCGGCGGCGGCTGGCGCTTGGTGAAGACGGTCACGGCCTTCACGGTCTCGCACAGTCTCACGCTCACGGCGGCGACCCTCGGCTGGGTGCACGTCCCGCCGCCGCCCGTTGAGGCGGTGATCGCGTTGAGCATCGTCTTTGTCGCGGCGGAGATCATTCGCCGGCAGCGCGGCGTGGAGGGCATCACGGCGCGCGCCCCGTGGGTTGTCGCCTTCAGCTTCGGCCTGATGCACGGGCTCGGCTTCGCCGGGGGCTTGAGCGAAGCCGGCCTGCCGGCCGGTCACATTCCCTCCGCGCTGCTCTTCTTCAGCCTCGGCGTCGAGACGGGGCATTTCCTGTTTATCGCCGCGGTGCTGGCGTTGATCGCTGCCGGGCGCTGGCTGGTCAGCCGGTTCCGTCCCTCAGGTCTCAGCCCCCAACTCTCAACCGGCCTCCGTCTGCTTCCGCCGTACGCCATCGGCAGCGTCGCCATGTTCTGGGTCATCCAGCGCCTCGGCACCTTTTGAATAAACCATGACCTCTTCCTCACTCCTCCAATTTGACCTCGTCGTCCTCGGCGGCGGCCCGGCCGGTTCCAGCGGCGCGACCGCGGCCGGACTGCTCGGCAAGAAAGTCGCGCTCGTGGAGCAGGCCTCCGTGGTCGGCGGCGCGGGCATCAACACGGGCACGATTCCCAGCAAGACCCTGCGCGAGACCGCGCTGATGCTTTCGGGCTGGCGCTCGCGCCAGCTGCACGGCGTGGACCTCTCGCTGCGGCGCGAGGCCACCGTCGCCGACTTCATGCGGCACGAGCGGCAGGTGACCGCCGGCGAGCGGGAGCGGATGGAGGAACGGCTGGCGCGGCGCGGCGTGACCCGGTTCCAGGGCGCGGGCAGTTTTGTCGATGCGCACACCATCCGGGTCGCCGGGGCCGGGGGAGCGGAGCGGTTCATCCGGGGCGAGAAGATCCTCATCGCCACCGGTTCCTCGCCGCTGCGGCCGAAGGAATTTCCGTTCGAGGACGACCGCGTGCACGACTCCAACGAAATCCTCGAGCTCAAGGCGCTGCCCAAGAAACTCATCGTGATCGGCGGCGGCGTGATCGGCAGCGAGTATGCCGGCACCTTCGCCGCGCTGGGCTCCGAGGTCCACCTGGTGGACGGGCGCGACTCGCTGATGCCGTTCCTCGATGCGGAGATTTCGACGGGCCTCGCCGCCGCCATGACGGCCAACGGCGTGCAGTTTCACTGGAAGGAAACGGTCGTGTCATGCGACGCGTCCCGGCCGGGCAACGTGGTCCTCACCTTCGCCTCGGGCGCCACGCTGGCGGGCGACGGCGTGCTGGTTTGCGCCGGCCGCAGCAGCAACACTGCGACCCTCAACCTCGCCGCCGCCGGGCTCACCCCGGGCAAGCGCGGCCTGGTCCAGGTCGGGCCGCATTTCGCCTCGACCGAAGTGCCGCACATTTACGGCGCCGGGGACGTCATCGGGCCGCCCGCGCTGGCGGCGACGGGCATCGAGCAGGCGCGCGTCGCGATCTTCCATGCCTTCGGGGTCGGCCTGAAGAGCGAGATCTCACCGCTGCTCCCGACGGGCATCTACACCATCCCCGAGGCCAGTTGCGTCGGCGACACCGAGGCGGCGCTGGTGGAGAAGAAGATTCCCTACATCGCCGGCCGCGCGCGTTACGCCGATCTCCCGCGCGGCGCCATCATGGGCGACAAGAGCGGTTTCCTGAAACTGCTCTTCCATCGCGACGACCTGCGCCTGCTGGGCGTGCACGTGATGGGCGAACAGGCGACCGAGGTGGTCCACATCGGGCTCGTGGCCATGGCGACGGGGGCCACGGCCGACCTTTTCAACCGCACCTGTTTCAACTATCCGACGCTGGGCGACCTGTATAAGTTCGCCGCGTACGACGCCATCCTGCAACGGCACATGCCCGAAATCGCCCGCCTATGACCACGCTGCGCACCAAGGTTGAGCTGCAACTCGGCTGGATCATCCTCGCGCTCCTGCTCGGCGGCTGCCTGCTCGTGCTGCTGCCGTTTGTCTCGGCGCTGCTCTGGGGCACGGTGCTGAGCGTCTCGAGCTGGCCGGTCTACAACCGGCTCGTGAAACTGCTGCGCGGCCGGAACAACCTCGCCGCGCTCCTGCTCGCGCTGGCGATGATCTGCGTGATCCTCATGCCGCTCGTCATTGTCGGCACCACGCTGGGCGAAAACGTCAAGGACCTGCGGGACGCCACGCAGCGCTGGGTCGACGCCGGTCCGCCGCCGCCGCCGGAGTGGCTGGCGAAGGTGCCGGGAGTCGGCCGGCAGGCGACCGAGTACTGGCAGCGCCTCGCCGCGGACAGCTCCATGCTGGTGGATGCGGGCAAGCGCCTGCTTGAGCCGTTCAGCAAATGGCTGCTCAGCGCCGGCCTCGGTCTCGGGCGCGGGCTGTTCGAGCTGGCGATGAGTATCCTGATCGCATTTTTCATCCTGCGGGACGGCGGCCGGCTCGCGGAGCGGCTGGGCGCCGCGGTGGAGCGGATCGCGGGCGAACGCGGGCGGCACCTGCTCGCCGTGGCCGGCGGGACGGTGCGCGGGGTGGTGTATGGCATCCTCGGTACCGCGCTGGTGCAGGCAGTCATGGCGGGGATCGGGTTCCTGATCGCGGGCGTCCCCGGGGCCGGCCTGCTCGCGCTCATGACGTTTTTCCTGTCGGTGATCCCGGTCGGGCCGCCGCTGATCTGGCTGCCGGCCGCGCTGTGGCTGTTTCACCAGGGCTCGAACGGGTGGGGCATCTTCATGCTGATCTGGGGCGTGGGCATCAGCAGCGTGGACAACGTCGTCAAGCCGCTGATCATCAGCCAGGGCAGCGCGATGCCGTTCCTCCTGATTTTCTTCGGCGTGCTCGGCGGGGCGGTGACCTTCGGCTTCATCGGCGTCTTCATCGGTCCCACGCTGCTCGCGGTCGGCTACCGCATCGTGACGGAATGGGCGGCCAGTCCGCGCGCGACGGAGCCCTCCGATGCCCCGGCTGTCCCCGTCAGCGAATGACCGCCAGAATAACCCCCGTGCGATGAATCCTGAAAAATCCCCTGCCACGTCTCCGGCGCCCGAACCCTACGATTTCTCGCTGGTCCTGGGCGGGCCGCTGTACCAGCTCTTCCGCCGCGCGCACCTGACCGGGGACGCGCTCGAATTGCTCCGGCGGCGCGTCGTCGTGATCTCGCTTTTTGCCTGGGTGCCCCTGCTGGTGCTGTCCCTCCTCGACGGCCACGCGTGGAGCGGCGTGACGATGCCGTTTCTCCGCGATGTCGACGTTCACGTACGCTTCCTGGTCGCGTTGCCGCTCCTCGTGGTGGCGGAAATTGTCATCCACCAGCGCATGCGTCCCGTGGTCCGCCAATTCCTGGAGCGCAAGCTGGTCACGCCCGAGACACTCGGGCAGTTCGAGGCGGCGCGCGCCGCGGCGTACCGCCTGCGCAATTCCGTGGCCGCCGAGGTGATCATGCTCGTCGCGGTGTACGGCATCGGCGTGCTGATCGTGTGGCGCGGGCACGCGGCGGTGAGCGTCACGAGCTGGTATGGCGATTCCGTCGGCGGATTCCTGCAGCCCTCGCTGGCCGGCTGGTGGTTCGGCTGCGTCAGCCTGCCGCTGTTCCAATTCATGCTCCTGCGCTGGTATTTTCGCCTGTTCGTGTGGATGCGCTTCCTCTGGCACGTGGCACGCATCGACCTGAAGCTCCTGGCGACGCATCCGGACAAGTGCGGCGGCCTGGGCTTTCTCGCCGAGGTGTGCCTGGCCTTTGCCCCGCTGCTGCTGGCGCAGGGCGCGTTGCTGTCCGGCACGCTGGCCAACCAGATCTTCTATGCCGGGGCCAAGCTGCCGCAGTTCAAGATGGAGATCATCGGCATGGTGGCGGTCGCGCTGCTCGCGGTTGTGGGGCCGCTGCTCGCCTTCATTCCGATTTTGTACCGGGTGAAGCGTGAGGGCCTGCGCCAGTACGGGGCGTTGTCGCAACGCGCCGCCCGCGAGTATGACGAGGAATGGATGCACGCCACGGCCCCGGGAACGGGCGCCGTGACTTTCTTCCAAGCGCACAAATCCTACGAACTGGCGCGGGACATGAGCCTCGTGCCCTTCACCCGCCAAGCCTTCGTCCAGCTGACGGTTTTCACCCTCGTCCCGCTGGTGCCGTTGCTGCTGACCATGATCTCGTTCGAGGAGCTGATGGGCCGGCTTTTGAAGGTGGTTTTCTGATGAAAACCATTGGAGATCCGGTGGTTTTCACCCGGCCCGGGACCAGAATTAGCCTAAGGGCCAATTTAAGTCCGGACCGGCTCGCGCTACAGTGAAACGCACATTGGCAGGTCGCCTTCCGCCCCTTTTCCGCCCGCGCCGGTGACCGCCTTGCAGAGGAACCCAACCCAGTCTTATCCCATGAAAATCCGCACCTCCCTCCTGTTCACGACGCTCGGACTCGCGCTGTCGCTTCCGGTTGCCAGCCTTGCCGCCGGCGATGGCAAATCGACCTACATCCCCGGCCGCGAGGTCGTCAAAACCCTCGCTGCCACGATCACGGCCATCAACCTCGACACCCGCGAGGTGACCATCAAGGGCAAGCAGGGCAATGAGCTCACGCTGGTGGCGGATCCGCAGATTACGCGCCTGAGCGAGTTCCACGTCGGCGACGAGATCGTCCTCGATTATTCGGTCTCCCTGGCCGCCGACATCCGCCAGCCCACCCCGGAGGAACTGGCCAAGCCATATTCGGTGATCGAGGACACCACCAAGGCGACGGCCGACAAGGCGCCGGGCGTCGAGGGCTACAAGATCATCGAGGCGGTGGTGACGGTGGAGGGACTCGATCGGCAGACCAAGACGGTCACGGTCAAGGGGCCGAAGGGCAACTACGTCGCGATCAAGGTCAAGGACCCGGCGACGCTCGAGAAGCTGCGCCTGGGTGATGTCGCGCTGGTGGTCTACTCCGAATCGTTCGCGCTCCGGCTCGAGAAGGTGCCGGCCAAGCCTTGAGCCAATCTTCCCAATCCTCGTTTATTTCCATGAAAAGCCGCATCTCCGCTCCTCTTCTCGCGCTGGGCCTCGCCCTGGCGCTGCCCTTGCCGCACGCTTTCGCCGACGCCGCCAAGCCCACGCCGGCGGTGGGTGACGAAATTCTTCTTTCCCTGACCGCCACGATCGAGGCGCTGAACGTCGACACCCGCGAGGTGACCCTCAAGGGCCCGGCCGGCAACGTCTACACCTTCACGGTCGATCCCGCGGTCAAGCGGCTGGCTGAGTTCAAGGTCGGTGACGCCGTTTCGCTCGATTACTACGCCGCGCTCGCGGCCGAGTTGCGCGAGCCCACGGCGGAGGAGAAAGCGGAGCCGCTCGCCGTCATGGCGGATGCGGGCAAAGGCGACGCCACCGGGGCGCCGAAAGCGGGCGCCTACCGGATCATCCGGGCCGTCGTCACCATCGAGGGCCTCGACGCTCCCACCGGTACGGCCACGGTCAAGGGGCCGCGCGGCAATCTCGTTGCCATCAAGGTCAAGGATCCCTCGGTGCTCCCGAAGCTCCACCTGGGGCAGACGATGGTCGTGGTCTACACCGAGGCTTTCGCCGTCCGTCTCGACAAGGCGCCTGCCAAGGCCACGCCATGAGACCCGCCGCGCCGGCTGCAACCCGCACGTCATGACCTGATTTCGCTGGCTGGCGGAGTGCGCCTTGCGGCAGGTGCCGCGGGGCTCCGACCATGGACGCAGCCGCCCAGTCCATTCTTACGTTCAACGCCGGCTCCTCGAGCCTGCGTTTTGCGTTGTTCGACGCGGATTGCGTGCGATCGCTGGAGGGCAAGTTCGAGCGCATCGGCCGGCCCGAGGCCCGGCTGATCCTGAACGGGGAGGAATCGCCGCGGACGGTGACCCTGACTACACACGTCGACTGCCTGCCCCTCGTCTACGAACTGATCGAGGCGCACGGCTGCCGCGTTCCCGCCGCCATCGCCCATCGCGTCGTGCATGGCGGGCCGGATCATTTTGAAACGACCGTGGTGACGTTGGCGCTGCTGGAGGAATTGCGGGCCATCAAGGCGTTTGCCCCGAATCACCTGCCCGCGGCAATCTCGTTGATGGAAGCGGCGGAGACGCGCTGGCCGGGCGCACCGCAGATCGCGTGTTTCGACACCGCTTTTCATCGCGACCTGCCGCAGGTGGCCCGCCTGCTGCCGCTGCCGCGCCGTTACGCGGCCCAGGGTATCCGGCGTTACGGCTTCCACGGGCTTGCGTTCAGCAGCGTGCTCGCGGAGTTGGAACATCGGTCGGGCGGGCGCATTCCGTCCCGACTAGTCCTGGCCCACCTCGGCCACGGCGCCAGCCTCGCCGCCCTGCGCAGCGGACGCTGTGTGGACACGACGATGGGATTCACGCCGGTCGGCGGCCTGGTGATGAGCACGCGCACGGGAGACCTCGATCCCGGGGTGCTGGCCTTCCTTGCCGCGCGGGAGAAGCTGAGCCCGGCCGCCCTGGAGAAACTCGTTTCGCGCCAGTCGGGCCTGCTCGGCCTTTCGGATCTCAGTTCCGACACGCGGGAGCTGCTGGAGAAGGAAGCCAGCAACCCGGGGGCGGCGGAGGCGCTCGCGGTTTTTGTGCACCACGCGCGCAAGGCCATTGGCGCCTGCACGGCGACCCTCGGCGGGTTGGACGCCCTCGTTTTCTCCGGAGGCATCGGCGAGAATTCCGTCGTGCTGCGGGCGCGGCTGTGTGCGCATTTCGAGTACCTCGACCTCATCCTCGACCCGGCGCTCAACGCCGCCAACGCCCCCATCATCTCGACGGCCGCCAGCCGGGTGACCGTGCACGTGATTCCCGCCGACGAGGAAAGCACGCTCGCCACCGCCGCCCGCACCTTCCTCTCCCGGGTCGAGTCCCCGCTGCGGTCGTGACGATAATTTGCCCACACTCCGAAACCTGCTGACACGACAAACCCCCTCCGCCCCATGACAACTCCGCTCCGACTCCCGTTCCTCGCCGCCAGCCTGCTGCTGGCGTTGCCTGCGGCCACGGCCGCCGAACCGACACCTGCCGTTCCGCTCAATCAGGACGGGACCGCGAGGATCCCGGCGGAGCTGTTGTTGGACAAGATCAAGGCGACACCGTATGCCGAGCGCGCCGCCCTGCGCGCCGAGCTGGCTGCCGCCGAGGAACGCTTCGGCGATCGCCTGCAGGAATGGGAGCGGTTGAAAAATTCGCTGCCGGAAAAGGAGCGAAACGCCGCCGAGGCCGATTTCAAGCAACTGGTCCGCGACCGGGAAAACCTGCGGCAGAAGATCGATGGGGTGGAAAATGCGGGGAAGGAGACGTGGGAATCCGCGAAGTCCGACCTGCATTCCGTGCTGCAAAGTGCCATCCGGACGTACCGAAAACTGAGCGCCCGGTTCAAGTCCTGAGGCCAGCCTTTGGATGGTAGGTCGGGGTTTATCCCCGACAGGTAGCGTTCGGGTCGGGCGTAAAGCCCGACCCACAGAAACCATCCGGCCGTTCGGACCCGAAGGTGCCCGCGCGACCGGCGTTCCGACTCAAGAAACTGTGAAGAGTGGATCCCTCCGGGAGGCCCCGGAGAACAGGCTGGCCACCGGTGGAATTTCGCAAATACCTTCCCCGTCTTGCCTTTGTCCATCCCTATAGGACGGCTATACGTCTGGCTGGTGCTGTTGTTGCTGCCTCTGCTGGTGCAGGCGGAAGTGGAGCCCATGGCGGCAACGGGCCGTCCGCCCGGGCGACTGCAAGTGCTCGTCATTTACCCGGAAGACAGTCCGCAGCCCTCCAGCCAGCTATTTGATGCCGGCCTGAAGCAGCAGCTGGAGACAAGCTTGGGAGAGGAGGCTGAGGTATTTACGGAGTATCTTGGATTGGACCGGTTTTCCGGGACGGAGCATGAGCAGGACCTGGCGGATCATCTCCGGAATCGTTATTCCGATTCCGCGCCCAAGGTCATGGTGGCGGCGGGAATGCGGGCGCTCGAGTTCGTGCGCCGGTACCGGGGTACAGCCCTGCCCGAGGTGCCGGTGGTGTTCGGCGGTATCCGTAACGGCACCTACCGCCCCGTGAGCAGCCCGGCCGAGTACGGGGTGACCATGGCACTCACCACCCGCCCCACGGTGGAGTTGATGCTCAAATTGCATCGGGACCTGAAGGAGATCGTGGTGGTCAGCGGCGCCTCCTACATGGATGGACGCATCGAAGCGGCGGTTCGCACCGAGCTCGCGCCGTTGGGAGACAAGGTCGATTTGCGCTTTTGGTCGGGGCTGCCGCTGCCTGACCTGCTGAACCGGGCCCGGACTCTGCGGCCGGACGCCGCGATCTTTTTCCTTTCCTGTTTCACCGACGGTCGCGGGGTCCACTACACCTCGAGCCAGGTGGCGCGCCAGCTGTGCAATGCGTCCCGCGTGCCGGTTTACGGTTTTTCGTCCAGCTATATCGGGCGCGGGGTGGTCGGCGCCTTGGGAGAGCAATACGACCGCCACGGTGCGGTCGCCGGCCAGATCGTGGCCGGCATTCTCCGGGGGCACCCGCCGACCCAGACGGGGGCGGTCGAGGGACCGCCTCCGCTCCTGCAATTCGACGCCAAGGAACTGGGCCGGTGGGATATCGACCAGCGCCAGCTGCCGGCGGCGGCGCGGATCGTCAACGAGGAGAACGACTCCATGGCGGAGCTCCACCTGCGTTTCATCATCGCGCTGACCGCCATTCTCCTGCTCACCGCGCTGGTGATCATCCTCCTTGTGAACCGGGAGCGGCTCCGCCAGGCGGAGGACCAGCTCAAGGAGCGCTTGCGCTTTGAGCAGCTGACCTCCGGCCTCTCCGCCACCCTGATCAACGTCCCGCCGGAGCAGATGGACGCGGAGATCGAGCGGGCGCTCGAGAAGGTGCGGGCGGCCCTCCGGGTCGATCGCTGCATCCTGTTCGATTTCCACCCGGCCACCCAGCTCAAGCGCATCACGCACCGGGCCGAGTCCGCGGAATGCATCCCGCTCGCCCACGTCATGCAGGTGGCGCAGCTGCCCTGGTTTTTCCGGCAACTGGAGGCGGGTTACACCGTGTCCCTCGCCCGCACCGCCCGCGACCTGCCGGCGGCGGCCGTGGCCGAGCGGGCGTTTTGCCAGGACAAGAAAATCCACTCGGTCCTGATCATGCCGGTGCGCCAGGGCGGCCAGCTCGTCCGCTGGATCGGTTTCTACACCTCCGAGCGGGAACAGGCCTGGCCGCCGGAGCTGGCCAGCCGCTTGCACGTGCTCGGGGATATTTTCGTGTCGGCCCTGGCCGGTGCCCAGGCCGAGCTCGCCCTGCGGCAGAGCGAGCAGCTCAACCGCGACATTCTCTCGTCGCTGAACGAACAGGTCGCCCTGGTCGACCGCAACGGAACCATCCTGAGCGTCAACCAAGCCTGGTACCGCTTCCTCCGGGATTGCGGCGAAACCAACCAGGTGGTCATCGGGAGCAACTACCTCGAGGCCTGCCGCCGGTCGGCGGCGACGGGCAGCACCGATGCCGTGCAGGTGCTGGAGGGACTGGAAAGCGTGCTCCTGGGCACGCGCCAGATCTTCGACATGGTCCATTCCAGCGCGATCCCGAATTCCCCGGTGGTGCGCCGGTTCCGGCTGACCATCACGCCGTTCAACCCCCCGATGGGCGGCGCGGTCGTCATGCACAGCGACGTGACCGAGCAGCAGCGGCTGCACGAGGCTCTCCTGCAGAGCGAGGAACGCTACCGCGAGGTGGTGGAAAGCCAGACCGAACTGGTGTGCCGCTATCGCGGCGACTGCGTGCTGACCTTCGTCAACGAGGCCTACTGCCGCTTTTTCTCGCGCAGCCGCGCCAGCCTGCTCGGACACAGCTTCCTCGAGCTGATTCCCGAGGCGGCGCACCCGGGGGTGAAGGAGCAGATCGCCCTGATGTACCGCGACCGGCAGGTGCGCACTTACGAGCACGAGGTGCTCTGCGCCGACGGCTCGCTGCGGTGGCAGCAGTGGATGGACTTCCCGATCCTCGACGACCGCGGCGAGGTGGAGGAATTCCAGGCCATCGGCCGGGACATCACCGACCGCAAGCGGGCGGAGGAGGCGAACCGCAACCTCGCCCATGCGGCGCGCCTCGCGGTGGCCGGCGAGCTCACCGCCTCGATTGCACACGAGATCAACCAGCCCCTCGGCGCCATCCTGAGCAACGCCGATGCCGCGGAGATCCTGCTCGAGCGGCCGCATCCGCCGCTGGACGAAATCCGGCAGATCCTGTCCGACATCCGGCGCGACGACCTGCGCGCCAGCGACGTGATCCAGCACCTGCGCTCCCTCCTGCGGAAGCATGCGCTCGAGATCCAGTCGCTGGACATCAACGAGCTGATCACCGAGGTGCTGCGCCTGGCGGCGGCCGACGGCCAGCGCCGCCGGGTGCACTTTGCCCGCGAGTTTGCCGCCGACCTTCCGCCGGTGCCGGGCGACCGGGTGCACCTGCAGCAGGTCCTGTTGAACCTGTTGTTGAATGCCATGGACGCCATGGCCGAGACGCCGATCCCGCGCCGCCGCGTCACGTTCCGGACCCGCCGCGTGGGCGAAGCCGCGGTGGAGGTCGCCGTGATCGATACCGGCTCTGGCATCGCCGAGGACCGGTTGCGGCATATCTTCGATTCCTTCTTCACGACGAAGAAGGAAGGCATGGGGCTCGGGCTCTCGATCGCGCGCTCGATTATCGAGTCCCATCGCGGCACGCTGACCGTGGTGAACAATCCCGACGGCGGGGCGACGTTCGCCTTCACCCTCCCGGTGGCGAAACCGGAGCCGGGACCCGAGGGAAAGGCGTGAAGCCGGAAATCGGGTCAGGGGAGGGTTGAGGCATCGGTCGCGGCCGCGGCCCGGCGCTTTTACGAGCTGGCGAGGTCTTTTCTTCAGCTTTCCGTCGCTGCTTCGCCGCGAAAGGCAGGTAGGTTACCCCAAGGGCCAATTTCCTAAGGGCCCGTAATTTGCTAGGGTGGATTATCCCACCAATCGGTCCTTCGCCCCAAGGTCCGGTTGCGTTTCCCAACATGGCAAGCCGACCGTTTAACATAGTCCTCGTCGAGGACGACCTCAGCCTGGGGCAGGCCATGGAGCGCGTGCTCCAAGCCGCGGGCTTCCAGACGTGGGTGTTTCCCTCGGGCGAATCCCTGCTCAACTCGCGGGCCGCCCAGCACGCGTCGTGTTTTGTCTTTGATGTGCAGTTGCCGGGCATCACCGGCTTTGAATTGCGGAAGGCGCTCGACGGTGCCGCCAGCCAGGTGCCGCTGATTTTCATCACCGCACACGACGAACCCGAGGTGCGGCAGGAAGCCGAGGCCAATGCCGCGCTCTACCTGGTGAAACCCTTCACCGGCCGCCGCCTCATCGAGGCCGTGCATCGCGCACTGCTCACGCAGACGGAGAATTGAGATTCGGGTGATTTGTAGGTCGGGGTTTATCCCCGACCCGTTCGGGAAAAAGTCGGGCGTAAAGCCCGACCTCCCCGGTGCGTTCCTTCACCGCCGGCGCCCCATCCCGCCACCGTGGAAGGCGGGCCGGCTGGAGTGAAAGCTTTGCGCGCGCGTGGCGCCCGTTTGCCGGGCGTTGTACTGCTGCTCGAGCGAATTGTGGTAGAAGCTGTCGTTCTTCAACATGTCGCGCGTGCCGGCGCCGTTCGTACCCACGGCGTTGTTCTTGGGCTGGGGCCGCGAAACCTCGCTCCAGCTGCCGTCGGAGCCGCGCTTGTAGATGTTGCCGTCATGGCCGGCGTACACGTCGTCACCGACGCGCGCGACCCCGCCGTTCTCGCCCCGGACACTGCCGTAACGCGTCACCTCGCCGGTCTCGTTGTTGTAGAAGCCGCCGCGGGAGCCGGTGATTTCGTTGCCGGTGTTGACGTTGCCGGCCGTGCCGCGGGCGCCCCAGGCGGCGTTGCCGGTGTTCTCGTTCACGGCCCCGCCGCGGGCGCCATAGGCATAACCGCCGGTATAGACATTGGCCACCGCGCCGCGGGCGCCGATGGCGCGCGTACCGGTCGTGGAATTGTAGGCGCGACCGTACTGCGAGGCCCAGCGGTTGCCGGTCCACGCGTTGAAGCCACCTTGGTAGCGGCTCACGCCGGACCACGGACCGTTCTGCGAGTAGATGTTTCCCGAGGTGCCGGCCCAACCGTAAGGGCCCCACGCCGTGATGCCGCCGGCGGCGTTGTAGCCCCAGCCGTAGCAATAGCCCCAGTACGGACCCCAGTAGGGCGCCGGCGGACAGCAGCCCCAGTAGCCCCACGGTGCGCCCCAGCAATAGCCGACCGAAAACCCGAAGGCCCAGCCACCCCACGGCGTCCAAGTCATGTCGCTGCTGTAGCCATACGTGCTCGGGTAGGCCACATACACGGTGCTGGAGACATAGGGTGCATACGCGTAGCCCGTGCCGTAGACGACCGTGCCGTCCGCACTGACGACCGTGCCATAGTAACCGGGAGTATAACCGACCCAAACGAAGTTGTCGTCGGCGCGGTAGACACGGGCGTAGGTGACATAATACACCGGCGAGCTGGCCGGGATCGTGTAGATGGCCGCGGGCACGGACGTGGAAATGGACCACGGGCCGTGGGCCGTGATGCCGTTGAACCACACGCCGTTCTCGCAGGCGTACCAATCGTTCTCGGTCACGCGGATGACGGGCGTGGCGGTGTTGATCGCGTACATGAGCGCCGTGTCCTCGATGGCGGCGAGTTGGGGCTCGTTGCCGTCGTAGAACGGGGCGGGGTCGAGTTTCGCCAGCTTGCGGTCCATTTTGGTGGTGGTGGGAATGCTGTTGGCAATCACGGCCTCCTCCGCCTGGCGCGTACCGGGCACGGAGGCCTTCACGTTTTCCTTCGGGCTCGCATCGGGGATCTTCGCGAAGTCGGACGGCAGGCTCTTGCCCGCAACGTACGTCCACGGTCCCGCTTCGCCCGGCGCCTTGAACCAGCGGCCGGACGAAAGCAGGTAGATTTGCTGGTCGGCGGTGCTCTTGAAGACATGGCGCGGCGTGTTCTCGATATACAGCAGCTGCGCCTCGGGAATGGGAACCCACTTGGGATCGCCCTCGGAGAGGATGAGCTCGGTCGGGGTGGTCGTGATGCGCAGGACCGGTGCGCCCTGGGCCGCGAGCGTTGGCGCCTGTTGCGTTTCGGGATCGGGCTGGCCGGCGAGCAAGTCCACTTGCTTCGCCGTCACGAGTTGGTTTTGCGCTTCCGTCACCGCGGCCGGCACCGACTTTTCCACCGTCCACGGCCCGTCGAGTCCGGGCGCGACCACGTAGCCATCGTAAAGGTGCAGGTAGTGGAGGCCTTTCGCGTCCCGCAGGACCAGGGCCCGGGTGTTGACGATGCGCTCGAGACCGGTGCTGCCGACCGGCGACCAGCGCGGCAGGCCATCCACCGGCACCAGCATCGTGGGCGCGGTGGCGAACACGATGACGGGCGGGTCGTTCTTCAAGATGACCGGCCTGGCCTGGGCCTGGACAATGGCGAGCGAGGCTTCGAGGCGGTCGAGATCGATGTCCTTGACGTCCTGCGTGACGAACGACCGAAACTTCGCCAGGTAGGCGGACGAATCAGGGAGCGATGGGAACTGCGCCTGGGTGATCTGAAGTTCCTCGAAGTGGACCAGGCGCTCCTCGCGATCGATCGTGGTGGTGGCATGGAGGAAGATGATGCCGTACGTCACCTCCTGGGCGCGGTCCGCCTGAACGGCGACGGCCGCGCGGGCCTCGAGCGTCACGCCATCCCAGGCGTCAAGCTGCGGCGGGTAGATCGTGTAGGTGGCCGCATCCTGCTTGATGGAGCGCGGCCAGGCGTCGGGATCCGGCACGGCGGCGGGATTCGCCGGCTGGCCGGGTGTGCCGGCGGCGGGCGGGGCGTTTAGCTGCTCGGATGGCGGCGGGAGGGCTTGGAACGCCTCCTTCTTCTTGCTGCTGGTGCAACCAGCGGCGAACACCAGGAGCAGGGCGAGGCAGATCGGGAGACTGCGTTTTATCATGATCGAAGGTCAGGGAATGGGCGGGTTGGAAGGGAAGGACCCGGGCGCGTGGCGCTGGAACTCGTCGCGCATCTCCGCGCGGCGCTCGTTCCGGATGTCCTCCCAGGCCCGTTGCTGGGCGTCGGTGAGGAGTTGCTCGACGCGATTGTCGGCCTCCTCACGGATCCAGCGGGCTTCGCAGACGAGGAAAAAGCGATCGCGATGCGACGGCGTGGAGGTCAGGTCGCTCCGCAGTTCGCGGAGCTGCTCGAACTCGTCCTGCAGGATCGGGGCAACCTGCGTCTCCTGTTCGGCCGTGAGCCGTAGCCGCGCCAGCTGGTCAGCAGGCAGGTGGAGATGGGGGTGGCCGGCGGGGTCCATGGTTCTGGGGGAGGGGAAATACATCCAGAGACGCTCAACGCGGCCAGGCGTTGCCGACCGTGATGTAGAAAGCGGAGTCGACGTCGCTCCAGGCGAAGTCGATGCCGGCCTTGATGCCGAGTCGCCGGGCGATCAGGTAGCGGAAGCCGAGCCCGTAGCCGAAGACGTCCTCGGAATCGCCGAGGTCGGAGGCGTCGCCGGCGGTGACGCGACCGTCGCCGCCGAAGAAAGTAAGCGTCCAGCGCGGGTGCACGACCCAGTCGAACTCCACTTCGGTGACGAGTGACTGGCGCCCCTGGTAGCGGGCGGCGGGAACACCGCGCAGATTGATGGCCGGCTGGTGGTAGAACGGGACCTTGCCATCGCCGAGGGTGAAGTGTCCCTCCACGCGCACGCCCACCGACAGCTTGGGATCGAGTTCCCAGAAGAAGGTATTGAAGGCGTCGAGGCGCCCGTAGGAAAAATCGCCGCCCAGCGCATCGTCATAGTAGCCGAGGCCCCACTCGAGCTTGGCGCCTTGGGTGGGCGTGAAGGAATTGTTGCGGCTGTCGTAGGTGACCATCGCCAGCGCGCCCGCGGTGGCGGAGTCGAATTCGCGCGGCTGGACGTCGGGAACGTTGCCGTTGCCGATATTGAACACCGTTTTCGGGCCGATGTAGAGGTACTTGGCGCCGACGAACCAGTTGCTGTCCTTGACGCGTTTTTCGATCTGTTGGAGCAGCATCCAAACATCGGTTTCGTATTTGAGTTCCGGTCCGCCGCCGCCGTTGCCGTAGTAGGAAAGCACGGCGTGCGCGCGGGCGAGCGCACCGAGGTAGCGCAGGTTGTCGTCCTGCCAGATGCCGCGGTGAAAGAGCCCGCCAAACCACGTGCCGTTTTCCGTCATGGCCCCGGCGACACCGGTGATGCTCGGCGGCACGAAGCGCTTTGGGGGCGGCGCACCGGGTGGTGGCTCCGGGGCGTAGTTGAGAAACAGCAGCGCGGCGCCGCCGCCATAGCCGATGGCCGGCTCGGTGATGATGACCGGCACGGCGAGGAACCCATGCTTCGCGAGGATGAAGTCGGTCGCATCAATATAGCCGTCCTCCGGGTCGCGAAAACTCACGTCGCGCAGGCTCTTTTTCTCGGGCGGCGGCGCTGGCTCGGGCGCGACGCCGGTTTGCTGGGCCGCCAGCGGCGCGGCCAGGAGGAGCGCGCTGGTCAAGAACAGGAGGGAGCGTGAGGTCATCGGGGCGGTAGTTGATTATTTCGCGGGCGGCGTGACGGGCGCTGGAGCGGCAGCCGGCGCGGGGGCCGGGGGCGGCGGGGCCGGATAGATCGTCTTCCAGTCCTTCTTCATATCCACGACCGTCCATTTTTTCTCCGCGGCCTCGTCGAGCGCGGCATCGAGGGTGCCGATGGGCGACTTCCGGTCGTAGGCCCACTCGCGCTCGGCATCGGTGTGGTGGACGATCAGCCCGAAACGCGGGCCCTTGCCGGCGGTGACCCATTCGAGCATCTGCCGGTCGCCGTCGGAATTGCCGAAGGCGGCGATCGGCCGGCGGCCGATGAAGGTCTGGATGCCGGCGGGTTTGCCCTCCTTGTCGTCGATGAACTGCACCTCGGGCAGCTTGACGAGGACGGGCTGGCCGTCGCGCAGCTCGTACTTGAGCTTGCCCTGGCTGCCGATGACCTGCTCGGGCGGAATGCCGTAAGCTTCCTGCGCGAAGGCACGCATGAACTCCACGCCGCCGCCGGAGACGATGTAGGTCTTGAAGCCGTTGGCGCGGAGGTAGGCGAGCACCTCGAGCATCGGTTGAAATACCATCTTGTTGTACGGCAGCCCCGTCTTCGGGTGGCGCGCGGTGGCGAGCCATTCCTTCACGACCTGCTGGAACTCGTCGGTGCTGATCCCGGTGTGGGTCACCGCGAGGACGGTCATGAGCGATTTCTCACCGCCGGCCAGGAACGCCTGCATGTCGCCGGCGAGAAGATGGTTGAACGGTTCCTGTGTCTGCCACTCGGGGTGCTCCGGGGCGAGAGTCTTGACGCGATCCAGCGCGAACTGGAACTGGAAGTAGATTGGCTGCTCGGACCACAGGGTGCCGTCGTTGTCGAAGGTGGCGACACGGTCGACGGGCGCGACGAAGGTCGGCAGGCCCGAGGTGGTCACTTGTGTGACGAACGTGATCAGCGCGGTGCGGGCATCGCCGTCGTTCCACGAGGGCAGCGGGTCGCCCACGTTGCCGGTTTGGGCGGGGAGCGTGGCGGCGCCGGCGAGCAGGAGGAGCGCGGCGGTTAGGTGCTGGCGAAGGGTCGTTTTCATTACGGGAGGGTGTGAAATGTGCGCGAAACGAAAGGAGCGTCAGAAGGTGAAGAGCAGGCTGAGCGTGGTCGTGAACTTGTTGTCGCCCACGTCGGGGGCCGGCGTGTTGTCGAGTGTGTCGGCCAGACGCAGGTTGAGGGAGAGCGCCTGGGTGATCTTCGCGTCGAAGACCAACTCCGTCCGGAAGAGCCAGTTCTTCGTGTAGTCCTCCAGGCCCGGGTAATAATACGTCTTCCAAGTTACCCCGTAGTTTTTGGTGAAGTCATAGCCGCCCTCGAAGCCGACGTGCAGGGCGAAGTACTCGTTGTCCGGATAGTCGATGAACTCCTCATAGACGTAAGCGACGCCGGCCTGGACCTGGAAGCGCAGCTTCTTCGTCTCGGCGAGGCGGTAGCCCATGCCGACGGAAGGGTAGGCGCGGATGAGAATGTTGCGGGTGGCGTCGCGTTCGGCCGCGGGAAAGGCGAAGGCATACTTCTGTCCCTCGAGGTCGTACTCGCCAATCAGCGAGCCGCGGTACTCATCTTTGGTGACGGTCCCGGGGTCGCCCTCCCCCTTCTGGTCTTCTTCGTAGGCCGCGCGGAAATCGAGCACATAGCGCGTGGGGGCCTTGCGGCGCTCGACGTTCAATCCGCCCGAGAATTCGACCTTTTTCACCGCACCGGCCTCCAGGTTCCAACCGAGGTCGAACTTCACTGTGGTGAAGGGGAACTTGTAGTGCAGCTTGTCGACCGTGGTGCTGTCCGGCGTGACCTCGGGCACGACGCGCTCGATGTCGGCCGGCTTGAGCAGCTTCACTTCGCCGGCCTTGTTCGCCACCACCAGGTCGCGGCTGGAAACCTGCGCGACGCGACCACGGATGCTGTCGCCGTCGCGCTCGATGAAGCGGAACGAGTTCAGCGTCGAGAAGCCCTGGATGTCCTCATATATGATCTCGATCTCCCCCTTGCCGTAGATCGTTTCGAACATGATCGATTTCTCGCCAAAGCTGACGACGTGGCCCTGCAGCTTGGCGCCCTTGACGATGATCTCATCGTACTCGGGCTGGGCCGGCGCGGGCGTCGCAGCGGGGGCGCCGGCCTCCGGGGTGGCGGTTTCAGGCGCGGGATTCGCCGGCGCGGAATTTTGCACCGGTGCGACCGCGGTCGCCGCAGGGGTGGGTTCCGCCGGCGGCGAGGATTCCTGGGCGCGCATGAGCGATACTGGCAGGGCCAGCGCGACGAAGAGTGGGAGGTAAAAACGCGGGCGCATCAGGGTCGGGACGGATCGAGCTGAGCGGGATCCGGGAGACGGGCGTGGCGGCGGCGTTTCCGGGCGGCGGGGAGGCCAGTGGAAACGCCGGATCCCATACCCGCGAGTCGATGACTGCGGGCCGAAAATGGCAATCGGCCCGGCCTTGGACTTTAGTCCAATAGGCCGCAGCGGAGCGGTTTAGCCCAGAAATTTCAGTCCGGGAGATTGTCGCGGCGTACCCCGATGAAGTCGGCCCGCAGGGCGGCTATCTCACACTCCAAGGTGTGAAATAACCGGGTTAGGCGGGTACCGGATCGAGGCGCTCGAGCAGCAGGACCAGCTCCGCGACGGAGTTGATCTCGAGCTTCGCGAGCGCGCGCGCGCGGTGGACCTTCACCGTCTTTTCCACGGTGCCGAGCTTGGCGGCGATCTGCTTGTTGAGCAGGCCGCACGCGACCTGGCGGATCACTTCCTCCTCGCGCGGGGTGAGACGCGACAGGCGGGTGCGCAGGTCGATCTGGACGGCATGGTGCTGGCGCGTGGCTTCATCCCGGGCAAACGCCGCCTGGATGGCGGCGAACAGCTGGTTCTTCGCGACCGGCTTGGTCAGGAAATCAATGGCTCCCGATTTCATCGCGCGCACGCTGGAGGGCACGTCGCCGTTGCCGGTGAGAAAGATGATGGGCAGGGCGCGGCCGCTCTGGCGGAGTTTTTCCTGGAGTTCCAGGCCCGTACAGCCGGGTAGGCTCAGGTCCAAAAGCACGCAGCCCGTCGCATGGGGCGGGCAGGTCGCGATGTAGTCCTCCGCGGAGCGATAAGCCTTGGAAGGAATGCCCGCGGCGGTGAGCAGCCGTGACAGGCTCGTGCGGATCGATTCTTCATCGTCCACAATGTGGACTGTTTGCGTCGGTGCCTGGACCACCACCACGCCGGGTTTGGAATTCATCGCGTACATGAAATTTTGTGGCCCGCCGAACCATGAATTCCGGGCGGAAAGGGCGCACGCCAAATCTGCCCGGTTCATGCACCTTTGACAGAGTTGTGATAGAACGCGTTATGACGTCCGATGGTGAATTGGGCCGTAAATTCGGCTTAACGAAACGGGAGCCTGCGGCTGCAAGCTCCTGTCGATCCAGCGGCTTGCGACGATCTGCTTAGGTGCCGGCGAATGCGGGATTTTCCCAGCTTTGGATACCGTCGATGAAGCGGAAGTGGCCGTAGTGGGTGAGATTAACCTGGCCGCTCGGGAAGATGAAACGCGGGCGCCAGCCGAAGAGGTGGAAGAGATAGGCGACCTTGGCGTCGATGATGGTGGAGTGGGTCGCGACATGCGCCAGCTTCACGTGCCGGCTGAGCGCGGCCATGATCGGGGGGAGCACGTCCAGTTCCGCGCCCTGGATGTCCATGTCGAGAAAATCGATCGGACGGTTGATGAGGTTGAGGAGGTTGACGGCCGGGACCTTCTCCAGCCGGACCTGCTGACCCTTTTCGTCCCGGGCCACGATGGTCTCCTCCTGCTTGAAGGCTTCCTGGTTGAGGAGGGCGTCGTTCTTCATCACGCGCGCGCCATAGTCGTCGTCGCACTTGATCAGGACCGGCTGGCCGTCCGAGGTGCACGCCTGGCGGCGCAGCTCGATCTCGGAGGCGGGCATGTCGTTCTCCGCGCAATTGCGGACCATGAAGTCGAAGCGCCGCTGGTTGGCCTCGAACGCGATGAAAAACTTCTCCGCGATCGGGCCGCGGTTGCGCCGGCGCAGCGCCGCCGCGGCGTTGGCGATCCACCGGCCGTAGCCGGCGCCGACCTCGATCATCGTGAACGAGCCCTCGGCGCGCTCGACCGCCGTCAATAGGTCAATCCACTCGAAGTAATCCTCGCTGTCACGGTGCGGGTAGGTGTTGTCGGCGTCGTAGCGCGAGCTGCGTCCGCTCGCCATCAGGCCGTGGGTGGCGCGCTTGTCCATGCGGGGCGACGCGACCGCCAGGTCGATCTCGAAGTCATGCGAGATCCGCGCGCCCATGAAGTTGTAGTGCGCCTGCTCGTCGGAGTAGGGCGCCGTGCGGTCGAAGCACCCGAAGATCGGGTGATGCGGCACGGATTCTTCAGCGGTATCGGGAGCGTTCGTTGCGGCGGGAGCGGTGGTGATCATACGGCGGGGAGGACTGTGCCGTCCCTATGAGCAAGCGATATGCCCGCCCCGTATTCAGGTGGCTAAGATGCTATGCTACAGTATCTTTCACATGCATATTTTCAGGCGCCGCAAGCCTCGGACACGCAGGGGAAATTTATGCCGGCTTGCTATCGAAGACGTTTGACCGAGATCCCAAGGCGTGTGGGACATCCGCCGTGGCGTCTACTTTTCCGCCCTTGACCGGTCGAGGTGCAGACGCACGCTGCCCCATCCCTCCTTTTGCCTGGTGGTGTAATGGCAGCACAGGTGACTTTGACTCACCTAGTCATGGTTCGAATCCATGCCGGGCAGCCATTCGACGCGCCTTCCGTTGGTCGGCTTGCTCATGGCCTGCGGCCGGCATACACAGACCGCGTGAATACGTTGATTGCAGAAGCGCGGCGAATGGCCCCGAGCAAGGGGCGCAGCCCCACGTCGAAGGGCACCTGCGTGGTCTATTTTCTGCGCCTTCGGTCGGGTGCACTCTATATTGGTGCTTCAGAGGATCTTGAACAACGACTTGACGAGCATTGCTCCGGCCAAGCCTGCCGAACGACACAGTTCGATCCTCCTGTTTCGTTTCTGAGATTCGAGGCTTTCGCCACATTTTCCGAGGCTCGTACGCGAGAAGCTCAACTCAAACGGTGGTCTCGCGGAAAGAAGGAGGTGCTGATTGAAGATGACTTCAAGACCCTCCACTCGCTCTCCCAATCGCGCGAACCCGTCAAACTGCAAAACCTGCAAAACTAATCGCGCGAGATTTGCCTCACGAAAGTTCGCACCTCCATCCGGACCGGGCAGCCATTCGACGCGCCGTCCAAGCACGGCTTGCTCATGGCCTGCGGCCGGCAAGGCGCGAAGACCCAACGGAATCGTCGGCCCTTGCCAACTACGGTGCGGCACTAAGCGCTTCGCCAAGATCATCGTCCAAGTCACTGCCATTCCTCCAACGACGAGGCCTGCGAGCGAACCGTGGCCAGCTTCGCGCGCAGATCATCCAATGCCGGGTTGGCGCCACTCGCATTCATCGAGTCAGATCTGTGTCGGCGTTGATACCTGCCTTCGATAATCAACGCCAGCCTTGGCTCGGATCCCAAGCCTTGGGAGCAGCGGCTTTTCCTGCGGCGGCGTGGAGCGCCGGCAGGGCAAATTTGCGCACGGAAGCCAGCACGACCGGGAATTTTACCGGCTCCAAGGTGTTCCGCCGAAGGAATGTCGTCCACTGTGCGGCTTTTTGATTAGCAAATTCGTCAGTCAGAGCCGTCGGGGTGTCGGTCGGGATTGCGGTCTTCCGCCGGGTGAATGTCCGGGTGATAGCTTCGGTGAGCAAGGGTCCCTCGAAGGCGAACTTGCGACTGAGATACCAGAGGTCGAAGAAATCCTTCAACCGGGTGTTGGCGGCGCCGAGCAGGACGGCGGCCTCCAACTTCTCGGCGACCACCGTGTAGTAGGGATACGCCCGCAGGCGCGGCGCCGGAAAGTCCAGCAACGACGGAAAATCGACTTCCGCGGGTGCAGGCGTCACGGCGTCGCCATAGCCGATGTCCACCTGAATAGGGATTCGTGCCTTGTCGAGGCGGGCCTCCAGCGCGATTCGGATACCGGTGTAAGCCGCGTCCTCGCGGATCGGCGTGACCTGCACGCTCGTTGGCAGGAACTCCAGTCCATCCGGCTCCACCTCCAGGCTGCAGATGCTGACAAAATTGGCTTTCACCTCGGTCTCGTCGGCCGGGCCAAAGCCGAGCAGGTCGACATCTCGTGTGGGCCGCGGCGCATTCTCTCCCCAGACCACGAACAACATCGCTCCCTTGAGCAGGAATTTCTCCGCGTATGGCGAGCGGCTGAGACGGTAGAGCAGGCGTTCGATGCCGTAGCGCACAAGCACGAGATCGAACGGCTGGCCACGCTCCTTGCTCAGTTTCAGGAGCCGCTGGCGCACCGAGGCCGGCAGATTTTTCTTGGGCGCATCGCTCATGTGAGGGTTTCCAGATACGGCCGCATGACCTTGGCGACGCGATCAATCTGCGCGTAATGCTCGAGTTCCTTCATGGTGGCGCGACGGGCGCGCCAGGTCTCGCGCAGCGCTTCGAGCGCGACATCCAGCCCGATCTTGTGGCGGAACTTGAAACAGTCGGCCACCGTCTTGGCCGGGTTGTAGACCTTTACCGGGATACCCTCAACCTGACGTTGTTCCATGCCCTCTTCCAGTGCTGGACCCGAAAAATGGACAATGCGGACCTTGACTGTATCCAGCCGTGGACGCCACGCACTAGGTGCAAGCGCCACCCAGATTTCCGGCGAATTCTGGGTGGTGAGCTCATGAAACCGCAGGGCGGTCAGAAGGCAGAACGTCCCTTTGGGGATGCGTTGGCTTACCTCAGCCAGCGTATGCTTCTCCGTCACTTCGGCGAAATCAGCCAGCAGGTAGAGCCCGCGACCGGCCCGTTGGACGAACCCGCTGGCGACTGCCGCCTGTAGTTGCATGCGGGTAATGCCGTGGCGGGCCAGATCGCGAGGGCGGCGGACGCTGGTCGATTGGAAGGCTGTTTGAAGGCGCTGGTAGAGCGTTTCCATACGAAACCTAGTTACTTATCCGTAATCACCTAGGTTTTGTAAAGAGCAGAGTGCGTTTAAACACCCCGACTTAGTGAGCATTCACGCCACATCACCAACCTAGCTTATCCAAATTGCTTGGAGCGTGGGCGCGTGAGGCTAATGAGGCTAATCCAGCCCGGATTTTCACCTTCGCCGCCCGGATTAGCCTCATCCGGCGGAAACCGGCAAAGTGCTAAACGGCGGTTTCCCCTCTGGCCGGACGATTAGCCTCACGAAAGTTCGCACTTCCATGCGGACCGGGCAGCCAATTTGCTCAGCAATCTGGCTGGCAGCACGGAGGAGGATGCAACTCGCGGGGAGCGCGCAGACTGCGCGCTATAGTATGCCCTGCCAGCGGCTTGAGATTTGGGCGCGTCGGCGCACGGTGGCGCTCTTACCCCATGAAAATCCCCGCCTTGCTTGCTTCTGTCCTCGCGGCCGCGCTGTCGGCCGCCGCCGCCCCGGAACTGCTTTGGGAAACGCCGGGCTTGGTCGGGCCCGAATCCGTCGTCTTCGACGCCGCTCGCAACGAATTCTACGTCTCCAACATGGGCACCCACGGCAAGGACGCGACGCCCGGTGACGGCTTCATCAGCCGCCTCGGCGCCGACGGCAAGCTGCTCGAACTGAAATGGGTCACGGGCTTCGACAATCCCAAGGGCCTCGCGCTCGTGGGCGGACGGCTCTACGTCGGCGACGACAGGGACCTCGTCGAGATCGACGTCGCCGCGGGCAAGGTCGCGCAGCGCTACGCCCCGGCGGACGGCCCGGGCGACTTCAACGACGCCACCGCGGACGCCGCGGGCAACGTCTACGTGTGCAGCGGCCGGCTCGGGACGGTCTTCCGGCTGCACGAGGGCACCTTGGCCGCGTGGTACAAACTCGACCGCGCGAAAACCGGCGGGCTCAACGGCCTCAAGGCGGAGAAGGACCGCCTGCTGCTGGGCGGCTGGTCCATCCGCGACGCCGAGGGCAAGGAGCAGCTCGGCCACATCTCGTTCGTCACATACTCCGACCAGGCGCTGGGCCGGCTCGGCAGCCAGCCGGTCTGCCACATCGACGGCCTCGAGCCGGATGGAAGCGGCGGCTACATCGTGAGCGATTGGCTGACGGGCGACGTGCTCAATGTCTCCGCCGACGGCGTGCCGACGCCGGTCCTGAAGCTCGTGCGTGGCACCGCCGACCTTACCTATCTCATCGACTCGCACCTGCTGGTCATTCCGTCGATGAACGAGAATGTGCTGCGCGCCTATCGCTGGGCGCCGGATGCGGCGAAGTAGATTCCGGTTCGGGCGCTTTCGCGCTCCCTGCGGGCCGAGGAATTGGTTCGAGTCGCGGGCGAAGGTCGGCCCTACTGCCGCATCGCCCCTGAATCGTGAAGCGCACCGGCCCCAGTCATCCATGACGCGAACGTTCCGCAGCGTCGCGCGGGTGGCGAGGCACAGCCTGGTCGCCGTGTTGGGAGTCACGGTGTTTGCGGGCCCCCTTGGCGCGGACGAATCGGTGTCCTATTCGGGCATTTATCCGGGACTGGCGATGTTCGGCGACGAGGGCGAATGCGGCACCGGTGCGGTCGTGCCCTGGGCGGACCGGCTGTGGGTCGTCACCTATGCCCCACATTCGCCGGAGGGCTCTTCGAACAAGCTCTACGAGATCACGCCGGCGCTCGAGCAGATCGTCCGGCCGGAAAGCATCGGCGGCACGCCGGCGAACCGGATGATTCACGACGAATCCCGCCAGCTCTTCCTCGGGCCTTACGCGATCGATGCCGCGCGCAACGTGCGCACGATCCCGTACACCGCGATGTTCGGCCGGCCGACCGGCAACGCCCGTCATCTCACCGACCCGGTGAACAAGATCTACTGCGCGACGATGGAAGAGGGACTTTACGAGGTGGACGTCCATTCGCTCGCCGTGAGCGAGCTCTGGGCTGACGAGGCGAAAGCGGCGGGACGCCACGCCGAACTGCCCGGCTACCACGGCAAGGGCCTCTACTCCGGACAGGGGCGGCTCATCTACGCCAACAACGGTGACCACGCGCCCGCGGCGCTGACCGACCCGAAGACGCCTTCCGGCGTGCTGGCCGAGTGGGATGGCCGCGCGCCCGCGTGGAGCATCGTGCGCCGCAACCAGTTCACCGAGGTGACCGGCCCGGGCGGCATCCTGGGCAACCCGCATCCCGACACCGACCCCATCTGGACGATCGGGTGGGACCACCGCTCCCTGATCCTGATGGTGCTCGACGGCGGCAAATGGCGCGCCTTCCGCCTGCCCAAGGCCAGCCACACTTACGACGGCGCCCATGGTTGGAACACCGAGTGGCCGCGCATCCGCGAGATCGGGGAAAATGACCTCCTGATGACGATGCACGGGATGTTCTGGAAAGTCCCGCGCACGTTTTCCGCCGCGAACACCGCGGGCCTGCGCCCGCGGTCATCCTATCTCAAGGTCATCGGGGACTTCTGCCGCTGGAACGACCGGCTGGTGTTCGGCTGCGACGACACCGCGGCGAGCGCATTTTTGAACAAGCGGCGCCTCAGCGGCGGCATCGCCGGCGCCGGTCTCTCGCAATCCAACCTCTGGTTCACCGATCCCGGCCTGCCCAACCACCTCGGCCCGACGCTGGCGAGCGGGGCGGTCTGGCTGCGCGACCCGGTGAAGGCCGGCGACGTGTCCGACCCGTTTCTCTTCGCCGGCTGGCAGCGACGCTCCGTCCACGTGGCCAACGAGGGACGGCGGGCGGTGGACTTTGTCTTCGAGCGCGATCCCGACGGACGCGGCAATTGGAAAGTCCTCGGGACGCTGCGCGTCGGCGCCGGCCGGGCGAAGGGATTCGAGTTCGACCCCCGCGATACCGGCGAATGGGTGCGGGTCCGCGCGCAGGGGGACTGCGCGGCGGCGACCGTGCTGTTCGCCTGCAGCAACCCCGATCCGCGCGGGACGCAGGCGGGGGCGATTTTCGACGGCGTGGCGCGGGTGCAGGACCCCGCGGCCGACCTGGCCGGACTCGTGCGGGCCAGTGGGAAGAGCGATCGGCGCGTCCTGCAGCTGGCGGCGCTGCGGGCGACAGACGCCGGTACGGAGGACGCGGGTTACTATGAGTTGGATGGCGCGATGCAGCTGAGCCAGGTGGCAGATGAGCAGACCCGGGTCTGGATGAAGACCAACGTCGCCATCCCCCGCGACCTCGTGTCGGTCGACCCGGCCTCGATCCTCGTCGTGGACGACAAGGGGCACCGGTGGCGTTTGCCCAAGGGCGATCCCGCCTACGACGAGCCCACGCGCACGGGCGCGTTGCGCGTTTGCCGCGAAGTGGTCACCGAGCGGGATCTCCTGAATGTGGCGGGAACCTGCTTCGAATTGCCCGCGGAGAATGCCGGCGGCTTCGGTTTGGTCCGCCCGATCGCCTCGCACAACCTGCGCGTGATGGATTTTTGTTCCTATCGCGGGCTGCTCGTCCTGTCGGGCGTCGACCCGCGCGCGCGGGCTGGCGCGCACCTCGTGCGCAGCGCGGACGGCAACGCGGCGTTGTGGGTCGGTGCGCTCGACGACTTGTGGCAGCTGGGCAAGCCGGTCGGCCGGGGCGGGCCGTGGGCCAACACGCGGGTGGAGGCCAGGCAGCCGAGCGACCCTTACCTGCTCTGGGGCTACGACCGGCGCACGCTCACCTTGTCGGCAGACGCCCGGGTGCACATTCGCATCGACGTCGACCTCACGGGCGACGGCTTTTGGGTCACGCACCAGGAAGTCGCGCTCCGGCCCCACGTGCCGTTCACCTATCGCTTTCCCGACGCCTTCCAGGCGCGGTGGGTTCGCTTCGTCGCCGACCGCGCCTGCACGGCCACGGCGCAGCTGGAGTACCGGTGACGCGACGCCCGTGCGGCCTCAGACGGGGCGGATGACGAGTTCCTCCACGATCGCGCGGGGCGGCAATGAGAGCGCGAACCACACCGCATCGGCGACGTCCTCCGGTTGCAGCATCTTCGCCCGCGCCTCGGCGGGTGGCGGCTGCGGCCGGCGGTCGAGGAGGGGCGTGTTGACGTCGCCGGGAAAGATCGAGCACGCGCGGATGCCGCGGCTGCGTTCCTCCGCGTTGAGCGACTGCACGAGTCCGGCGAGGCCGAATTTCGACGCCACATACGCGGTGCCGGCCTTCGCGTTGGCGAGGCGGCCCGCCTCGGAATTGATGACCACGACCGTGCCCCGGCCCTGGCGGCGCATCGCCGGGAGCACGGCTTGCGCGCAGTGGAACGCGCCGTCGAGGTTGGCGGCCAGCACCTGCCGGTAGTCCGCGGTTGAAACTTCCTCCCAGCTGCGCCGCGGGATGTTCGTGCCGGCGCAGAATGCGAGCGCGTCCACGCGGCCGAATTTTTCCGTGACCTGCTGCGTCATCCGCGCCACCGCGGTGGCATCGGCGACGTCGCAGGGAAACGCGTGCGCGGCCGCCCCGGCGAGGCGGGCGGTCTCAGCGAGGGCGTCGGGCCGGCGGCCGACGAGGGCGACGCTCCAGCCTTCGCGCACGAGGCGGATGGACACGGCGCGGCCGACGCCGGAACCGGCGCCGGTGACAATGGCAACGGGATTACTCATGAGCGGGCGGGCGGGCCGAATACCGCCGCGCCACGAGCGCGATCGGCAGGCCCACGACGAGCATGTGCGCGGTGATCGGCCACGGCGCCCAGGCCGGCGGCCAGGCCTGGGTGTGCAGCGCGGAGAGCGGGAGCACGACGGAGTTCATGCCGTAGAAGACCACCAAGCCGAAGAGGAGCCCGGCGAGAACCGTGTTCGCGGTCGAGCGGATCAGCGCGGGCAGCAGGCGGGTCAGGACATGGAAGAGCGCGGCCCAGATGATCCCGATCAGGAAGTGGAGCCCGACGCCGAGCGCGAAGGTCGGCGCGCCGCCGGCGAAGGCGACTTCGCGCCCCAGCAATCCGGCGGCCACCGACTGGAACACGCGGATTTTCCAGCCATAGAAAATGAACGCGAAGAGGAAATCACCGAGGCCGCCGAGCAGGCCGCCCCAGAGGATCGCGCGCCAGGGATTCGAGCGGGGAAGGAAGTCGGGCATGGGGGGATGGTCGGTGAAACACCGCGCGAAGGCGAATTCCTTCTGGAGGGGGAATCTGGAAAACTGAAAAGCGTGAAATCCGTAATCTTGAAAATGCCGGACCAAACCTGCGCAGCGTCATCCTGAGCCGTGCGAAGGATCCAAGGAAACGGACGGAGCCGCGCCGACTACGTGGATCCTTCGCACGGCTCAGGATGACGGAAACGGAACTTCGGCATTTTCAAGATTCCCCGCTCCCTCAAAACCTCCACGTCACCGACGCCTTCACATTGGTCCCCATGCCGGCGACGATGACGCTCTGGTTGCGCACGGCGGCTTCGTAGGAGGTGTTGAAAAGGTTGTCGACGTTCAGGCCGTAGCGCACCGGGCCGCGAACATAGGAAAGCATGAGATCGCAGACGGTGTAGGGATCGAGCCAGCCGTACAGCGTCGCGTTGTTGTTCGAGGTGATGGCGCGCTTGCCCAGGTGGCTGAGGCCGACGCCGACCGCCAGGCCGTTGAGGGCGCCCTCGGTGAACTTGTAGCGGGTCCACAGGCCGTAGGTGGTTTCGGCGACATTGTTGACGGGCTGCACGACGACCGGCGCCCCGGTATTGGCCTGCGTGCGGGCCTCGGCATCGAGGAAGGCGAAGGTGAAGACGATGCTGAGGTTGTCGTTCATCTGGTAGGAAACGTCGCCGTCCACGCCCTTGGACGACTGGCCGGGGACGAGCACGTAGGTCGGCGGACTCGTCTGGGGGAACGACAGCACCGGCACGTTCTCCTGCTGGATGTCGAAGTGGGCCAGGTTGAACGCGAGGCGGCTGTCCAGCAGCTCGGCCTTGATGCCGAACTCCTCCTGGCGGCCGAGCTGGCTGGGCAGCACGAGGCCGTTGAGGAAGTTGGGCGCGAAGTTTTCGTTGTAACCGTAGAAGACGGAGACACCGGGCACGGGCTTGAACACCGCGCCGTACTGCAGGAGGTCCGCGGACAGCTTGAGCCTGGCCGAGGAGAGGCCGGTCAGCTTGTTGTACGACGAGGTCTCGGCGTTGATGTGCGAACCACCGAGGGACAGCTGCAGGCGCTCCTGCAGGAAGCTCGCGGTCTCGAGCGCGAACACCTTCTGCTGACGGTTGTTCGTGCGCAGGCTGCTCGCCGGGTTCGCGAAGTTGACCGCGACGGTGCCGGGGAAGCGGAGGTTGAACGGATCGACCGGGCTGCTGCTGCCGGCGAAGCTCGCGACGTTGTCCGGCGTGTCGGCCAGCTCGCCGCCGACGAGCAGCCGGTGCGCCACCGGTCCGGTGGTGAAGGAACCGACGAGGTCGCCCTGCAGGTAGCTGCGGTAGTGCTCGCGGTCCTGGGCGGTGGTGTTGCGCGGGAGGAGGGTGCCGTTGACGAAGTTCGCGGGGATGGAGCTGCCGTTCACCGACTCGAGGCGCGAGGCGTGGTTGTAGCCGTGGAAGCCCCCGACGCGCATCGCGAGGTGCTCGTTGAAGCGGTTGGTGTACTCGAGCGTGAAGCGGTGGACGATGTCCTTGCGCCAGTTGAGCGGGTCGTCCTCGCTGAAGGTGGCCTGCCGGTCGATGGCGATGACCTTGCCGGTGCGCTCGTCGAAGGGCAGGCCGTTGTAGGACGAGAAATTGAAGTCGAAGTAGAAGTACTTGAGTGTGATCCGCGACTGCGGGTTGAACCCGTAGCTGAGCGACGGCGCGAGGATGAGGCGCTGCGTGTAGGTGTGGTCGTACCAGCCGTCGGAATCCTGGCCCGCGATGACGAGGCGGTAGAGCAGCTTGCCGTCGGCCGTGACCGGGCCACCGACGTCGAGCTCCGCGCGGTTGGCGTCGAACAGGCCCACCTGGGCCTTGAGCGTGCGCACCTCGTACGAGACGGGGCTCTTGGTGACCTTGTTGATCACGCCGCCGACGGGCCCGTTGGCGACGAAGATGGCGGACGGGCCCTTGATGATCTCGAGGCGCTCGAGGATGGCGGTGTCGGTGTTGGAATCGATCTTGGCGCGGAAGCCGTCCACGAAGTCGCCGATATCCGCCGGGCTGTTGAAGCCGCGCATCGTGAACCGGTCGTCCGCGAAGTTGATGTTTCCCGCCTGGCCGCCGCCGACGTACTTCAACATGTCGACGACGAGCGTCGGGTTGATGTCGTCGATGAAGGGCCGGTTCAGCACCTTCACGGACTGCGGCAGGTCGAGCAGCGCGACGCCGGTGCGCGTGGTGCTCAGCGCCTCGCGACCGACATAGCTATCATCGCGCGCGGAAGTCACCGAAAACGCCGGCAGGTGCACAACCCTGTCGGCGTTTTCGGTGACGGCCGCGCCGGACTGGCCGGCGGGCGGTGGCGGTGGGGCCGGTCGGGGCTCGTCGGGCGCCGGCCGGCGCGTGACCGAGAGGGCGCCGGTCTGCGGGTCCTGGGTGGCGCGCAACACGGTGCCCTCGAGCATGCGCGTGACCGCCTCGAGGACGGTGAAATCCCCCTGCACCGGCTTCGTCTGCACGCCGCGCACCTGCTCGACGGGGTAGAGGATCTCGCGACCCGACTGCTGCGCGAAGCGCTTCAGCGTCTGGGTCGCTTCGCCCGCGGGCAAGTTGAAGGGTTGTCGGGCCTCGTCGGCGCGCCCGGGTGCGGGCAGCGCGAAGGCGGCGAGGAGAAACAGGATCAGGCAAAAGCCCGGGAGCCGGAGGCCCGGGCGAACAACAAGGGGTGGCGAAGGCATGGCAGCTGGGGGTTCGCTCACAAGACGCCACCGGCGGCGGTTTCCGCTAGGGAACATGGACGGGCACAACGTAACCGCGGCCCGGTCACGGCGCACGCCGCAGCACGATCCGGTCGCCCTGCCGCTCGGCATGGATGCCGAACGACGCCTCGAGCAGGCGCACGAAGCCCTCGACATTGCTCGAGCGGAAGGAGGCGCCCACGGGCAGGTCGGCCAGCGCGGCGTCCCCGAGCTCGAGCTGGAGCCGGTTGTGGCGGTTGAAGGCGGCGATCACGTCGGCCAGGCGGGCGGAGTCGAATTCGAGCTGGCGGGGCTGCCAGGCCAGCAGCCGCGACATCTCGTCGGCGGCCACGGTGTCGATGTATGGCCGGCCGGACGCGGGCACCACGGCGCGCTGGCCGGCGGCCAGGACGGGGAGCGCGGTGCCGTCGCCGGGCGGGTTGACCTGCACGTGGCCCTCGGTGACGAGCACCTCGACGAGGGCGGGGTCCAGGCGGACGTTGAAGGCGGTGCCGACGGCGCGGACGTCCACCTTGCCGGCGCGCACGATGAAGGGCCGGGCCGGGTTCTTCGCGACGGTGAAGTGGGCCTCGCCGCGCGTCAGCCACACCTGGCGTTCGGACGGCGTGTAGCGCACCTCGATTTCCCCGCCGCGGTTGAGGTCGATGACGCTGCCATCCTCGAGCACCTTCTGGTCGTAGTCGCGAACCGTCACGGCCGGCGAGGGCAGGGGAGGGGAGACCACGGGGCGGCGGGAGAGTCCGATGACGCCGGCGGTCAGGGCCAGGGCCGCGGCTGCGCCCCAGGCGAGCCAGAGCGCCGGGCTGCGGCGGCCGGCGGGCGCGCGGGCCAGGAGATCGGGATTGGGATGGGCGCTGTGGGCCGGACGCCACTGGGTGAGCGCGTCGAGCTCGCGCCAGGTCTGCTCGTGCCGCGCGAAGCATGTGCGGTGGCGCGGATCCGCGGCCAGCCATTGCAGGAACTCGTCCTGCTCGGCGGGTCGCAAACCGCGGTCGCGGCGCGCGAGCCACGCGGCGGCAGCGGCTTCGATGGTCGAAAGGCTGGAGTCGTCGGGATTCATCGTTCGCGGTGGCGGCGGAGAAATTCGGCGCATTTGCGGACCCCGATCGTGACCTGGGCCTCGACCGTGTGTTCGGCAATGCCC
>Ga0247757_10000478_pt1 | contig 32766 bp, 20 predicted proteins | sample UWRJL126311R4_FD_180929 | JGI IMG/M metagenome (GOLD analysis project Ga0247757, IMG submission 180929) | Plant litter microbial communities from Arlington Agricultural Research Station in Wisconsin, United States - UWRJ-L126-311R-4 | ecosystem: Environmental > Terrestrial > Plant litter >... | reverse complement strand
GGGGAAAGAGGAGGGGATGGGGAAGACAAATATCGATCAAGCGAAGCGATTCTTGAAAGCAATTCCAGAATTCACATACTATACATGCTACACATATGGTCAGTTTCTACAGTCTTTTTTTTTTTTTAAAAAAAAATCCATTATGCTATTGAAATTCAACATGTTCGTCCGTACTTCATGACCATTGCTGATCCAAAACAAAAGGTGGTATCAAACAAACCCACGGACGCAACTGCCTCTCTCGAACAAAAAACTCCAAATACCTTGCACGTTAAGCCAAACCCAATTATGATGTTGAAACGTCTTGAAACCTGATGGCCGGTATGGTTAAATAAAAGAAACATGTACACCTTGCTTGATGCTATGCCATGCCTTCCCTAGTTTCGGACTGCTCCTTTCTAGCCGAGGCTAGGGAAGTCCTTCGTCGAGAAGACGTTCGGAGGAGGAGGACCCGCAGGGCCACGTCGAGTGGGAGGATTCACCGGTAAGACGGGGGCACCTGGGAGAGCAGCCATGGGGGCTGTGTGAGGGCCAATGGCTGGGTTGAAACCAGCGCCGCTGGGAGCACTTGGGCCTGCGAGGAGACCACCAGCAGGGCGAGGACCAGCTCCAGCTCCAGCAGCAGCAGCAGCGGCCTGAGCAGCGGCCTGCATCATCTCCTTCCGATCCAAGGAGCGCTTCGAGTTCCCGTTCGCCAAGGCATACGAGATGCAGCATTCCGTGCGGTGGTTATACGCTGCATTCCGTCGGCCAGCGCGCCAGCAGTGCTGGCAGTACACGGGAGCACTGCAGCGTCCTCCACGCCCGTCGCTGTTGTTCTCGAAGTGGCCCCGCGAGCCGCACCGGAAACAGTACTTGTCAGAGCCCATGTTCCACGCGTTATTCTTGCTCGCTGCTTCCACAGCATTGACTACGTCCTGCAGGCTCTTGCGCTTCGAGGTGGGCTTGCGCAGATGGGCCGGGAGCACGAGCTGGACTGCGGCGATGGTCGTCATGGCTGCGTCGTTGCACGCAGTATGCGCATCGCGGTACGTGAAGTCCATCTTGAACACGAGATTCTGGAGGCCGATCTGCTCGCGGCGGGTCCACTCGCCGTTTTCGCGGGCCAGCTGTTGGGTGTCGACGATCTTGACCACCGTGCCTTTGGCAAAGGGGTCCCAGTCGAGCACGGCTTTCAACTTGTCCATGTCGCCGCCCAGAGCATGGCCGAGGACTACCACGGGACATAGACCGGCCGCTTCGTTCTTGCGGTCGACGGGCCAGGAAAAGGCGTCGTCGAGACAGACTTGCGTTTCCGTGAGGGTTAGGAAGCGCGTCGTGCCGAAGCGGTTGGCCTCGGGGTTCCCGGGGCAGTACTTGATGTTTAGGAGGTGGGCGTTGGGCTGGACACGCACGTGGTAGAAGTACGTGTTCATGAGGGCGTTTTCACCAAATGGACCAGGGCCGTTGGGAAGACGCCGCATATCGCGTGAGTCAAAGGTGTTGAAACCCACTTCGGTAACCTTGGTGCTGTCGGCTGTCCAGCCCTCTGTGTCGAAGCAGATTACAATGGTGTTCTGCGCGAGCGGAGGTGCGTCGGGGTACTTCTCTAGACCTAAGCAGAATCTCATGACAGAGGTCTGCGTCTTCTTCGCGAAGTAGGCGAGGACTTGCTGGAGCGGCGTGTGCGGGAGTGGAGGCACAGGCACCACGGGCGGAAGGTTGTGCGGAGGAAGGCCACCAGGGATATATGGCTTCCTGGGGCCCTTTCTAGGAAGTGCCATGGCTCGCAAGGCATTCTTGTCGAACGGGAAAGGTTTTGGACCCGGCATGGTCTTCTGCGCTGCAGAAGATTCTACGAGCTTGTTAGGAGCGGACGACATTGTAGGCTGCATGGTTGAGCTCGACGGAGACGTTGAATGTGTGTGCGCTTCGTGTGTCAGTGTCGAGCCAGAGTATCTTCTTGAAATGCTGCTCACAGATGTTACCTTGCGGACTTCAGGCGTCTGCACTTCAGGCGTCTGCTGCGCGTTGCCTTTGGATACAGCGATAATGACGGATCGCATCGTGTGGGCGTGGTCTTTATAAGCAACTGACGAGTGTATTTGCTCCGAGTGAAATTTCTCCAGAAATGTACAGCGCGGGCATTGTGCGCGCGGCTGAGCATTGTATTGTGGAAACTGTGCGCAATACAGACACTTGAAATGCTGACCATTCATGGTTGGCGGCGTTGCTGCCTAGGCTGCAGGGACAGCGAGATAGTGGCGCGGAGTGTTTGGGTGTTTATTGCCTGGGCTTCGGTGACTCTGTAGGCTAGTAGGTGTAACTAGTAGGACACGTTCCTGAGAATTCGCAGTATCGGGTGAACGCTCGGTTTTCCTGCTGCTGTTGCCGCTGCTGTAGATTGTGGTACACCTGACCTACGGCGGCTGGCCCCGGTTTTATACTGTGGGGGTTTTCCCTGTATAGTAAATGTGTTTCGGCGCCGCTCTAGTGTTGTTAATTCTCATATGTATGTGATAAACGCACTGACACGAATTAGATCTCGCTCTGATCACAAGCCGCTCGCACAAAGCAAACAAAGAACTATAAAAACAGTAGCAACCAATAATTGGAATCGAAGGAAAACTATGTACTCTAAACATCCATATGCGCATAACAAACTTTAGTTCAACATCCCTCCACGTATCCTAAGGAGCAAGTATCTCCCTACTTCTTCAGCCCATCAAAGAACTTCATAATAATCTCGCTCGCCCGAATGACCGTCGGCAGTTGTGGCACCGATATCTGTGACAAATTGATCTCGGTATCTGCCCAGCAATGCCCCATCTTCTCCACCTTATAATGCTGTAGCAAGCCTATCACGCCTCCACACTTCCAGCTCAAATGCTTCACCTCTCCATCAAACAACACCTCCTCCGTACTCCCATCACACCCATTCCTCTGTGCCCACCACCCCAACCAATCCGGAATCGCAGGCTCTGGCCCTCCATCGCCCTGCCCACCCCCATAATGCACTGTGGAATCCGCACCGCCGTGGATCTCCAACATAGGCAGCGGGCGCACAGAGGGACTGCATCCATTCGTTGGGCCATTGATGTCCGTGTAGAAAGCACCTGAATGTGAAGCCAGGGCGCGGAAGAGCGTGCTTCCGAGGGGGTCACATGCCAGAGTGCCGATGAAGCCGCCACCGTTGGACATGCCAGCCGCGAAAATATTAGCCTCGTCGACGCACGCTGTAGCTTTTAAATCCGCGAGAAGATCCGCTACGAACTGGATATCTTCCTTCACGCTTGAGTCGTTGTGATATGTAGGACCAGCCCAACTGCCGCCCAACCCGTTCGGATACACCATGATTTTCTACGGCGCAAAGATCAACGCTGGGAAAAGTAAGGGGTGGGCGGACTTACATCCGCGCTATATTGCGACTGGCTCATCTTTGTATCTAGCTCAAAGAACATGCCGATGCTAGATGACCCATGGAACCCGACGACTACGGGATACGTTTTTTTCGGGTCGTAGTTGGAAGGTATGTGGTACGAGTAACTGCGATCTTTGCCGCTGCTCTTAAGACCCAGACGGTAGTGCGTGAAATTAGTCGGCCAGATGGATTTCCCGCATCCTGAGCTTGCGCGCGGGCGGCGCGGTTCTGGTGTCGCGGACTGGGGTAAGCCGACGACGGAGTACGCGAAGCTCGCTGTGAGCAAGATCGCGCCGGAGAGCTTCATTGTGGAGAGGGGAGCACGCTGCGGAGGAGGAAAGGAGAGGAGAGGTGTAATGCGCACATGTTGGAGCGTTGTCTTTACCCCATTATGCGGAGAGCTGCCGGATTGGGAGGGCTGGGAGTGTAGTTCAGGAAGGTCGCTGGGGAAGAGTTGTTATTGGTTGGTAGTTTAAATTGTCCGACCGATTTAGACGAGCGTATCACATGCGGTGCATCACATGGAATCGCTTCCTGATAAGATGATGTAAAGATCTGAGGGGTATTTGAAAAAGTATGATAGAACTACAGAGCTTATTTTGGTCTGCTGCCTGTCGAAAAGCGTAAATGTAATGCAAAGCTTGCTTTTACTAAATTCTCCCAGCTCCAATGCGAGTAAGAGTCAATTGTTTGAAGCCTGTTTATTAGTTCGTACGAAACTATTGCAATCTAATATGTTTTCCGTTAAGTATCCAGGTATGATTGGAGTCAAAACCTTCACGATGCTAAGAATGCTATGACAGGGTAGATATCGCACACTTGCATTGGCACTCTATTTAAACACAGCCTATATGATTCTCAATAATAGTGTGTTTAAAGAAATGTAAGAATAATCTAACTGTAAATGGTTTCTTCTTAAGTAGAGTGATGGGGAAAGAGGAAAACAAGAGGCTGGAGAGTAAACGTCTATAACAGCGCGGTGGCCAGCGCATCCCCACGTCTCTACCCACCATCACACTGGGAGCCAAGTCATCAAATCCTCTGTTCCTCATCTAATTATTCCATCCCCAAAGATTCACTCCATACTTTCACATCCCAATCTCTTGAACTCCATATTAATCCCCTTCCAAGAAGCTCATACTGAGCATCTAGTACACATAATACATATCAAACTTACGCCTTTCCCCCAAAGCTATACCAAAACTCGTAATAGAGCCATGCCTCGCCGCCAGTCTCCACCTCCACCTCCACTCTCCTGGCCTACGCCAAGCCACTATACCAACCCACGCCGACCCTCTCTCTACGCTAAATGCGGCCTCCAGGATCCCCGTGATATTGCTCATGTTTATTCCCAGCAGCAGCGCCATCGTGATGTCAGTTTACCCCGATGGGGAACCAAAGAGTGGCCAAAGGCCACAAGAGAGGAGATGGTTGTCAGTCGGATGGGAGAGGGGAGGTTTGACCAACCAAGGGGAAGGGCGCCAAAAGAGCAGAAGGCGAAAATGAGTGCGAATTTCAACGACAGCCGATTTGGTGGTATTGGGGAATGGCAATATTATTAATTTCAGAAGAGGACCGTTGCCTTATATTGATTCTTTTCGTGTATTTCAATGTTGTCTGACATTTGAGATGGTTGAGCTGGACTGGAAGTCTCTGGAGTGTTGGTCGTCGCGTGCCTCAAAATCTCACAAACTCAGGAGATACGATACGGCATGATGCGTGTTACTAGCAATGTTTATATAGTGTAACAGTCTTTCATAAGAAGCTAGTCTTCTTTTCATTGCTCCTCGGGATCGAGATAATATCTGCACACAGAGTTTACATCTACAAGTCTGTCGAAGCGCATATCCTCGCACCATGCAAGTCTACAATACTTAGCCATTCCGCCCAACCATGCAAAATCCAAAGACAATCTCTTCTGTTCGCATAAGTTGTGGGCAGAAGGAATGTAAATGAATATAGTGAACGGAAACCCCACACAATCCAATAGTACCAAAACATTCGATGCAAAACAAAAATATTCGCTAAATTAAACAAAGTCCACGGAGAGCAACACGCCTTTTCGACTGTATCCTACAATCTAGCTATACGTTATCAAGCTAAGTAATGTAGAGCTCCTAGCTTAGAACTGTGCGGAAATGGCTTCTATACTTTAGTTGTTCATCAAATGACAATTGGTCTGCGATTTCACCGATGGCTGAAAGCACTCAATTGGCATTGTCAAATTACTTGGAGCTATGAACGAAGTTTCCCGCCCATTTCTACACATCGAGATATATTGTTCATCCACGATGTGGTTGGTTTCTGTTCCGGCCTATTTATCTTGCTTCGAGCTAAGTTCGGACTCACAAACCCAACTAAGTTTTTGTTCGTACGAAACCAATTCAAACTAGAGTTCAAGTAACTTTTTTCACCGAGACCCTAATGAAGGGTATTATCCGAACTTGTCGCCGCATGTGGTTATGGTTTAAAAGGAAGGCTAAGCTCAAGATATCTTCAGCAAAACAAACGTCTTTGTTCAGCAATGGGCATCTCGCGGTAGTAACGACGCTTTCGTACGAACATTGTCAGGAAAGTAAGAAGATAGAGAGTTCTACCTCAATACAAAGGGTTGCGTTCGAAGCTGCAATGGACGTGATTCGCAAGAGTACTTTTGAGGACGGCGAGATCCGGCTGAAAGGTCAATCATCTGCCAGCACTGAAGAGTACAGAAATTCTGAGAGTGAGTAAACCCTGTAATCGGATATGATAGCTGGCAGGCATTCCGAAGATTTGGAAATAACTGCCATTGGAGTTGCTTATGGCCTGAAATTTTGATCTCTTTTCGGTCTACCCTACATGGTTCGAGATCTAGTGACAGATACTTATTGTGATTGGTTGCCAGTAAGTTCTCTACGTCCCATCCTATGATCCCTCTTATCATTTGATCTCAAAATAGTGTGCTTTCAGAATATAGGTTGATAGACGCAAATAAACAGCCAAATTATATATAGAATCTTTAAACGGCTCGAAAAGTCCGATATAAGTACTTCAATGCTGAGACTAATGTCCATCCCTGTGTTGAAAGACGCACCCCATCGCGAGACAGTTTTGTAGATCGGACCTTCGTATTCATATAATCATAAGTGTGGAGTGCCGTAATAACGCAGCATAAATCTATCGCTATTTTTCTACAGGGTAACAGTCTCCGATGAGGATCTCTGTTGTGTTGCTCATGTTGTCGATCATTTCCTTCCACTGTTCAATCGCGGAACAAGGCCTCGATTAAGATTTCGGAGGGGTATAGGGGAGGTTTATACTACAAAGATAATGTTTCCATACTTGAAAGTTATGTTAAGCTTGACAAAGCGGATGCGAGGAGTTTCTCCGGGCAGAGAAGAAGACCGTTGAAAGTCTCCCGACGTGATGGGATGTTCTAGCTATATTGAGATACTGACATTATACCGTATAGAATCGTAACTATATCCAGCGCTACTCCTACTCGGACGACCCTCCGAAAATAACTGTGGCGTATGGCATGGGCGTGGGTTCCGGAATGCGACCTTTGTGCCGTACTGACCGCGATGCCCGCGGCGCCCGCGCTGTCTGCTCGTCCGGAGGTTGCGGCCCACTCCCTTCGTGTCCTCACCACCACTAGTGTGAACTATCATCGATAAAGTTAGTCAAGTATTAGCACAAAGGATCTCATCTAATGTGCGTATGTCGTACAGTGCAGACGACGGGGGTCCCTCACAGTACTCTCTACTATCGCGCGCGGTGGATGTTCGATGGAGAAAGCCCAGAGCCAGCAGTATCTAACTCCTTGGGAAGAGACTGCCCTCGTCAAGTACCTCTTACAGATGTCAAACCTCAGACAGTCCGTATTAAATCCATCCTCTTCCTTGCCTCCAGCGACCAACCGACCCCTCTAACTTTCGGGTACAAACTGGGCGAAAGCTTTCGATGACCGCCATCTAGACACGGTAGCAAGATGGGCCATATCGCTAGACTGGGACATTACGAGATGTAAGCAGCTAGGGCCGTCTCACATGATGGGTCCTCGCTATATAAGAGCGTCAAACATGTCTTCTACACATAGACTCATACATCTACATACACAGAACTACGCACACATATAATACAATCAATTCTATACAACTCCCACTTCCTTACACGAGAAGAATATTGCCGTGAAATAGATAGTCCAAGTTCAAAGCAAGCCGGGAGGAAGTTCCCACTACAGCTCCGCCTCGCCTAGCGGGCCAATGGCATGCCACTCGTGTCGTGCCACCCTTGCCAGCGAATAGATGGCTGCGCCTTGCCAGACGTCCAGTCCTCAGCCCATGGACTGCTATGCAGGCCGGAAGACTGAGAGGCAGCAAATGGCGCTGGCACCGCTCCTGCCAGACTATCCCTTACACTCTACGTAAAGGACTAGAATAGCTCTGCCCTCCTGCCCGCCGTAAGGACTCCGAATGTCGCCCCGGCCGCGACATGAGGAATACACCGCTGGGTTCTCCCAGTCAAGCTAGCGGCGGCGCAGGAGATGCTCAACGAAGAGCACGAGGACCTTAAGCGCGACGACAATAACAACAACTTGTGCTCCTTAGGATTGATTGCAGGATACAACGTTATGATGGTCTACCTACCCGCTAGCTAATAACCCCGCAGCGATAGTAGCGACATAGATGAGGGCGACGTTTAAGGGAATCCAGTGTAGGCTAATAGTAGGCATCAGCGGAGGCGCCCCCAGCGCGGAGACAAATATTCGATTTGGGGATGTGGTAGTTACTAGACCCTTAGCGGCGTAGTATAATACGATGCTGGGGAGATGGCTCCAAGCGGGTTTGAGCGGACGGTCTTACTGAACCATCCACTACAGATCTTGCTCGCTATAGTGGCTAGGGAGGCGAGCAAGCTGCGATACCGAAGTAAGCTCTTTTAAATATATCCTAAAGATTGGCGGCATCATCCCTGACTTCCAGCGCGATAAAGCGGGGCCCGATACTCTATTCGAGACAAGACACAATTATAAAGGAGAGAACGCATGCACTAAGTGCACTAGGGATAAGCAAGAGGCTCGGCAGCCGCACGACACCAAAGAGGAGGTAGAAGTTCACTACAGGGCGATTGCGTCGGGAAACCAAGTCATAAGAGACGGACGCACACGAGATAAACTAAGTAGCGGACTTGGCGGCGTCCTCTACTTCGAGATGAAGGCAGTAAGTCTAATAAATAACCTCTCCTGCCTCACTATTCACAATGTCTGCGACTACGCCGATTCGTACAAGAATAAGACGTGGCAGCCGTACACGGTGGAAACGGCTGCGGCGTATGCGAAGGAAGTACTGTCAGTGATACCGCCTGTAGATGTAGTGAATACACACACAGCTGAAGAGGCAATTAGGGATACAAGTAGTTAGTGCAGCGGCCTTATTCTATAGCACCAGCTGAGCGGAGACAAGCTACAACCCGATCATAACCTCTTTCTGCTGCAGCCTGTAGTGCTGTCCGTCCATCACCAGCTGCTGCTGCTGCTGCATTGACATCAGCCTTCTCCTGCAGCAGCCGCTCAACTACTACAAGATGCCCTCCTCCTGCTGCGGCCTGTAGTGCTGTCCGTCCACCACTTGCTGCTGCTGCATTGACATCAGCCTTCTCCTGCAGCAGCCGCTCAACTACTGCAAGATGCCCTCCTCCTGCTGCGGCCTGTAGTGCTGTCCGTCCACCATAACCTGCTGCCGCTGTAGCATTAACATCAGCCTTCTCCTGCAGCAGCCGCTCAACTATTGTAAGGTGCCCTCCTTCTGCTGCGGCCTGTAGTGCTGTCCGTCCACCATGACTTGCTGCTGCTGCATTGACATCAGCCTTCTCCTGCAGCAGCCGCTCAACTACTGCAAGATATCCCCCTTCTGCTGCGGCCTGTAGTGCTGTCCGTCCATCACCAGCTGCTGCTGCTGCAGCATTGACATCAACCTTCTCCTGCAGCAGCCGCTCAACTACTGTAAGATGCCCTCCTTCTGCTGCGGCCTGTAGTGCTGTCCGTCCACTACTTGCTGCTGTTGCATTGACATCAGCCTTCTCCTGCAGCAGCCGCTCAACTACTACAAGATGCCCTCCTTCTGCTGCAGCCTGCAGTGCTGTCCGTCCATAACCTGCTGCTGCATTGACATCAGCCTTCTCCTGCAGCAGCCGTTCAACTATTGTAAGATGCCCTCCTTCTGCTGCGGCCTGTAGTGCTGTCCGTCCACCACTTGATGCTGCTGCTGCATTAACATCAGCCTTCTCCTGCAATAGCCGCTCAACTATTGCAAGATGCCCTCCTTCTGCTGCGGCCTGTAGCGCTGTCCGTCCACTACTTGGTGCTGCTGCTGCGGTATTGACATTAGCCTTCTCCTGCAGCAGCCGCTCAACTACTACAAGATGCCCTCCTCCTGCTGCGGCCTGCAGTGCTGTCCGTCCACTACTTGCTGCTGCTGCATTGATATTAGCCTTCTCCTGTAGTAGCCGCTCAACTATTGTAAGGTGCCCTCCTTCTGCTGCAGCCTGTAGTGCTGTCCGTCCACTATAACTTGCTGCTGCTGCATTGACATTAGCCTTCTCCTGTAGCAGCCGCTCAACTATTGCAAGATGTCCCCCTTCTGCTGCGGCCTGTAGTGCTGTCCGTCCACCACTTGATGCTGCTGCTGCTGCATTGATATCAGCCTTCTCCTGCAGCAGCCGCTCAACTACTGCAAGATGCCCTCCTCCTGCTGCGGCCTGTAGTGCTGTCCGTCCACTACTTGCTGCTGCTGCATTAATATTAGCCTTCTCCTGCAGCAGCCGCTCAACTACTACAAGATGCCCTCCTTCTGCTGCGGCCTGTAGTGCTGTCCGTCCATTACTTCCTACTACTGCTGCATTAACATCGGCCTTCTCCTGCAGCAGTCGCTCAACTACTGCAAGATGCCCCCCTTCTGCTGCGGCCTGTAGTGCTGTCCGTCCATCACCAGCTGCTGCTGCTGCAGCATTGACATCAACCTTCTCCTGCAGCAGTCGCTCAACTACTATAAGATGCCCTCCTCCTGCTGCGGCCTGCAGTACTGTCCGTCCACCATAACTTGCTGCTGCTGCATTGATATTAGCCTTCTCCTGCAGCAGCCGCTCAATTATTGCAAGATGTCCCCCTTCTGCTGCGGCCTGTAGTGCTGTCCGTCCACCATAATTTGCTGCTGCTGCATTGACATTAGCCTTCTCCTGTAGCAGCCGCTCAACTACTACAAGATGCCCTCCTCCTGCTGCGGCCTGTAGTGCTGTCCGTCCACGAGTTGCTGCTGCTGCATTGACATCAGCCTTCTCCTGCAGCAGCCGCTCAACTACTGCAAGATGCCCTCCTCCTGCTGCGGCCTGTAGTGCTGTCCGTCCATCATAACCTGCTGCCGCTACAGCATTAACATCAGCCTTCTCCTGCAGCAGCCGCTCAACTATTGTAAGGTACCCTCCTTCTGCTGCGGCCTGTAGTGCTGTCCGTCCACTACTTCCTGCTACTGCTGCATTAACATCAGCCTTCTCCTGCAGCAGCCGCTCAACTATTGCAAGGTGCCCCCCTTCTGCTGCGGCCTGCAGTGCTGTTCTTCCATAACTTGATCCTGCTGTATTAACATCAGCCTTCTCTGCAAGTAGCCGCTCTACGGCTTCATAATGACCCGAGTGAGAGACTCTGACTAACTCGTGACTCATCTCACTTTCAGATGGTCTCATCACACCATCCTCTGTCCTTCTCGCACTCAAAATTATCTCTAGCTGTGCAAGGTTGACCGACGCACAAGCAGAAGCGAACAGTCTGTCCCCTCTATCTTGCCAAAGGCATTTCCAGTACCTAGACTGTGGCACTTCGACGATCTTTTGCCATATGCGGAAAATAACTGTGTGTCCATTCCTTACAGCCCATACAAACATGTTCCAAAAAGGTAAAGAGTCTTTATCTTTGATAGGGCTCCATGGCATCCATTCCTGCGGTAGATGCGTTGCGCGTACGAAGTTTTCTACTTTCGTAAAACAATCTATATCTTGTAGAGCGATATAACGAACGTGGATATACCAATAGCTCTTACAGTAATCTAATAATTGGAAGGTAGGGTCTATCTTTTTCGATTGATGGGCGCTTAGCTTAGTCCTTAAAACGTTAACTACGTTGGCAGGTTGATCTGCACTCCTGCTTCGGCGGCCTCTGGCAGTATTCAACGCCCACGGGCGAATGAAGCCTGGAGCCATGTTCTCTAGCAGGCGGATAGGGCGATCCATTGTAGAGAGATACTTTGTGTCGCAGGTCCGCGTAAGTGCTTGATGGAAGTCCGTAAAGGACAGATACGTCAGACACATATCTGCAAGGTACTGTTCTGTGGTAATTTGTTCGATAGCAAAGCTAGCAAGTTCTTGTCTACCAGAACAGCCTTGCAGAAAAGATTCAACGGTGTGATGAGCAAGCGACACTGTTCTGTTGGCCTCGTCGTAATTGACGAGGTTTGCACACAGTTTGGCAAGTCTTGATATATCTAGCTTGGAGAAGGGGCTTTGCCATGCCTTTTGATTAGGGGAGAAAGATAGGGCTTCTTCTAGTTCGCCGATAGTCAAGGGTCTTTCACTATAAATAGCCCATTGAAATGCTCTCTTCGCCCTTTCACCTCGGTCGCTAGTATCTTTGGCTAGTCTTCCTAGTAAGAAGGTATAGAGGTCTGTAATCTTTCGCGGGAGAGCTTCGAGAATATCGGGAATGCCGTTTGGGCTTCCATGTTCCTCGTAGCTATACGCAATAGCCTTAAGTTGCAGATCTGCCCAAAGGAACCTTGATTAATATTAGCCCGAGCACATAGCTAATTGTTTAAAGTTAAGCTCCGACTTACATTCCTTCCGCATCAGACACTAATTTCTGCTTGATTAAGTCAAGCACATAAGGTTCGCAATCAGACATATCCTCTTGTGAATACTTGTCAATCTGCGATTGGACAAACACGTCGATGTCATCTTTGAGGTCTTGTGGCTGGATATGCAGCGCCACACAGGTAAAAACCTTCGACATATCCATAGACGCGTGGGTGGTAGTAAAGATTCGTACGCAAGGCATCTTTTGAACTTCTTTAAGGAATAATTTGACCTTTCTCTGTTCAATGTCGTCCGCTTCGTCGAGCCCGTCGATGAGGAGGAACATGTTTTTAAGCTTACCGGAGGTCTGTAAGAAAATCTCTTCGAGTTCACTAGTAGCAGGCTCCGGTTGGTCTATCTGGTCCATGAAGAGCGACTCTAAACGTCTCTGAGTGTTGGAAAGAAGGGTCTCAGGCCTGAGGATTTGGTGCAGAATACATCGCAAAAAGGTAGATGCTTTTAATGACTTCTTCTCGGAGAAATCAAAGAAATAAAAGATGACGGTTTCGTTTGGAGCTAAGAATTTCAATCTTAGGTAATCGACGATATATCCCCTAAAGCATTGTTAGAATGTAGGCTCCTATAACTTCAGGTATTATTAGATAACGTACAGCAGAACAGTTTTTCCACACCCAACTGTGATTAGCAAGAGTTAGCACTATATGCAGCATATAGGCACCATGTGTGATTAGGGTGTGCCTTACGAATTCCGTGACACCAGAGGTGCTTTGGTCCAGTCTGATCAACCCAGGTCTGGAATTCCGATCTATTAAGAAGCCAACTGCAAGTTCCTTCACAACGTAGCGCCCGTGCACGACGAAGGCTGGCCGTATAATTATAGGTCGGAATATATCGCAGTAATCGGATCTTCTGACGCTCTATTAGAGTTGTATAGTTAGCTTTATCTGCGCTTTGTATTAATGTGTGCAAAATACCTGTCTCTTTAAGAATCTTCTGGATCTGGCGAGCTCCGCTGCGCTGGAGCTCAAGCGTTTGTGATCGAAAATCCTTATTCTCCTGGATTTCTGCAATCTGCTCCATTCGTAATTTTCTACTCTCTTCCATCTCTACCGTCAATAAGCGGCGAAAGCTATGTTGTTCCTGCTCCGATGCTAGTTGCAGCTCCTCTGTAACTTCATCTTTTGCTTCACTAAGAGCTTCCTCTATTTCCTTAAATTCTACCTTAAATGACTTCCATGCTGACTTTGAAAACCGTTTGACGCCTATGAAAATAAGACTTAGAAGCTTTATAACTGGGTTTGCAGCCTACCTCTCCCTTGCACTACTCCCAGTGCCTTCGAGCAAAACTTCACGACATTAGAGTAAAATGCGGAAATGGTTTGCTGCAGTCTTGTTGATGTTTGAAAAAGTCTCTCGTATTCAGACAGCCGGGGAAAATAGGTGCTAAGCTGATTTATTCGCTGTGACAGCTTGTCGAAGTACTCCACAAAGTTTGACGAAACCTAAAAATTGAGGAATTGTGAGTTGAAATTGGAAGGGGTATGGGTAAGCCGGGATACAAACCAGGAGAACGAGTTTGATACTGCCCCAAACTAGCGCCGCTATCTGGTTGGGGCCCGCGTACGTGTCGAGGATACTGTGATATTGCTGAACGGATACGAGGAGTCCTTGGATTCGAGTAGCAAAGAGACGGCTGTTGCGACCTGCGTTTGCTCGAGTAACTTGCTCTGTTAACCGGAGAACGTCATCTGCTGTAGGCGCATGGCTCGAGGATGCGTTAAGTTGGGCGGCCTGATCCGGTGTGAGAATCTGCTGAAATTCGTTCAACGCTGCCGTTAGCTCGATATGAGCCCTTGACGTTGTGAGCTAGACTTAAACAGTGTTGAGTTGTGTCGGCTGACATTTTTGTTACCAAGGACACAGCCGTGACTAGTGTCTGCTAATGCGCTTAGAAGTGCTAAACGGCTTTTAAATGTGGGAGGTTGTGCGTCTCAGTTCAATTACAGAGCGAATGCCAGTAGTCCAGTCAGTGTGTCGAATGCAGGACGATGGAGTTGTAATGGTGGGGCTTCCTTTTAAACCTTTTAGTGCGGCTGAGCTGAGTGACTCAGCCTAAGACATCAACCCCTCTTGCGCTACGCGGTGACGAAGCCACATGCTGGGCTTTTTTTGGTCCTTTGTGTGGGACTTTTGTCACCCTATAATCTTGAGCGGACGAACACCCCATCCATGCTAGCAGGAAAGACGGCCGATCTATACTGGCCAGGAGCTTATGAGGCGGCGGTGGATTCTGTAGATTTTTCGCGTTGAGTTGGTTCACTGGAGCCGAGGTCTTACTTGGATTGTCAGGCTACTGGAGTCAGCCTACTAAACTCTATACCCAGCTACGGGCTTCACTATTGCAGGTAGTGTAAATTACATCCTCGTAATTACGTGAGACGCACAAGGCTGTTTTGCGCTAGCCGAAGCTGCTTTAATTAGAAGTTCTGACTGGGGTAGCAGTCATGCATAGATATGCGCGCCACGATCGCCACGAGGCCGGGGACGAAATCTCATCGACATAGCGATGTTCAGAATTGTGAACGAAGTCAGTTTGTTAATTTATGAAGCTAACGGGGTTAATGAACCTGCTTTGCAGCGTAGGCTTCTATATTCATGCGAATAAGATGGCTCTACTTGATCAGGCGCAAAGGCATCAACGCCACTGTAATTTTTGTATCTGCGCGAACGAGACCAGTCTGGATTACGTTCAAAAACTATTATTAAGATGATTTAAATGATTTCGACTTGATGATAAAAGAATAGTTGCCAAGTCTCGAAGTATCTATGCTTTGTCTCACGACGAGGTGCGTCTCTCGATATAGGGATAGATATTACTCGGTCCAGTTTTCATCTATGGAGATAAACATAACGTGTTTCGTGTGTACCTAAGTAGGACTTTTGCCTCCTACTCTACGTAGAGACCACTTGGCCAGTGCAACATTGTGAGATGACGCCGGTACGTATTGTTTCATTCCAGCGCGCTCGCTATATGACGTGGATTGGAAGTCAAGTTGTTTCTGACATCAAATTATGTTTTTACAACTCTACGTATACCCGGATTACAAAACTATGGCTTCCATAGTCTTACTTGATCTCCAGTATTGCGTGTTTTGGGGATCAAAGAGAAAACTCGTTTACAAAATGACCTCAAAATTCAAAGAAGAGTTTAACATTATAGGTGAGGGCATTGATTGGGCTCGCTACAACAAAAGCCCAGACCCCATGACCCCCTTGAATCGGAAGAGTGTGCGCTCGAAATGCACGCAGGCTGAATCTGAGACAAACACTGGGGCTAAGACACTGGAAAAGTGTGAGGAAACTGGGAAAAGCACCATTCAAAAGACTTCTGATGAGGTCATTGAGCCAGAGTTGGAGCGAAAACGATCCGAAGTCAAACCCACCACCCGTACAGCTAACGCTGCGCGAATTGCGCGCACTATGATTTTTCAACTACGTAGGCAAAACGCCGTCTACGCCCACAATAACTCAAAAGCTCATAGCGCACCTTCGCTTCAGGAAGCGCCAGAGATTGGCACAACTGAGGATCGTCTAGGGCTTTTGAGACATACTTCAGATCGGAATACGTTCTGATGAGTAAATTTGCTTGTGATAGAGGCTGCGAGCGTCTCACAAGTTTGGACTTTACAGGTGTACAAAGTATGTAATATTTATGGATTTTCATTTTGATTTGGTACTATAACACGAACTGGGCCATTATCATTAGTACAAAAGCATTGTTTTTGGGATAGCGATTACACGAGTGGCATAATTCAAGGTATTTAAAATTCACATTCAGCTACTACAACCCACCTTAAGCTTAACAATCCACATCGAACTTGAAGCTTCTTATCAATCATGTATTATAGAATGTGTAACTACATTATAAAAGAACATCTTACAACCACATTGCTCCTGTACAACATCACAACATGAGGTATGTATATCGATGATTTCTAATTATTGGAGCCCGAAAGCCCACGAACAAGTACGAAGCAAATTTTCCTACGAAAATGAAGTTACAAAAGAACGGAAAGAAAACACCATCCAATAATGTTGTCGCCAGGGCTGCTTCCAAAAAAACAAGCGAGCCAGGACATCGTAAAGCCATCACCGTAAAGTATAAGGAAACTCACCATAACTACGCTCAACCAGTAGATGGTTACCGCTACGTAATTAGTCCCATAGGGTATAGAACTGAGCACCTTAAAGCCGCGGGCCAGTCCGGTGTTGCGTCGCCTTCCAGTCCTAGCTATCCGCCATCTGTAACGGAGAGAGGTCCACCTTGGGACAAAGAGCCTTTTAGGCAAATCACGGATGATTCGTTGCTTGCCAAGGGAATAATAGAGACTCGCAACTGGGTGCAAGCACGCGACGAGATGAAATCCCGCATGAAGGGTAAGTTAGCCATTGCTGATGCTACAGCAAGCAGTGACACCTCCCTCCGACGTACCAACGCAGTGCGGCACGTCACTCGCCAGCCATATGGGCTGGAGATGAAGCAGCATCTGGCAAGCAAACGCCCGGAGCCGATCAGGGACTGGAGCATAAGCTCCAACTTTGCAAACGGCGGCATCGGTGGTTGGGAGAGCTATTAGCTTTAGCTCAATGACATACAGTTGCTATAAGGTATCATTTTAGCACATGAATTTGCCTGAATTGTGTTAAAATTTGAGCGTTCATCCACACTTGTGTACCCATACGTTTATTTGACACTGTTTGAGTGATTATAATTTTCTATATTTGTTGAGTAGTCCAGCTACTCGAATTGTATTTAGAACAAGACAATATGGATGTTTTTGTTGCTTGCTGTTAGATCCTTTGATACACAACCCTTCGACCAAACTATAACCTAGAGCAAAGAATCTCAGTTCCCTCGGGTGAAAACAAACTATCCGCAGCTATAAAGGTAACCTTTCGCGGCTCTAAAGGTAATCTTCCACAAAAAAGAACGGAAGAAGATAAAGTCGCAACATCAGATTCTATTAACATGGCTCAGCCACCCAACACCCTTCGATTTCCCGGTGAACTGCGAAAACAAATGTATCGTGAGATACTTTCAGAGACCAACCCGAAACATTCACGAGCCACTCTGCAAGGTGTATCGAAGGATTTTACGAATGAGCTTTTTAACGAGGCCAGGCTTATCATCAAAAAATTCTGCGAAGACTTTAACACCACAAATCAATTCGGTCTAGAAGCAAAGGTGGAACTGGAAGCATCGGCGAAGGGTATCATGGAAGGACCAGATGTTATCGTCTATGTTCCCATATCCGTACTTCCACTAGCCGGTGATGAAGCTTTATCTGTGGATGTTTTTGAAGACACGCTTACCGACCTTGAACTTGCTTTTCAGTCATTCTGCCAGGGACTGCCGTATTATACGAGGAGTTTGACGGTTACATTGAAGTCTGACAGTGAAGAGAAGATTGAGTGCATATCACGACTAGAACCTATTTTTCGTATTGTGGAAAACAGAGCTTGGCATATGTTGGATTTGAGGATGGACAGAGGCGATCGCCTCGCCAGGGGGGATATGGTGGATTTGTGGGTGGACAAAGGCGATCACCTCGCCTGGATTGACGTCGAATGGGGCATTGTCTTGACTCAAAGTGCTGCCATAAATGCTGTCAATTTCATGTGTTCCAGTTTCGATAATCTACGGAACGATCAGCTCGAAAGAAAAGGACCACCAACCAGTCCGTTTGGGATTAAATTGAAGCGTGTGTAACTTGGTCATATTGGGTGGTATCATGGTCATATTCGGTAGTATCATAGTCACTCAGGTATCCGATGAATGTAAACTAAGTTTTTACTATTCTAATTCTCTCCTCGTTTTATTCTTGGTGCGCATAACATAGCTTACCATTTCTCTGCTCCACGAGTGCATCACTCCCTACACACCGTCGACACCACAATGTATTCTTTGGATCATACTTCTCTTTAATTCGTTTCAACCTGTCGTAGTTTTTCCCAAAAAAAGCATACTGCCATTGCGGCTCGTAACTATCAGCCTCGTTGAAATATGCTCCGGTTTCCTGAGACAGCTGGCGCAGACTCTGCGTTTTCGCGGTAATGTCTTCATAAACGGAGTCAATGACAGATTGTGCAATTCCATCTTTCCAAGTCTCTACAATAATGAAATGGGTGACTGTGTTTCTCCACGCTGGGTTCAGAGAAATGATGTCTGGATAGTAGGATGGGGTGTCAGGTGATGCGACTATGTTACCAAGAAGGCTAGGGTTAGAGGTGGGACCCTAACAGTGCTGAAGTTAACCCTCATTACTTCCGTTATGAATCGAAGGAATGCTTACGTTAGGCCTAGATGGGTCCATTGTAGCCCCGATTTCAGTAAACAATTTTGCAGTAACATTCGCATCTGCTAGGCTCCTTGGACTAAGCAACCAAGACCCGAATGCAGAGCCACCTGAGGCAACGGGCTCATTTGTGACAGTATTGTACGCGCCGAGGAAGGTGTCTGAATACGTAATTTGTGACATATAAACGAATGATCCTGGGCGGCGGTCGATTTCCTCCACGATCGGAGCCCAAATCTTCTCCATAGTCCCGTTAGGTTTGTTGTAGATAGTGAAAAGGCCTAAGAACGCGTAAACCGGGTAGGAAGGCGGTCCAACCATGTAATAGTAGCCTTGAAGGCCTTGTTCCTTCATTTTCTGCATGTGTGCGTGAAAGAAACCCATTATGTTCCAGTACTCTGTAGTAATGTTGGGGCCAGTAGTGCTCATCTGAAAAAAGACTTTTGTCGTCTTCGGATCCGGAAAGGCTTTGACAACCACCTCGGTGACTACTCCATATGTTCCGCCGCCACCACCACGGATGGCGAAGAATAGGTCGGAGTTCTTGCACGGATTTGCAATGAGCAAATCTCCAGAAGGAGTTACCACAGTCGCTTCGAGGAGATTATCGGCGCCCATTCCGTAATAAGATGTCAAAGGGCCATGACCACCACCCGTAAGCCAGCCAACCAGCCCGACGTCAGGATTAGAGCCGGTGACCACGACAGACTTGTGCTTCGCCATCTCCATCTGCGCCTCAATGCCTGTTATGCCCGCGCCCACGCGAGCTGCAGTAATAGGTGTCTTGGCGGGACAAGATGTCGGTCTGAAGGAAGGTAAATACTCAACCCCGCGCAAATGATGAGTCCAGATGCTGAGACTTCCGTACCCGACGCTCCTATGAAATATTAGATGGCTACATGACGATGTCTACCAGGGGCACAAACTCACCTTCCGGGATATGAATGTCCAGTACTTTTGACAATGACTCTGATATTCCTCTTTCCTGCCCATTTGAAAGCCTTGGCAATCTGTTCTGGGCTTTCGGCCTTGACGGCATATGCAGGGTAGTTCCCAATCGAGCATCCCTTTCTCCCGGCATTTATGTCTCCAGTCACACTCGTCCCATTCGGAAAAATTGGATTACAGGAATTGTTCACCCATATGGGATAGTCGATGCTGATGGGATTTCCAGCATGCCATGTCGAATTGAACCATTGGGATCGAATAGTCGCGCATGCATCCTCATTGAAATTCGGCTGGTCAGGGTAACATACTGATCCGGGTGGCACGCCTGTAATTAGTGCGCCAGAAAGCGTGCGATTGAGAGACGCCCAATCTGCTTTCGAGGGCCAACAGTTATTATCGGGTGTCTGACAACAATGGTTAGCTTCGCGCTGAATGTTGCGAATTGCATCCATGCCGGCATACGCATTTGCAGTTATTTTGGGGGCTAGTGGCCAGGACAGACGCCGAGGTCAAATACGACGTAAGGGCTGTCACAAATTTCATGTCGGGTGCACAGCGAGAGCCTTGAACTGAAGCCAAAATGATTGATATCCAACAGGAAGTGTGGTTATTGTATCATCCAGGACGGAAGGCACAGCCACCTTTAAGTCACGGAATAGGGCGATGGCACTGTTCAGGTCAAGGATGCGATTGGTTCGCTAAGCAGCCTCGACCGGTGACTGGGTGGACAGGCTAATTAGCAGCGAGGCTGCGCAACATACAACCCGAGATCTGTATCGGAACGAGGAATGCGACGTATCTCAGCTACTATCGACTCCACAAGGCAGAAATCCATTGAATTTTGTCATCTCGCGAAGCGAAATGAGTTGCGTTGTGTCACTAGGCAACGCGGCCTAGATAATCTATACACGTAGCTTAACTAGGTGAGAAGTTGGTACCTTGTCACACATCTGGCTATGGGCCACGCCAATAAAATTTCAATCTTCTCCAATCGAGGGGAGAGAAATCGATTGTCGTAGCTATTCTCACAGCTTACGAATGATTGAAAGTATCATTCATGAATGACGTCATCGCGAGCAACCACCATTACAAAGTGGGGTGCCTCCAGTCCAGGTACCGCTGGTCATTTGATTTGCCTTCAAAATATGGTGTGTGACATCTTGATTGATATTCAGCCTCAAACCAAGTCAATTCTGTCTGTCTGTTGAACTGCATTGGAACAACAGACGTTCTCTATGAAATTGACTATATTGCAGAATCAATGAATATTAATGCAGTTGCTCACCTAAGTATGTTTGTTGGCAGAGCGCTTGGTCCTGTTCTTGCTTTTACCTTCACCTTTATGAGCTATGACTCTTCGCTTTAGTGCCAAGACTGCTGCCAGACTTCTTCATCTTCTTCCCTTTCCTCTATCACTACAGTCAGTTTTTGCTTTGCCTCACGCGCTGCACTCGAAAAGCGCAATGGCGTCTTTCCAACGATTTCCAACACCGTATCCAACTCAAGATCCTGCAACCGGTCACGACATGATCGATCTCACAATGTCCGATGCCGAGAGCGAAACAATCTGCGGCGACGGGAGCAGTGACTGCGACATCATTTCGATTAGTGGAGATGAAAGTGACGGCACTATGGCGATGGACGGCGACAGAGACGAAGTCATCGCAATCATGGACAGCGAAAGCGACGGCATCGTCTCAATCAGTGATGATGAAGATGGTAATAATGAGAATGTAAGTGGCGACGAGTTGGAACTAGAGCAAGATGTATCAGACTCTCTGATCCAAGAAGTCGAGCTCTTAGGAGTACCTGACGATGAGGAGCAACTTGACGAAGCGACCGGTCCTGATGGCTTGATCGTATTTCCTGGAGATACTGTGGAGTTTCTGGACGAGAGCTTTCTTCGTGTCGTCTGTATAACCGTAAAAGAGGGCCATGTTTCACTATGGGGCATTCGACTACTGAGGAACCGCCAAGTTGACGCACGATGGTCCGACCGCGAAGGCCATTGGCTGTGTTCTTTGCTGCGGCACCTACCAAATGATCTGTGCGCCATTGTCCGAATAAAGAGAGCGCTTCCGAATCCATCTTTACAAGACTCTATTGTCAATAGACCGATTCAACTTGTTATTCGTAAACGAAAGGTTTTCTTCACTAATAGCATGTGGCCCGGCTTTTCATGCTACAGCCGAGATGATCCAAAAGCTACAGCAATGCCTAAGGAACTTAAAGAGGATCATGGCTGGTTGGTTTGCAGATGGAAGTATATCGAAGAGGTAGACGCTATCAGAAAAAGGGTAAGCGCGTTCCAGATGCGGCGTCTGGAAGAGATCGAATGCGACCCCGGATACGGTCACTCCTCTAAAAACCTGATGACGGCGTATAGCGAGAAGATAGGCCTCGGAATGGGAGCTTATACATATGGAGACATAGGTGCTGGCGGCGGCGGCAGCGCACGTGCTGCAAAGATTGGGGGTTTGATTCATAAATTTCTCCTGGATAATGATGAGAATGCCTGCGCTACGCTTGGTCTGAACTTTGGTAAAGGAGTGGTGGCAAAAATGGATCTTCGAGACTTTTCACAAGTCAAAGGTGGCAAATACAAGGTCCATGTGCTACACATTTCATTTCCCTGCCAAGGCCATTCAGCAGCCAATCGACACCAAAACCCTGAGCTAGATGCTCTGCGCATCGTCCTCGGTTGTTGTCTTTCGGACATTCTTAAAGTTTGCAAACCAAGGATTGTTACTATTGAACAAGTGCAAGGAATAGAGAAGCGCTCAGCAGATGGGCAGTACCTTCGAAAGTACATTCAGGACCTTACGGAGCAAGGTTATCAATGCAGGTGGAAAGTTATCAATTTTGGGCAATATGGGAATCCACAAGACCGTAAAAGGGTAGTCATCATGGCCGCGTGGTAAGTGTTATCCTAACAGATTTAAAACAATATGCTCACGTTTCATAGCCCCGGCCAGAGTCTTCCTACTTGGCCAAAAGCAACACATGGTGACCGAGAGGATCTTAAGCCCTTCGTAACTATTGCAGATACACTAGCCCGCGTCCCGAAACGATTGCCCGACCACATGAAGCAGTACACCCCTAGGCCAGGGTCTATTCCTCCTAATGCGGACGAGCCTCTCAGACAATGTATCACCGGAACCGGGGGTGAAGGAGACATCCATCCATGGGAAGATAGGAGTTTCAACATGGCTGAGCTCGCGTTACTAGCCGGATTCCCGCCACGGCATCGTTTCCCTGCTTTAAGCAAAACTGTGCTGCGCAAGATGATTGGCAATGCGGTCCCAGCCGAGGCATTTGTGCCCTTTGTTGCTGAATCAGTGAAGGCGTTAAAGGAGACTGACTTGCAGCTCCTTAGCGATTTAGACCAAGAGCGCAAAGTACCTGGAGGCTGTAAAGATAATGCGATGCGCATCGACTAACCCGAGGAGAAGCACAGTTTTGCCCCAACGAATAGCACGCTCTTGTTGATAGCAGTGGGGGGAATGAACTTGGCCGCGCGTCTACTCACCTAAATGGACTCGGTAGTCGGTAAGCCTGGTATTGGGCTGCGAAGGTGGCGTTGGAGCGCTTCACAGCATCGTAGGACAGATTTGAACATGGCGATTCCGTTTGTACCTTATAGGCATTTTAACCAATTGGGTTCTCAGCCGGAAGCCAGAAAATCGGTATCATCCGTGTGGCTTTCAGCAGCTAGTTAGGGAGTCGAACGGGAAAGCTTCCCCATTCGGCCCGTTTTGTGCACGGTTGTGTAGAATTTCTTGCAGCACACTTTTTACTCTAGGTGCCCCGGAAAGCAGATTGACTGTATCCGAAAGTCGTTGTTCAAAGATGCATTTTGACATTGCCATGATTGTGAAGCTGTGGAGTAAGATGCCAGGCTGAAATAAGTCGTCCAGTAACAGACTTCGGAGCAATCGACTCCGTGGGAAGCTAAAACTATTGGCTCGGCATAAAGCTTGTTTTGAGAGCGTGCTTATCTTGGCGAAATATGTCACACAGGAGTCGTCAGAGGCTGTGAACGCCTGAACCCAAGAGCCCAAGAGCCCAAAACCCGCTTCTCAACATGCTTGACTCGAAAAAGGTGAGTTTTCCGCATAAAGTTACTCGTTTCCCTTCATATTTACGTACATGGACTAAACTTAAAATTTGCATTGCCGCATATACTACAGGGATGGGCTGTCATTTCTCCTTGACGGCCACACTGATGCTTGAGATGTACAAATTGCGAAAAAGAACGGTAAAGTAAATGATAATGCAAGGCGTTCCTTAAGCGACGCTACCATGGGGTCTCAACTGGCGTGTCGCTGTTGCATGACAATGCTCTATAGAAACTTAGTCGGGGAAAAGCACCGTCCTGCCAATCAGCAACTTCGGTGGCGGACGCCTCCGCCCGCACGCTCTGTCTGGTGTGCTGACCACCGGCCGATAGCAGGGCACCGCAAGTGCTATGTGTGTCTCCTGTCAGATTCATATTTCCGGATAATATATCTTCACGTTTTGCATCAACACCAAACAACGACAGCCATCAACAACGCATCTCTCCACCCATGCCTAATGCCCTAGAGAATACATGCTTTATTACACGGTTATTGCTAATTTCATCGTACGATGATTTCACCAGAAGGTGTCATTGTGGGCGAACAATCCACGGCGCAATTCTGGAGTCTCGCTAATGCTATGTGAAGGAATCAGAATGGTCCGTCTTCGGTATCGCAGTGATCCTTTTTGGGATGCGCGTTGCGCTACATTTCAAAATGCAAATGAGGGGTTTGTTTATCTCTGACTTCTTCTTGTTGTTAGCTGTATTCTGTTGTTTGGGCCTAGTCATCTGCGATACTATGACGTTTAGAGCGGGAGTGATGGCCAACTTCTCAACGCCTCTAGTTTCCATTCTAAAGGTCAGTTGTGCGGTATCATTTCAATTCGCTTGCTCAGATCTCCCAGGCTAGATTTGCTACAAACTACTTCTTCGATGTCGGCCTTTATTTCCCCAAATTCAGCATGCTGGCATTCTATTTTCGCCTCATACCAGCCACCGTTCCACAAACGCGAAAAGCGCTGGTCGTAATGACATGCTTTGTCGTGCTTTCCAGTGTTGTTACATTTTTTGCAGATACCTTTTGGTGTGGCTCTGATCCAACCGTTAATTGGTATGTACTGTTGTTTGTGAAAGGGTTAACAAGTGGCCTGACATACGCAGGTCGCAAGAGATAGACCATTGCAACGCATTCACATCCATGACCCTCGCCAAGATCAATTGGTCTCTCAATTTTACAGCGGAAGTTTTGAGTGAGTAAATATTCCAAGTTACAGGTGCACTCCCCTAACTCAAACATCAGTCTTTTTCGCACCTTTACCGCTTATTAGCGGCCTGAACCTTCGCCACAAACGAGAGCGTGCTGGACTTCTCGTAGTGTTCTTGCTAGGTGCCATTACTATCATAGTTAGCACGGCTCGCTTCATTGCCATGCTGTGGGTATCAAACAATATCGCCATATGTAAGCACTGCTCTGTTAACATAAGGATATTTGCACCTGCTAATTACCACAGATGTCCTTGCAACAACCGAGTTTGCGGTGTCAATCATGGTTTCATCTGCCATTCGACTCCGCCCTCTCCTTCGAAAGATACACAGTTGGACCGTTAGCGACTACCTAAGTAAGAAAAATAGCGCGACGAGCAATATTACCTCAAGCGACCTGAAAGATGTTCAAAATTACATAGATGAGGAGGCGTTCAACGCACATCGGAATCGCTCCTTATTACCATCACACAGGGGATCCAGGATAATATATCCTAAGATGGCACACGCGCGATGTAAGTACGGCAGTGAGATCGAGCTCACAGAGCAGGAGCCAACAGTATTTAGAGTGGAAGGTGACTGCATTGAGAGAGCAGTAATACCTCGTTACGAGGATGATCAAATCAAATCATGTTCGAAGAGACATTGTGAAGACAATATCGTATGATTGTTGTAGCCAGGCCATTAGGTTGGTGGCGCTCTCTACCATAGCTAAAGCCTTGCTATTATTCACAAATGAATCTTGTATGATCATAAATCCTACTCACCAGTGGTTTCAGGTCCAATATGCGCCATACTGAATCCAAATTGGCTGAGACCTCATTTACTGAATTTTTGAGCCAATAGTGATATGAGAATGGTACATTACTCTAACATTCCCATTCTACGAAGGAACGATAATTTGTTATTACTCTGTATGCGCCTGTAAATGGAGACCGCCATCCATATATAGAATTCCTGTACGTAGTAGTTCTCTAGAGATAAATTACAGGATCATATGATGCCTCTTCACTGGTTAGGTATTACTCATGAGCTGTCACGTGCTAACCCTTCCCTCCATCCCGGTTTTAAAACATACACTTCGCCGTACTTGACAAATGATTCGGCCCTACGTCTGTCTACAAATTCAGAATTGCAATTTCTAAACCCCGCTACTACATATTACTCCTGAGTAGCGTTGTACACCAATTGACCTCGCTTCCAAAAATCCAAGAGAAGTGCATCAGATATAGGAGCCGAATCTCTCGGTACATAAATCGGCATTCAAAGACTGGGGAGCACTAGACTCTTTTTGAAATGGATGTGGCTGATTCGAGCATGCACACCTATTGATCGAGCCTAGCACATCCGGATTTTAAGCACCGGTCTAAGCCTTGGTAACGCTCATACAACTTCCCTGCATTTCACGTCACCCGGCTTTCCTGTCCGCTGTACAACGGACCCTGCATGAGTCCAATGATAGGCTTAGAGCGGACCGTCGGAATTTTCGGGTGTCGCTCGCGCAGTCAAAATTTCTCCGTTTAGATGGTCTTTTCGCCGCATTTCGACGAGACGTGCTATCCAGCCCCTCCAAACATAGTGCTGCCAAGCGAGTAGAGTGTCCAAGCTGGGACTATGAGAAGAATAAATTCCAGCATGAGTTCTGAGGGTGTTCTAGAGCAACGCGCAAATCACATCCGAAGCGCAACACACCCGTGACCGAAGTACATCAACAAGCGCATCCACCATGAAAGGTTTCGCCCTTCTTCTCGCAGCCCTGGCACCAGCTGCCAATGCTGTTGTAACACTTTGCGATCAGTATGCCTACTATTCGACCAACGGCTACGAGTTCAACAACAACTTGTGGGGAAGGGGTTCTGCCAGCTCAGGCTCCCAGTGCACGTACTTCGATGGCATGAACGGAAATGGCGTCAAGTGGCGCTCAGATTGGCAGTGGGCTGGTGGTGACAACAACGTCAAGAGCTACGTCTACTCTGGACGCCAAATCACCAAGAAGCTGGTCAGCCAGCTTAGCAACTTGCAAACCACCGCACAATGGAGCTACACTAACACCAACATCCGCTGCAATGTTGCTTATGACCTTTTCACTGCTGCTGACATCAACCACGACAAGAGCAGTGGTGATTATGAGCTCATGGTGTGGTGAGTATCCTTTCCCTTGTTTTCTTGTCCGCAATCAATAACGCTTTGCAATACATAGGCTCGGAAGGTACGGCAATGTACAACCCATCGGCTCTAATCAGGGCAACGTCAACATCGGCGGTCGCAACTGGGAGCTCTGGTACGGATTGAACGGGAACATGAAAGTTTTCAGCTTTGTTGCTTCTAGCCCCCTTCAGTCCTACAGTGGCAATCTAAAGGACTTCTTCAACTATATGGCTAACAGTAGGGGCTTCCCCGCCAGCAGCCAGTATCTCATCAGTACGTTGATTCTTCCTCCTTTTCCCTAATCTGTTGATGCCTTGAGCACCGCTAACTTGTGTATCAACAGCCTACCAGTTCGGTACTGAGGCCTTCACCGGCAGCGGAACTACCTTTACTGTCAACCAATGGGCGGCTGACGCAAACTGAGTGATAAGAGATGCTTCTAAGCTGTGATTAGGAACCTATTTGTATATGGCAATTTATGTTCCAAGTCAAATATTTTTACTTCCAATCGCTTAGCCTTTGAAAAATAACATCTTAATTAAGACTCTCATCACTGATAACAGCAATATATGTACGGGTAGTTACGGTGTTTTCTGGGGAAACCCAAAAAAAAGATATGGTCTGGTTCCGAAATCCAGGATCAGGTTTGGCGTAAGCCGAGATTGAGATGATGAACCTATGAATTGGAGTTACAAAAACAAGACAATATATTGAGATAAACTACTTTCGTTGAGGCTAGCCGCAGATCCGCTCAGAGCATAGCCGACCCGACGACGTATAAAAAAAGAATCTATCCAACTAGGGAAGATACCAGGCCCAGTCATGGGATACCACCACTCTCCAATTCTTCCCAATTTCCAGCACGTTTTCTGTGCCAGGGAACATGCGTACTAGATCTTCCAGAGTATAACAATCAGGGAAGTCTGGTGGCTCCGGTGACATACCAGACGTTTTCACATGGCGATAACCATATATATAGACCAGCAAGTCAGGAGCCGTTATGGCCTTTGGTACAAACCTAAGGAAGGACCCGACGGTATATCGATCGAGCTTTACAGCCCGTAACTTACACTCTATAGGCAGAGGACCGCCCTTGAATAGTTCCAGAGCTAGGTAGCGCCCCACGGAGCAATTCTTTGGGAAGGTAAGCATGCCCGTCTCATAAAGTAGCCTTACGAGCTCGAAAACGAACGGTGGGAATGCTTGAGTAGCATCGAAATAATCACACTCTTCGTTAGCGATTTTAAGAATTTGATGTGTATTTTTAAGCACGTATTTGTGCGTCCAGCGGTCGACCCTTCCTAATGTCCACTTGTAAACCATGTAGCGAAGCTCTGGAGGTAGGTTATTATAGACTTTGGAGGTAAATATATATAAACCCGACAATGGCTTCTCCCCCGAACCCTCGTTGCGCTCCCTCGACAGGTTGAGAAGCATCCGGTCTCGGTTAGCAATTTGCATCGCAATAAAACGGTCGTCCTTACTGTTCATCCCTGCGATTTGCATCGCAATACGACGGTCGTCCTCGCTGCCTCTACCCATTTCTTCGAGTTGCATCGCAACACGTTCGTCGTCCTCTTTGTCATAGTATACGATGTGTTTTTTAATTCTATGGACGTCATTACGGACGACACTATCGACTCCCTGGAAATCATTTTCGTCGTCGAACTCGAGCTCGTCTGTATTAATTATGATATTGGGCTTACCTGTAGTGAACTTGCTGATAGCATGATCTGTTGCGTGTTTTGGCATTGCGTCCGCGTTGTTGTGTACGAAAAAAAGAGGTGCTCTTATTTATAGTGTCTCGGTTTTACAACGACTTTTATAATAAATACAATGTATGTCGCGTTGTCTTTCGGACGATGTCGTGCCGTTTGTTCAGTATCTTTGTCTCCTGCTGATCGCGTATGAACCCTTCAGGCACCTTGATTGCATAAGTATAAAAGGGACAAAGTAACTCCGGGCTCCAGTCCCGCCAGCCTTTGTCCTAAAACCTTCGAGATTTTTCCTTTGTACGATCTTCGAGTTATTGCACAGCAAGGGAAACACTGCTGTCTTTGGGATCTTTTAGCGTACTTTAAATGAAAGTCTCGTTTGTGAATTTTACTTCGCAGCAGAAAAACTAGTGTTATACATTGTCATGACGCATAGTTGTAGTTTTTCCTGTAAGGACCAGGTATCATTGTATTTACAGTAAAATCGAATTACGAATTGACGGAGCATCGCTAACCATATAGGATAGAAGACCACTCCGGCCGAGGCTTAGAGAGTAAGATGGTTATGGAGCTGTAGGGTGAAGCCTTGCGGGTCTGGCTCCCTGCCAGCTTGATCAAGGTGTTCGTCCACTTCTCAAGATATGAGCATACTCAGCCTGGCGCCGCCACTGACCCCGCCCGACCAACCAAAGCACATCGGTTAGGACATGAGGCTGCCGACGAGGCTCTCCGGTCACGTTGGGCAAAGCGGGGCTTGCCGCGCAGAAACAGACAGCCCAGCGTGCACACACTTGTTGTTTCCCTCCATCCGCCTCGGTTCGCGTAATCGCCATGGCGGAGGCTCTTGGGCTTGCCGCAAGCGTCATCACCGTTGTTGATCTGTTCGTCAAGGTCGGTGCGCTGTGTTCCGTGTATTGCGCCAGCCCCGGGACGGCCCGGCGCGAGGCTCGATACATCCTTAACGAGGCCGACAAGTTCGCCGCGACCCTCAAAGACGTCGAACGACTCCTCGCCGGCCCGAGTGGTGCGAAAATCGAAGCTTTTCAGAACGTGCGCCGCGGCGTCGCGGATTGCCGACTGCAGCTGGACGACCTGGCCGCTACGCTCGAACAGGGAACAAGATGGAAGAGGATAACATGGCCACTAAAGAAGGAAGAGGTGGCCGACATAGTCAAGAAGCTGGAGCGATGTAGGGCCGCCATTTCGATGGACCTACAGGTCAATCAGGTGTACGTGGCATCCTCCTCGCTCGAGCTGCTACTCAAGAATTCTCAAGGGCATCGCTTCGCGACGTTCACCAGGGGATCGTCATGGCAAAGCTGCGCACCGCAGAGGGAGCGACCTTTGATTCTCACACCGACACCGAAAACGCCAGGTGCCATCCCGGCACCCGGGCTGACATCCTACAACAGATATTAGCGTGGGGGACCTCGCCCGACGGCGAGTGTATTTTCTGGCTGAACGGCATGGCTGGTACCGGCAAGTCCACGATCTCTCGGACTATAGCCCAATCGTTTGCCAACAAGGGCATCCTCGGTGCCAGCTTCTTCTTCAAGCGGGGCGAGGGAGACCGCGGTCGCACGGCATTCTTCTTCACCACGATAGTTGCGCAGCTTATCCACCAGCTGCCGTCCTTGGCCCCGCACGTCCGCGCTGCGATCGAGGCCGATCCTGCCATTAATGAAAAATCGGCAAAGAGCCAGTTCGACAAGCTCATTGCAGACCCGATCAGAAAGCTACCCAAGCATTCGCAGCCGTCGGCAATGGTTATAGTTGTTGACGCACTCGATGAGTGCGACGCCCTTGAGCACATAAGGGTCGTCATTCAGCTCCTGTCGCAAGCGAAACACTTTACATCTGTCCGCCTGAGATTCTTCCTCACCAGCAGGCCCGAGCTGCTCATCCGACTCGGCTTTAAGGATATCAGTGGCAAGTACGAAGATTTGGTTCTCCACCAGATCCCTAAGCCCGTTATCGAGCATGACATCACCGCATTCCTTCAGCATGAACTCTCCAAGATTCGGCAGGACTACAACAAGTCTGTCACATCAAACCGGCAGCTGCCTCTCAACTGGCCAGGCACGGAGCACATCCAAAAGCTAGTTCACATGGCCATCCCTTTATTCATCTTCGCCGCAACTGTCTGCCGCTTTATTCAAGACCGAAGGTTTGGTGGCCCGAAGGACCAGCTGGTGAGGATCCTAGAGCACCAGAAAAGCCAGAAGTCTAACCTAGATGCGACCTACATCCCTGTGCTAGATCAACTGTTAGTGGGGCTCCGCGAATCGGAGAAGCGAGAAGTGGCAGAAAGGTTCAAGCAAGTCGTCGGCTCTATTGTTATTCTCGCCAGCCCCCTTTCGACAACTTCTCTCGCCCGCCTCCTCGGGGTTTCTCTTGGTGCTGTTGAAGATCAACTGGACCTGCTACACTCCGTTTTAAGTGTCCCTCAAGTTCCAAGTATCCCCATACGGTTACTCCACTTATCCTTCCGTGACTTCCTTGTCGATCCCGAGAAGGGCAGTGAACAAGAGAAATACCCATTCTGGGTCGACGAACGACAAGCCCATAAGTTTCTAGCGACCCGGTGCCTAGAGCTGCTATCAACAGGCGATACACTCAAGAGAGACGTTTGCGGCCTGCGCCTTCCCGGGAAGCGCCGGTCTGAGATTGACCAGCAGACTATCGATGCATGCCTACCGCCTGAGGTCCAGTACGCCTGTCGGTATTGGGTCTATCACTGGAAGGAAAGCAAGTGCCTGATACGGGACGGCAACCCCGTCGAATGCTTTTTGACGCGCCATCTCCTGCACTGGCTTGAGGCGCTGGGCCTTTTAGGGCGGGTCTCGGAAAGTATTAGCATGGTGAATGACTTATTAGGTCTGCTCGATGTATGTGCTTTTTACTGTTGGTCTGTCTCGTCATATATTAACTTGCTTTCATTTAGCTGGAAGAGAGTAGTAAAGTCTCAGCGTTTCTTCGCGACACCCGTCGTGTTGTTCTGAGTCGTTGGTCCATTATAGACGAATCGCCACTTCAAGTCTACTATTCGACTATCATGTTTACGCCAGAAAAGAGCGTCGTCCGAAACACGTTTCAGAACCAATTTCTGGCTTGGCTTTCTCTACCACCGCAGGTGGATTCGGACTGGGATGCGTGTTTACAGACCTTCGAGGGCCATAGCGATTGGGTCAGGTCAGTGGCCTTCTCCCACAACTCGACCCGGCTGGCATCGGCGTCGGATGATAATATAGTTAAGATCTGGGATGCGAGCAGCGGCGAGTGCCTCCAGACCTTCGAGGGCCATAGCTATTGGGTCTGGTCAGTGGCCTTCTCCCACGACTCGGCCCGGCTGGCGTCGGGGTCGGGCTATAAGACAGTCAAGATCTGGGATGCGAGCAGTGGCGAGTGCCTTCAGGCCTTCGAGGGCCATAGCTATTCGGTCAGGTCAGTGGCCTTCTCCCACGACTCGGCCCGGCTGGCGTCGGGATCGGGCGATAAGACAGTCAGGATCTGGGATGCGAGCAGCGGCGAGTGCCTCCAGACCCTCGAGGGCCATAGCGATGAGGTCTGTTCAGTGGCCTTCTCCCACGACTCGGCCCGGCTGGCGTCAGGGTCGAGCGATAAGACAGTCAAGATCTGGGATGCGAATAGTAGCGGCGAGTGCCTCCATACTCTCGAGGGCCATAGCGATGAGGTCTATTCAGTGGCCTTCTCCCACGACTCGGCCCGGCTGGCATCGGGGTCGGGCGATAAGACAGTCAAGATCTGGGATGCGAATAGTAGCGGCGAGTGCCTCCAGACCCTCGAGGGCCATAGCTATTCGGTCAGGTCAGTGGCCTTCTCCCACGACTCGGCCCGGCTGGCGTCGGCGTCGAGCGATAAGACAGTCAAGATCTGGGATGCGAATAGTAGCGGCGAGTGCCTCCATACTCTCGGGGGCCATAGCGATGAGGTCTATTCAGTGGCCTTCTCCCACGACTCGGCCCGGCTGGCATCGGGGTCGGGCGATAAGACAGTCAAGATCTGGGATGCGAA
>Ga0247757_10000476_pt1 | contig 32846 bp, 30 predicted proteins | sample UWRJL126311R4_FD_180929 | JGI IMG/M metagenome (GOLD analysis project Ga0247757, IMG submission 180929) | Plant litter microbial communities from Arlington Agricultural Research Station in Wisconsin, United States - UWRJ-L126-311R-4 | ecosystem: Environmental > Terrestrial > Plant litter >... | reverse complement strand
CGCTGGCGCCGATCCTGGATCCGCTCATCGAGAAGGAGACCGCATGACCGCCGGACCCCGCCCCGTCCGCGCCGCGCGCGGCACGGAGCTCACCGCGCGCAGCTGGCAGACCGAGGCGCCGCTGCGCATGCTCATGAACAACCTCGATCCCGAGGTCGCCGAGCGCCCCGACGACCTCGTCGTCTACGGCGGCACCGGCCGCGCGGCCCGCAGCTGGGACGCGTACGACGCGATCGTCCGCACGCTCACCACGCTGGAGTCCGATGAGACGCTGCTCGTGCAGTCCGGCAAGCCGGTGGGCGTCTTCCGCACGCACGAGTGGGCGCCGCGCGTGCTCATCGCCAACTCGAACCTCGTCGGCGACTGGGCGACCTGGCCCGAGTTCCGGCGGCTGGAGAGCCTCGGGCTGACGATGTACGGGCAGATGACCGCCGGCTCGTGGATCTACATCGGCACCCAGGGCATCCTGCAGGGCACCTACGAGTGCTTCGCCGAGATCGCCCGGACGCGCTTCGGCGGCTCGCTCGCCGGCACCCTCACCGTGACCGGCGGATGCGGCGGCATGGGCGGCGCGCAGCCGCTCGCCGTCACGATGAACGGCGGCGTCGTGATCGTGATCGACGTGGACGAGGCGCGCCTGCGACGCCGCATCGACCACCGCTACCTGGACGAGCTCGCCGACGACCTCGACGACGCGCTCGCGCGGGCGGCGACCGCCGTCGCCGAGCGTCGGGCGCTGTCGATCGGCCTCGTCGGCAACACCGCGGAGGTTGTGCCCGAGCTGCTCCGGCGGGAGGCGCCCATCGACATCGTGACCGACCAGACGAGCGCGCACGACCCGCTGAGCTACCTGCCCGCGGGCATGCCGCTCGCGGAATGGAAGGAGGCCGCGGCCGCCGATCCGGCGGGGTTCACGGAGCGCGCGTACGCCTCCATGGCGGCGCACGTCGAGGCCATGGTCGGCTTCGCACGCCGCGGCGCCGAGGTCTTCGACTACGGCAACTCCCTCCGTGCGGGTGCCGAACTCGGCGGCTACGCGGACGCGTTCGCGTTCCCGGGGTTCGTGCCCGCGTACATCCGCCCGCTGTTCGAGGAGGGCAAGGGGCCCTTCCGGTGGGCGGCGCTCTCGGGCGACCCGGCCGACATCCTCGAGACCGACAAGGCGGTGCTGGAGCTCTTCCCCGAGGACGAGGCGCTGCGTCGCTGGATCACCCAGGCCGAGGAGAAGGTGCAGTTCGAGGGGCTGCCCGCGCGGATCTGCTGGCTCGGCTTCCGGGAGCGGCACCTCGCGGGCCTGAAGTTCAACGAGCTCGTGGCGTCGGGCCGGGTGAGCGCGCCCATCGTCATCGGGCGCGACCACCTCGACTCCGGCTCGGTCGCCTCGCCGTACCGCGAGACGGAGGCGATGAAGGACGGCTCCGACGCGATCGCGGACTGGCCGCTCCTGAACGCGCTGCTCAACACGGCGTCGGGGGCGACGTGGGTCTCGATCCATCACGGGGGCGGCGTGGGGATCGGGCGCAGCATCCACGCGGGCCAGGTCATCGTGGCGGACGGCACCGCGCTCGCCGCGCAGAAGCTCGAGCGCGTGCTCACGAACGACCCGGGCTCGGGCGTCATGCGCCATGTCGACGCGGGGTACGAGCACGCGGCGGAGGTCGCCCGCGAGCGCGGGCTGCGCGTGCCCATGCTCGAGGGGTGAGCCCGTGGCCGAGCTGATCGCGAACATCGGGGAGCTGGCGACGCTCGCCGGCGGGGGATCGGACGCGGCCCCGCGCCGCCACGACGCCGCGCTCGTGATCGACGCCGGCCGGATCGCGTGGATCGGCGCCGCCGCCGACGCCCCGGCCGCCGACACCCGGCTCGACGCCGGGGGCGGGGCGGTGCTGCCGGGCTGGGTCGACTCCCACACGCACCTCGTGTTCGCCGGCGACCGCTCGGCGGAGTTCGAGGAGCGGATGGCGGGCCGACCGTATGCCGCGGGCGGCATCCGCACGACCGTCGATGCCACGCGCGCGGCGAGCGACGACGAGCTGCGCGCGAATCTGCGGCGCCTGCGCGCGGAGGCGGCCGCCCAGGGCACCACGTTCCTCGAGACGAAGACCGGGTACGGGCTCGACATCGAGAACGAGCGGCGCTCCGCCGAGATCGCGGTCGGGATCGCCGACGTCGTGACGTTCCTCGGGGCGCACGTCGTGCCGTCCGGGGTCGACGCCGACCTCTACCTCGCCGCGGTCACCGGCCCCATGCTCGCCGCGGTCCGCCCGCACGTCGCGTTCGTCGACGTCTTCTGCGAGGCGGGTGCGTTCGACCCCGACCGGTCGCGCGCCGTGCTCGAGGCCGGCCGCGCCGCCGGGCTCCGGCTCAAGGTGCACGGCAACCAGCTCGGGGAGTCCGGGGGCGTCGCGCTCGCCGTCGAGCTCGGTGCGACGAGCGTCGACCACGCCAACCACCTGTCGCCCGACGACGTCGCGGCGTTGGCCGCATCCGACACGGTCGTCACCCTCCTGCCCGGTGCCGACCTCTCGACGCGGCAGCCGTTCCCGCCGGCGCGGGCGCTGCTCGACGCCGGGGCGACCGTCGCGCTCGCGACCAACGCGAACCCCGGCTCCTCGTACACGACCTCGATGCCGTTCTGCGTCGCGACCGCGGTGCTGCAGCTGCGCATGACGATCGACGAGGCGCTGCGGGCCGCCACGCGCGGCGGGGCGCTCGCGCTCGGACGCGATCCCGACGTCGAGGGGATCGGCGCCCTCGTCGTCGGCGGACGCGCCGATCTGCAGCTGCTCGCCGCGCCCTCCGTGTCGCACCTCGCGTATCGACCCGGGGTGCCGCTCACGCGCGCGGTCTGGAAGGACGGGGTGCGGATCCATGGCTGAGCTCCACGACGACCCGAGCTGGCCGCGTGCCGGCGGCTGGCCCGCGCCGACTCCCGGCCACCGCGCAGACGTCGCGCTCGTCGGCGTGCCGACCTGGCGCACCTCGATCACGCCCGGCGCCGCGGGCACGACGCCGGCGGCCGTGCGCGGGGCCCTGCGCCGGTACTCGCTCGAGACGACCCTCCGCGTCGTCGACGCAGGCGACCTCGTCGATCCCGATGCCTCTCCCGCCGGGGCCGCGGACGCGATCGCGGCACTCGACGCGCGCCTCGTGATCGCGCTCGGCGGCGACAACGCGGCGACCGTCCCCGTCGCCCTCGGCCGCCGCGCGACCGCCCTCGTGACGGTCGACGCGCACCACGACCTGCGCGACGGCGTCTCGAACGGCTCGCCGGTCCGGCAGCTGGTGGAGCACGGCATCCCGGGATCGCGGATCGCGCAGCTCGGCATCGACCCGCTCGCGAACTCCGCGGCCTATCGTGCGCGCGCCGAGGCGGCCGGCATCACGGTGATCGAGCGCCGCGCGCTCCTCGCGACCCCGATGTCGGTCGCGATGCCCCGCGCCCTCGACGCGGTCGGCGCGGGCGGGGCCGCGATCCACGTCGACCTCGACGTCGACGCGTGCGACCGCGCGGTCGCGCCCGGCTGCCCCGCCTCGGCGCCGGGGGGCCTCTCGGCGCTGGAGCTGCGCGACGCGGCGTTCGCGGCGGGCGCGCATCCCGGCGTCGTGTCGATCGACCTCACCGAGGTGGACGCGGCCCTCGACGCCCCCGACGGGCGCACCGTGCGCCTCGTGGCGCTCTGCGTGCTGGAGGCGATCCGCGGGTTCGCGACGCGGGTCGGCCCGGGTCAGACGTCCCAGTCGAGGGGACTGCCCGCCGGCGGGAGCGGAGGCGGCTCCTCGTGATGACGGGTCGCCTCGCGCACCTGGTCGAGGAACGCCGCGGCGTCGAGCGGTGGACCCTCCTGGGCGATCGGCGTCGCCACGATCTGGCTGGACGGCCCGACCAGCACCTGCACGATCTCGGGCCCGTCGGTGCCCGCGGCCGGCACCTCGAGGGTGGCCGCGCGCTCCGCGTTCGCGAGGGCGGCGGCGTAGTCGAGCAGGGCTTCGGTCACCTCGTCGCTCGTGACGAACGTGCCGCCGGCGTAGCTGACCTCGCGCATGCGATGACGGTGCCAGGTCGACGGCCGGGCCGGGAGTGATTGCCAGCCAACATCCGAGCGCCGCGGCGCGTCCCCGAACACGGGATCGAGCGATCCCATCCCGTCCTGGCAGGATCGGCACCAGGCGGACCCGGGGGAGGGGCTCATGGCCGGCGGTCTCCGAGCGTTCTGGCGGCGCCATCGGGCGCTGCGCGTCGTCGCGTGGATCGCGGCGGCCGTCGTGGTCGTGCTCGCGGCCGGCTCCATCGTGGGGTCGTCGACGCCGTGGCCGTCGGCCCTCGTGATCCGCGGGGTGTTCGGGCAGGGCGCCGACGCGACGGTCGCGGAGCTGAACCGGCACGTTCCGGACACGCCCCTCCGCGAGCGGCTCGACGTGCAGTACGGCGACGGCTCCGCGGGCGGCAACACGACGCTCGACTCCTTCAGCCCGGCCGGCGCGACCGATGCGCTGCCGGCCGTCGTCTGGATCCACGGCGGCGCCTGGATCTCGGGCGACAAGACGAACGTCGACCCCTACCTGCGCATCCTCGCCGGTCACGGCTACACCGCGATCGGGCTGAACTACACGATCGCACCGGAGGCCGTGTACCCGACCGCCGTGCGGCAGCTCAACGACGCGCTCGGCTACATCCGCGATCACGCGGGGGAGCTCCGCGTCGACCCGGACCGGATCGTCCTGGCCGGCGACTCCGCGGGGGCGCAGCTCGCGAGCCAGCTCGACGCGCTCATCACCAACCCGGAGTACGCGCACATCCTCGGCATCACGCCCGCCCTGTCGGCCGACCAGCTCGCGGGCACGATCCTGCAGTGCGGCGTCTACGACCTGCAGCGCATGGCGGACCTCGACGGCGTCGCCGCGTGGGGCTTCGCGGTCGCGCTGTGGGCCTACACCGGCACGAAGGGCTGGTCGGCGACGTACCAGGGCGCCACGATGTCGTCGATCGACTTCGTGACGAAGGACTTCCCGCCGACCTACATCTCGGGCGGCAACGGCGACGGACTCACCTGGATCGAGTCGATCCCGATGGCGCAGGCGCTCGAGCGCGCCGGCGTCGACACGACCACCCGGTTCTTCCCCGCGGAGCACGAGCCGGCTCTGCCGCACGAGTACCAGTTCAAGCTCGACGGCGAGGATGCGCGGGTCACCCTGCAGCAGACCCTCGACTTCCTCGACCGCGTCGGCGGCTGAGGGTCTTCGCGTTCTCCCAGCCGGCATCCAGCATCCCGGAAATCGGGGCCACGCGACCCCGTCGAGGCCTGCCGAGCGCGCCGGTGCCCGGTTCCATGAGATCCGCCTCATCCGCGCCCCCTAACGTCGTCCGTCGGCTGAGAAGTCGAGAAAGAGGCACACGGCATGAGCGTCGTCAGCACAGGGACGATCGAGATCGTCGAGGAGACGCGGGAACCCGCTGCTCCGGTCGGGCGGGGTCAGGTGATCGCGATCGTCGCGATCGGGTACCTCATCGCCGCGGGAGTCGTCGCCTCGGCGCTCCTGCTCCCCGCGGGATGAGCCGTCGGCCGGTGCGGCGGGAGAGCGGCGCCGGCACCGCGGTCCTGGCGGCGGTCACCGCCGTCCTGGCCCTCGTCGCGATCGGGGCGGCCGCCGTCGGGGCCTGGTACGTCCTCACCCACTGAGAGAGAGGAAGGCGCGCATGCCTCGTCGACTCGGCATCGCCCTGGCGTTCGCGGCCGTGCTCGGCCTGACCGGGTGCGCGGCCGGGGAGGGATACCCCGCCGCGACGGCGCAGCGACTGCAGTCCGGGGTCCGCGACGTCGCGGTCACCGCCGCGGCGCAGGATTACGCGGGCGCGCTCACCCGGCTCGACGCGCTCCAGGCGCAGTCCGACGCGGAACAGGAGAAGGGCCGGCTCGACCACGCGCGCTACCTCGCCGTGTCGCGCTCGATCGCGACCGTGCGCGCGGACCTGACGCAGCTCCAGGCGGCGGCGGAGCAGGCGCGGCTGGAGCAGCAGATGCAGCAGCTCCAGCAGGAGCAGCAGCCGAAGAAGGACCAGGGGAACAAGGGCCATGGCAACCACGGCGACTGAGCTCGTGGTCGCGGGCGACCGGTACCGCGTGACGGGCAGGATCGGCTCCGGCGGCATGGCCGACGTGTACCGCGCGCGCGACGAGCTCCTCGGACGCGACGTGGCGCTCAAGGTGTTCCGGCGCGAGCTCGCGACCGAGGAGGACCTGCGGCGGCAGCAGTCGGAGATCCGGCTGCTCGCCACCCTGTCGCATCCGTCGCTCGTGACGCTGTTCGATGCGGTGCCGGGCCCCGACGGGCGCGGGGTTCTCGTGCTCGAGTTCGTCGACGGGCCGGACCTCGGATCCCGCCTCGGCACCGGCCTGGAACCCGCGGCGCTCGCCGCGATCGGCGCCGACGTCGCGCGCGCTCTCGACTACATCCACCACCGCGGGGTCGTGCACCGCGACGTCGCGCCCGCCAACATCCTGCTGCCGACCGCCGAGCACTCCGGCGTCGGCGCGAAGCTCACCGACCTCGGGATCGCGCGGCTCGTCGACGACGCGAAGCTCACGACGACCGGCTCGGTCGTCGGCACCGCCGGCTACATGAGCCCCGAGCAGGTGCGGGGCGACGCCGTCACGGGCGCGACCGACGTCTACGCGCTCGGGCTCGTGCTGCTCGAGGGGCTGACGGGACGACGGGAGTTCCCGGGCAGCGCGGTGGAGTCCGCCGCGGCCCGGCTCGCGCGCGATCCGGCCGTGCCGGAGGAGCTGCACGCGGGATGGCGCGACCTGCTCCGCGCGATGACCGCGCGAGCCCCGGGGGACCGGCCGTCGGCGGAGCTCGTGGCCGAGCGCCTCGATGCGCTGCGGCGGGAGCCGGGGGCGTCACCCGCTGCGGATCCCGCGCCGCTCGTGACCGGCGACGTGACGCGGCGGATGCCGTCCGCGACGGAGACGACCGTCGCGATGCCCGCGCCCGCCGACCCTCCGCCGCCCGCGACGGCGCGGCCCGCGCGCTCCGGCCGCGTGGCCCGCGCGATCCTGATCGTGGCCATCGTGGTGGCCGTCGTGGCCCTGATCGTGATCGTCGCGGCGATCGTGCGCGTCGTGGCCGCCCCGGCATCCGCCCCGGCTCCCGCGTTCTCGTACCCCGCCGTGAGCGGGCCGCTCGGCACGGACCTGACGCGCCTGGAGCACGCGGTCGACCCCGGTCGCGCCCCGTAGATCATCCGCTCGGCTTACGCCGGCGATATGCGCGGCCTCCTACCCTTGCCCCATGCGGGTTCTGGTCGTCGAGGATGAGCCCCTCATGGCCGAGGCGATCCGCGATGGGCTGCGGCTCGAGGCGATCGCGGCCGACCTGGCCGGCGACGGCGAGACGGCGCTCGAGCTGCTGAGCATCAACGGGTACGACATCGCGGTGCTCGACCGCGACATCCCGGGACCGTCGGGCGACGAGGTCGCGGCGCACATCGTGGCGTCGGGCAGCGGCATCCCGATCCTCATGCTCACGGCGGCCGACCGGCTCGACGACAAGGCGTCGGGGTTCGAGCTGGGCGCCGACGACTATCTCACCAAGCCGTTCGAGCTCCAGGAGCTCGTCATGCGGTTGCGCGCGCTCGACCGGCGCCGGCCGCACAGCCGCCCGCCGGTGCGCGAGATCGCCGGACTGCGGCTCGACCCCTTCCGGCGCGAGGTCTTTCGCGACGGGCGGTACGTCGCGCTCACCCGCAAGCAGTTCGCGGTGCTCGAGGTGCTGGTCTCGGCGGAGGGCGGGGTCGTCTCGGCGGAGGAGCTGCTCGAGCGCGCATGGGACGAGAACGCCGACCCGTTCACGAACGCTGTCCGGATCACGATGTCCGCGCTGCGCAAGCGGCTCGGCGAGCCGCGGGTGATCGCCACGGTCCCGGGCGTCGGGTATCGGATCGCCGACGATGCCCGGGCCGACGGCGCTGCGGGGGACCCTGCGGATGCCTAGGCGCCCCGGCCTCAGCGTGCGGCTCCGGCTGGCGCTGAGCTACGCGGCGTTCCTCGTGGTCGCGGGCGGCCTGCTGCTCGCCGTGACCTACGTGTTCCTGCTGCGCTACGTGCCGACCTCGTCGTTCGACGGTCCCGGGCGCTACGACCTCATCCGCGCCTACCTGCCGGCCGCCGCGTGGGCGATGGTGTTCCTGCTCGCGCTGGGGCTGATCGGCGGCTGGTTCCTGGCCGGGGTCATGCTCGCGCCGCTCGCGCGGATCACGGTCGCGACCCGGCGCGCGGCGACCGGGTCGCTGTCCCACCGCATCGAGCTCGAGGGGCGCGAGGACGAGTTCCGGGAGCTGGCCGACAGCTTCGACCGGATGCTCGCCCGCATCGAGGCGCAGGTCGCGGAGCAGGCGCGGTTCGCCGCGAACGCATCGCACGAGCTCCGGACCCCGCTCGCCATCTCGCAGACCCTCCTCGACGTCGCCGCGAGCGACCCGGACCGCGACCCTGGCGAGCTCATCGACCGCCTCCGCGCGGTCAACACCCGCGCGATCGACCTGACCGAGGCGCTCCTCGTGCTGAGCCGGGCCGAGCAGCGCTCCTTCGACCGGGAGCGGGTGGACCTCTCGCTCGTGGCCGAGCAGGCGGCCGAGTCGCTGCTCCCGCTCGCGGAGAAGAACGGGATCGCGGTGGAGGTGCTGGGCGACGTGGCGCCTGCGCTCGGCTCGCCCGCGCTCCTGCTGCAGGTCGCGACGAACCTCCTGCACAACGCGATCGTGCACAACGTGCCGGAGGGCGGCTGGGTGCGGGTCGCGACGGCGCGCGCGGCGGGCGGCGTGCTCCTCGGCGTCGAGAACACCGGCGAGCGCCTCGCGCCCGAGCAGGTCGCGACCCTCACGGAGCCGTTCCAGCGCGGGACCGCGCGCATCCGCAGCGACCAGGCCGGTGTGGGCCTCGGCCTCGCGATCGTGAAGAGCATCGTGCAGGCGCACGAGGGCGTGCTGACGGTGGAGGCGCGCGAGGGCGGCGGGCTGCGGGTCGCGGTGCGGCTGCCGTCGGCGCCGGCGGCCTGAACCGGGCGCTACTGCTGCGGAGGCATCGGATCCGGCGGTGCGTCGTGGCGGACCTCGCCGTTCACGCTTCCGAACCTCGTCATCGTGAACGCCGAGAGGTTGAGCGTGTCGCCGTCCCAGCCGAACGCGTGAACAAGTGACGGAGCTCGCCGGCTCGGAGACACGCGAATCCGGGGATCGTCGGTCCGGGCAGCCCGGATCTCCGTCATGTGTCCCGCGGAACACCGGGCGGTCGCTGCCACGATCGCGACGACCGCCGCCCCCGACGGGTCCTCGCACGGGCCGACCCGACCGCCGACCGGGTAGCGTGCGGGTCGTGACGGGTCTCCCTGAGACGATGCGCGCGGTCCGGGTCTCGGAGTTCGGCGCGCCGCCGACGCTGGCCGAGGTCCCGATCCCGACGCCGGGACCGCGCGAAGCGCTCGTGCGGGTGGAGGCGACCGGCCTCTGCCGCAGTGACGCGCACGCCTGGCGCGGGGCCGACTCCACGGTCCGCCTCCCGTACACGCCCGGCCACGAGTTCGTCGGGATCGTCGCGGCGGTCGGCGGCGAGGTCGCCCGGGTCGCGACGGGGCAACGCGTGACGACCCCCTTCGTGTGCGGCTGCGGCGCGTGCGCCGACTGCGCGCGCGGCGACGCGCAGGTGTGCCGGTTCCAGGAGCAGCCGGGCTTCACCTACGACGGCTCGTTCGCCGAGTACGCGCTGATCCGGAACGCGGACACCAACGCGGTCTTCGTGCCGGACGACGTCGACCCCAGCGGGGCGGCGCTGCTCGGCTGCCGGTTCGCGACCTCGTTCCGTGGCCTCGTCGACCGGGCGCGGCTGCAGGCGGGGGAGACCGTCGCGGTGCTCGGCTGCGGCGGCGTCGGCCTGTCGGCGATCCTCATCGCCGTCGCGCTCGGCGCGCGGGTGCTCGCGGTCGACGTCGCGCCGGCGGCGCTCGAGCGGGCGCGGACGGTCGGGGCGCACGACGTGCTCGACATCGCGGGGCTCGACGACGACGCGGTCGTCGCCGCGATCCGGCAAGCGACGGACGGGGGACCGGCGGTCGCCGTCGAGGCCCTCGGGCGCGCATCCACCCTCGCGGTCGGCGTGCGGTCGCTCGCGAGCGGTGGCCGGCTCGTGCAGATCGGGCTGCTCGGCGCGGACCCCGTCGTGCCGATGGGCGAGGTCATCGCGCGTGAGCTCGCGATCCTCGGCAGCCACGGGATGGCCGCCGCCGACTACCCGCGCCTGCTCGACCTGGTGCGCGCCGGCGGCCTCGATCCCGCGTCGCTCGTCACTCGCACGATCAGTCTCGACGAGGCGCCCGCGGCCCTCGCCGCGCTCGGCTCCGGTGCCGCGACCGGCGCCGGCGTCACCATGATCCGCCCACGGCATCCCGCGAGGAGTCCCATTCGGTGACCTGCCGCCGCCGAGAAGTCGCCGATGGGGACTCTTCGGCGGTTGGTGGGAGTCATCTCAGAAGGCGATTGGTCGGCTGGCCCGGTGCCGAATCGATCGGAGGTGGGGCGGTGCCGGCGTGGCTGAGCTGGATACCTGTAGCGGGTGGCGCCGCCCTGATCGGGTCGGCATCGGTCGCCGCGGCGGTCCTGATCGCCGCCGTCGCGACCTCCCGGCCGCGGCGGCTGCTCGTCGCGCTGCTCGCCGCGATCCCGGGTGCGGCGGTCGGGCTCGCGATCGCGTGGGTCACGACCGTGCCGCTCGACCTCTTCGACGTGCAGCTGAGCCCGACCTCGCTCGCGTGGATCGGCGCCGCCTTCGCCGCGATCGGGATCGCGGTGGCCGCGATCGTCCAGGGCCGCGTCCGGCGGCGGGTGCTGGGTGCGATCGCGATCGTGCTCGCCGTGCTCGCGGGCGCGGCCGGCGTCAACGCGGACTTCGGGCAGTACCCGACCCTCGGCTCCTTCGTGGACCAGCCGATCGCCCTGCCGCTCGCCCACCCGCTCGCGGCGGCGCAGGCGGCCGACGCTCCGGGCGACTCCCCGCTCACGGCCGCCGAGGCCGCCGCGCCGGCCGCCGCGCTCTGGCGGGGGACGCCGGTCGTGGGCGCGCCGCGCGACGGCGTCGTGGCGCGGGTCACGATCCCGGCGACCGTCTCGCACTTCGCCGCGCGGCCGGCCTACGTCTACCTGCCGCCCGCCGCGCTCGTGCCGCACCCGGCTCCGCTGCCCGTGCTCGTCTTCCTGTCGGGACAGCCGGGGGCGCCGCAGAACGTGATCCAGGCCGGACGGATGGCGCAGCTCATGGACGCGTTCGCCCACACCCACGGCGGCCGGGCCCCGATCGTCGTGGCGCCCGACCAGCTCGGCGCACCGGCCTCCAACCCGATGTGCGTCGACTCCGCGCTCGGCGACTCGGCGACCTACCTCACGGTCGACGTGCCGAACTGGATCCGCACCCACCTCGCCGTCGAACCGCAGCCCGCCGCGTGGGCGATCGGCGGGTTCTCGCAGGGCGGCACGTGCTCGATCCAGCTGGGCGCCGCGCATCCGGACCTGTTCCGCAGCATCGTCGACGTCTCCGGCCAGCTGCGCCCGGCCAACGGCACCCCGGCGCAGACGGTCGCGCGCGGCTTCCACGGCGACGCGGCCGCGTACCGGGCCGCCTGGCCGCTGTCCGTCCTCGCGGCGCACAGCCCCTACGCCCGCGAGGTCGGCGTCTTCGGGTCGGGATCGCTCGATGCGAAGTACGGACCGCAGTCCGACGCGGTCGCCGCCGCGGCCCGCGCGGCCGGGATTGCGACGACCCGCGTCGTCTCGCCGGGCACGGCGCACGACTGGCACACCGTGCAGTGGGTGCTCGGAACCCCGTCCGCGCCCGTCTGGCGGCACCTCGGGATCGAGCGGCCGTGAGCCGCGTCGGACAGGGCCTGCGGATCCTGCGGCGCGTGCGCCGGTATCCCGCGACCCTCGTGATCACCCTGCTGATCGCGGGCCTCGGCATCGCCGCGCTCGCGACCGGATCCCGCGGCCCCTTCACGCTCGAGGGCGCCGGCCTCGACGCGGCCGGCATCCACGCGCGCCACTGGTGGGTGCTGCTCTCGTCGACGCTCCTGCCGATCGGCGGGGTCGTGCAGCTCGTCGTCGCGATCGTCGCGGCGGCCGTCGGACTCGGGGTCGCCGAGCGCGTCATGGGCTCCGTCCGCACGGTGGTCGCGTTCGTCGTCACGGGCGTGGTCGCCTCGGGCGCGGGGGTCGGGCTCCAGCTGCTCGGATCGCGGCTCGGCGAGTTCTGGTCGCGCGCGGTCAACGAGGTCGACACCGCGGATCCGCTCACCCCGATCGCGGGCGCGCTCGCGTGGGCGTCGGCGTGGATGCCGGGACTGTGGCGCCGTCGGGTCCGGACCGGCCTCGCCGGAGTCGCGGCCGCGCTGCTCCTCTACTCGGGGCAGCCCGCCGACCTCTACCTGCTGCTCGCCGTGGTGATCGGTCTCGTCGCGGGGGCCCTGCAGCACCCGGCGCAGCGCGTGGCCCGGAGCGCGCGCGAGACCCGCTCGATGCTCGCCCTCGCCGCCGCCGTGCTGGCGGTCGGTCCGGTGCTGACCGTTCTGTCGGCGACGCGGTACGGGCTCCTGTCACCCCTCGGCGTCGCGCTCCTCGGCGGCGCGCCCGGGGGCGCCGCGGCCTGCCATCCCGCGGACGTCGCGAAGTCCTGCATCGCCGACGTCATGCACCATCGGCTCGTGACGCCGGGCGGGTTCCTCGTGGCGCTGCTGCCGCTCGTGCTGCTGCTCGTGGGGGCGCGCGGCCTCGCGGCCGGGCGGCGCGCGGCGGCGCTGCTCGTCGCCGGGCTGAGCCTGCTCAACGCGATCGCGGCCGCCTGGTACCTCGCGCTCTCGCCGGCGGTCGCCGGCCCCGACCTTCCCGGGGTGCGCAGCGGACACGAGTGGGAGTTCGGCCTCTCGCTGCTCGTGAGCACCGCAATCCCGCTCGGCTTCGCGGTCGTGGTGCTGCTCTTCCGGCGGGCGTTCCCGCTCCGGACGTCCCGTCGCCGGGTCGCGACCGGCGCGATCGTCGGCGTCGGCGGAGCCGCGCTCACCGTCGGCGCCTACGCGCTCGTCGCGCTGCTGCACCCCGCGGGATTCCGGCCGGCGCCCACCCCGACCACGCTCCTCGCCTCGATCGTCGACCGCGTCACGCCCGCGCCCCTGCTGCATCACGCGATCGCGCCGCTCCTGCCGCACGATCCGATCGGGCGCGCGGCGATGCAGTCGGTCGGGGTGCTGCTCTGGGTGGTCGCGGTCGCGGCGGCGCTCGTGATCCTCGGCGGACGGCGGGCCGAGGCGACGACAGCGGAGGCGCCGGGCATCGAGCGGCTGCTGGCCGCGGGGTCGGGGACGCTCGGGCACATGGCGACGTGGCCCGGGGTCCGGCTGTGGACGAGCGCGGCCGGCGACGGCGGGGTCGCGTACCGGCTCGTGGACGGGGCCGCGATCTCGGTGGGGGATCCGGTGGGGGCGCCCGCCGATCCCGAGGCGCTCCTCGACGAGTACCTGTGCTTCTGCGACGATCACGCCCGTGCCGCCGTGTTCTACAGCGTCCACGACGCGTGGGAGCAGCGGCTCCGGGCCCGCGGCTGGTCGTCGCTCGTCGTGGCGGAGGAGGCCGTCATCGATCCGGCCGCGTTCGGCCTCGCGGGCAAGGCGATGCAGGACGTGCGGACCTCGGTGAACCGCGCCGACCGCCTCGGGCTGCGCGCCGAGTGGCTCGCGGGCGACCGGATCCCGTACCGGCTCATGGCGCAGCTCGTCGAGCTCTCGGCCGAGTGGATCGAGGGCCGCGACCTCCCGGAGCTCGGCTTCACCCTCGGCGGCCTCGACGAGCTGGACGATCCCGCGGTCGAGGTGGGCCTCGTGCTCGACGCCGACGACCGCGTCCTCGCCGTCACGAGCTGGCTGCCCGTGACGCGCAGCGGCGCGCTCGTGGGCCGCACGCTCGACGTCATGCGCCGCCGCGGCGACGCCCCGAACGGCACCATGGAGTTCCTCATCGCCGACGCGGTCTCCCGCGCACGCGATGCGGGGCTCGAGCTCGTGAGCCTCTCGGGATCGCCGCTCGCGCGGTCCGCCGTGTCGGCGCCCGGCCCGCTCGACCGCGTGCTCGCCTCGCTCGGCGGCGCCCTCGAGCCGGTCTACGGATTCCGCTCCCTGCTGCGCTTCAAGGCCAAGTTCCGGCCGGTGCTGCAGCCGCTGCACCTGGTGGTGCGGGATCCGCTCGCCCTCCCGACGATCGGCGTCGCGATCGCGCGCGCCTACCTCCCGGGCGCGGGGCTGCGAGAAGCCCGAGCGGTTCTCAGCGCGCGCTGAGACGGGTCCACGATGGGGATATGGAATTCCGTCACCTGGGCTCATCCGGCTTCAAGATCTCCGAGATCACCTACGGCAACTGGCTGACCCACGGGTCGCAGATCGAGAACGACGCCGCGACGGCGTGCGTGCACGCGGCGCTCGACGCCGGCATCACGACCTTCGACACCGCCGACGTCTACGCCAACACCGTCGCCGAGACGGTCCTCGGCGAGGCCCTGAAGGGTCAGCGCCGCGAGTCGATCGAGATCATGACCAAGGTCTTCGGCCCGATCGGGCCGAAGCAGCACAACGACACCGGCCTCTCGCGCAAGCACATCCACGACGGCATCAACGGATCGCTGCAGCGCCTCCAGACCGACTACGTCGACGTCTACCAGGCCCACCGCTACGACCACTTCACCCCGCTCGAGGAGACGATGCAGACCTTCGCCGACCTCGTGCGCGCCGGCAAGGTGCTCTACATCGGGGTCAGCGAGTGGACCGCGCCCCAGCTCCGGGCCGCCTCCGCGCTCGCGAAGGAGCTCCGCATCCAGCTCGTGTCGAACCAGCCCGAGTACTCGGCGCTGTGGCGCGTGACGGAGGCGGAGGTCGAGCCGGCCTCCCGCGAGCTCGGCATCTCGCAGGTGGTCTGGTCGCCGATCGCGCAGGGCGTGCTCACCGGCAAGTACCTGCCGGGCCAGCAGCCGCCGGAGGGCTCGCGCGCGACCGACGACAAGGGCGGCGCGAACATGATCAAGCGCTGGATGTCGGACGACGTGCTGACCCGCGTGCAGCAGCTCAGGCCGATCGCCGACGAGCTCTCGCTCTCGCTCGCCCAGCTCGCGGTCGCGTGGGTGCTGCAGAACGACAACGTGGCGACCGCGATCATCGGCGCGTCGCGTCCGGAGCAGGTGACCGAGAACGCGAAGGCCGCGGGGGTCGAGATCCCCGACGTGCTCATGGCGCGCATCGACGAGGTGCTCGGCGACGCGGTCGAGCGCGACGCCTCGATCACGGCGACGCGGTCGCCGGCGCAGCGCGAGGCCTAGGAGCGCGAGGGGGTCGGGTCGCGCGCGGCTGCTCGGCCCCCTCTAGCCTGGTCGCATGAGCGACACCGACGTCGACCGGAAGGCGGACCGCGGCTTCTTCGGCCAGCCCCGCCCCCTCGCGACGCTGTTCGGCGTCGAGACCTGGGAGCGGTTCTCCTTCTACGGGATGCAGGGCATCCTCATCCTGTACCTGTACTTCTCCGTCGCCGACGGGGGCCTCGGCATCCCGAAGCCGACCGCGACGGGCATCGTCGGCGCGTACGGCGGCGCGGTCTACCTCGCGACGATCCTCGGCGCGTGGCTCGCCGACCGGGTGCTGGGCGCCGAGCGGACCCTCTTCGCGTCCGCCGCCGTCGTCATGCTCGGGCACATCGCGCTGGCCGTGCTCCCGGGGCTCGTCGGGGTCGGTGTGGGCCTCGTGCTCATCGCGCTCGGCTCCGGCGGCGTCAAGGCGAACTCGGCGTCGATCCTGGGGATGCTCTACGCCCGGGGCGACACCCGTCGCGACGCGGGCTTCTCGCTCTACTACTTCGGCGTGAACCTCGGCGCCTTCCTCGGCCCGCTGCTCACCGGGCTGCTGCAGTCGACGGTGGGCTTCCACCTCGGCTTCGGGCTCGCGGCGGTCGGGATGGCGGCCGGCCTGATCCAGTACGCGTTCGGCCGCAAGAGGCTGCCCGACGAGGCGCGGACGCCCGCGAACCCGCTGCCGGCCTCGCGGCGGCCGGTCATGATCCTCATCGCCGTCGGGGCGATCGTCGTGATCGGGATCCTCGTGGCGACCGGCGTCATCCGCGTCGAGAACCTCGTCGTGATCGTCATCGGCGTGGTGGTCGTCGCGGCCGTGATCTACTTCCTGCGGATGATCGCCGACCGCGCGATCTCGTCGGACGAGCGCAGCCGTGTGGTGGCGTTCATCCCGCTGTTCACCGTCAATGCGGTGTTCTGGTCGCTGTACCAGCAGCAGTTCACGGTGGTGCCGATCTACACCGACGAGCGGCTGGACCGCAGCGTGTTCGGGTGGGAGTTCCCGATCCCGTGGGTGCAGTCCATCAACCCGGTGTTCATCCTGATCCTGTCGCTCGTGTTCACCGCGATCTGGACGCGCCTCGGCGAGCGCCAGCCGGGAGCGCCCGTGAAGTTCGCGCTCGGCGCGATCGTGATGGGCGCGGCGTTCCTGCTGTTCCTGCCGTTCTCGGGCACGGGATCGCACGGCACGCCGATCCTGGCGCTGGTCGGCGTCATCCTGGTCTTCACGATCGCCGAGCTGCTCATCTCGCCGCCGGGGCTCTCGGCCTCGACGAAGCTCGCGCCCGACAAGTACCGCACCCAGATGGTCGCGCTGTACTACCTGTCGATCTCGCTCGGCACCGCGGCGTCGGGGCTGCTCGCCGGCTTCTATACGCCGAAGGTCGAGGTGCCGTACTTCCTGCTCCTCGGCGGGGCGGCGGTCGTGGTCGGGCTCGTGCTGCTCGCGTTCGCGAAGCCGGTGCTGAAGCTCATGCGCGGGGTGCGCTGATGCGGGTCGGGTAGCCGCGCCGCGGCGGATCGAGACCCATGACCCAGTCCCTGGAGCTGCTGCTCGACGATCGCGCGGACGCCCGGGTCCGCGCGGAGTGGTCCGCGCTCGCCGACGCCGGGTTCCCGAGCCAGGCGCACCACCGCGGTGCGAGCAACCGCCCGCACGTCACGCTGCTGGTGCGCTCCGAGCTCCCGGTCGACGTGCGCGCCGAGCTGCCGATCCCGATCCTGCTGGGGTCGCCGCTCGTGCTCGGCGCGGGGGACCGTCGCGCGATCGCGCGCCTGGTGGTGCCGAGCCCGGAGCTCCTCGACCTGCATCGCGAGCTCCATCGCGCCGTCGGGCCCGGTGACGACGCCCCGTTCACGGCGCCGCGCCGGTGGACGCCGCACGTCACGCTCGCCCGGCGGGTGCCGCTCGCCGAGGTCGGGCGGGCGGTCGGGATGATCGGGGGAGAGGTCGTCGGGAGCGCGGTCGGGCTCCGGCGATGGGACGGGGTCGCGCGGGCGGAGACGCGGGTCGTCTGAGGACGGTCTCGGCACGCCGCAGCGCGGCTACTCGGCCCGCGCCGGGCGGAAGACCCACAGCCGGTACAGCGCGAAGCGCAGCACCGTGCCGATCCCGAGGCCGATCACGTTGGCCGAGAGGTTGTCGTCGGCCGCGGTCCGCAATCCCATGAGGTCGTGGCTGACGACGAGGCAGACGAGGGCGACGACGCTGCCGAGGAGGCTCGCGGCGAAGAACTCCAGCGCCTCGCGCGCGACGACGCGGCGGGGGCCGGTGCGGCGCTCGCCGCGAAACGCGATCGAGCGGTTGCCGATCCAGTTGACGGCGATCGCGAGCGTGACCGAGACGGCCTTGGCCCACAGCTCCCCGCCCGCGACGTGATCGGGGGAGAGGACGGTCGCCCGGAGCGCGTTGAAGACGCCGACGTCGACGAGGAATCCGACGCCTCCGACCGCCAGGAACGCGAGTCCCTGTCGCAGCAGCGTGCGGAACCGGGTCGGGATGCCGAGGGCGTGCTCAGACATGGGCGGCCTCCCGACGCACGGGGGTCGCCCGTCGCGCCCGCGCCCGCCCGGCCCGTCCGCCGATCCCGGCGAGGCCCCACACCGTGACGCGCAGCAGCGCCTCCACGACGATGCGGCCGCTCATCTTGCTCTGCCCGAGCTCCCGGTCGGCGAAGGTGATCGGGACCTCCTCGATGCGCAGGCCGGCGAGCACAGCGCGCCAGAGCATCTCGATCTGGAAGCTGTAGCCCTCGCTGCGCACGAGCTGCGGCTGGAGGGCCAGGAGCCCCTCGGCCCGATACGCGCGGAATCCGCTCGTCGCGTCGTGCTGCGCGATGCCGAGCGCGAGGCGGGCGTACCGCGAGCCGGCGCGTGAGATGAGGAGGCGGGAGAGCGGCCATCCCTCGACGACGCCGCCGGGGATCCAGCGGGATCCGATCGCCACGTCCGCGCGGTCGAGGGCCGCGAGGAGGGCGGGCAGCTGCTCCGGGCGGTGCGAGCCGTCGGCGTCCATCTCGACGAGCACGTCGTGACCGCGCGCGAGTCCCCACGCGAAGGCGGCGAGGTAGGCGGCGCCGAGACCCTGCTTGCCGGCGCGGTGGAGCACGTGCACCTGCGGGTCGGCCGCGGCGAGCGCGTCGGCGATGGCGCCGGTGCCGTCCGGCGAGGCGTCGTCGGCGACGAGCACGTGCGCCGCGGGCACGGCGGCCCGGACGCGGGCGACGATCGCCGCGATCGACGCGGCCTCGTCGTAGGTGGGGATGCACACCAGGGCGGTCATGGGGTCAGATCACCAAGCGCCGTCCCAGAAAGAACACAGACGCCGACGTCGGGTTCATGGGAGATTTCTGGGACCGGGATGAGGAGCATCGTGCGCGAAGGAGGTCCCGACATGACCGACGTGCGACCGCGCCTGCTGCTCATCGAGGACGACGCGAAGCTCGGTCCCGTCATGCGCGACGTGCTCGAGGAGGTCTACGCGGTCACGCTCCGCGCGGACGCGAAGACCGGGTACGAGACCGCGCGCGACGAGGATTTCGACGTCATGGTCGTCGACCGCCGGCTCCCGGGGGCGGACGGCAGCGACGTCGTGCAGTCGCTGCGCTCCGGCGGGGTCACCACCCCGATGCTCATGCTCACGGCGCTCGGCACGGTGCACGACAAGGTGCGCGGACTCGACGCGGGCGCGAACGACTACCTCGTCAAGCCGTTCGAGTACCCGGAGCTGTTCGCCCGGCTCCGTGCGATCCGGCGCGTGTACTCGGGCGAGGGCCCCTTCATCCGCATCGGCGGGTGGGAGTTCTACCCCGAGAGCCGCGCCGTCTACTCGCCGTACGACGGCCGCTGCATCCTCACCGAGCGCGAGAACCAGCTGCTGCGGCTGCTGGCCGAGAACCCGCAGCGCACCTTCTCGCGGGAGCAGATCCTCCGCTCCGTCTTCGACGAGAACGACCAGCCGGGCACGGTCGACACCTACGTGCACTACGTGCGGCGCAAGACCGACGTCGACATGATCACGACCGTGCGCGGCCAGGGGTACCGGCTCGGCCAGCTGTAACCGGGGCCTCGTCCCGGCTGGGACGATTCTGGGAGCGGCTCGGGTGGGCTGGATGCGTGCTCCTGCAGATCCGCCGTCCGCGTCGACTCCGCGTCGACGCCGCGGTCGTGGCTGCGACGATCGTCGGGCTGGTCGCGGTCGCGATCTCGGCCATCGGCTCCTGGATCCCGTCGCTCTGGGGCGATGAGGCGGCCAGCCTGCTGTCTGCCGAGCGGCCGCTGCCGACGCTCCTCGTCGAGGTCCGGCACGTGGACGCCGTGCACGCCACCTACTACCTCTTCCTGCACTTCTGGATCGAGCTGTTCGGCACCTCGCCGTTCGCGATCCGGTTCCCGAGCGCGATCGCCGTCGGGCTGTGCGCGGCGGCCGTCGTGCTCCTCGGGCGGCGGATGCGCTCCCTCCGCTTCGGCGTCGCGGCGGGCGTGATCAGTGCGGTCCTGCCGCGCATGGCCTACGTGGGCGAGGAGGCGCGCTCGTACGCGATGACGACCGCGGTCGCCGCGTGGCTCACCCTGCTGCTCGTCCTGGCGCTCTCGCGGCACGGGCGCACGCGCGGGCTGTGGATCGCGTACGGCGTGCTGCTGGGCGTCGGGACCTACCTCTTCATGTACACCGCGCTGCTCGCGGTCGCGCACGGGATCGTGCTGCTCATCACGGCCCGGCGCCGACGGGTGCTCGTGCCGTTCCTGCTCGCGGCGGGGTCGGCCGCGCTCGCCGCCACCCCGCTCGTCGTGATGGGTGCCCTCGAACGCCGGCAGATCGCGTTCCTCGCGCACCGCGACATGATCACGCCGCAGGTCGTGCTCGTGAACACCTGGTTCGAGTCGGACTGGTTCGCCGTCCTCGGGTGGGCGCTCGTGCTCGGCGGGATCGCGGTGGCGCTCGTGCCGTGGCTGCGGCGGCGCGGGGGGCCGGCCCGCCATCCCGTCGACCTGCTGGTCGTCGCGTGGCTCGTCGCGCCGTCCGCGATCCTGATCGGCACGAGCCCGATCGTCGCCGGCTTCACGTCGCGCTACCTCACGTTCTGCACGCCCGCGGTGGTGCTGCTCATGACGCTCGCGCTCGGGTTCCTCGCCGCGCGGTGGCGGCCGGCGCTCGCGGTCGGGACGGCCGTGGTCGCGGCCGCCGCGATCCTGCCCTGGGCGGCGGAGCGGGGTCCGACCTCGCAGAACCACAGCGACTGGGCCGAGATCTCGGCGCACCTGCAGCAGGTCGCGCGCCCCGGCGACGCGGTCGTGTTCGACGAGGGGGTGCGGCCGTCGCGCCGGCCGCGGCTCGCGCTGCGCACCTATCCGATCGCGACGCCGCTGCGCGATCCGATGCTCGCCGCCCCGTTCTGGCGGACGACCACGTGGTACGACGCGACGATCCCGATCCACGACGCCGTCGCCGAGAACCGCTTCGCCGGGATCACCCGCATCTGGGTCGTCGAGTACGCCACCGCGACGCACGTCGACCACTACGGCCTCGCCGAGCTCGAGGGCATCGGATTCCGCCCCGGCCGCGAGCTCGCCGAGCCCACCAGCCGCATCGTCGAGCTGACCCGCAGCGCCGCGCCGGGAGAATGAACGGGATGTCCGATCGCCGTGCCGCCCGTCCCGTGTCCCTGCGTCCCCGCCTGTTCGTCGCGATCGTCGGCGTCGTGCTCGTCTTCGCCGGCGGGGTCGTGCTCCACGCGAGCGCGTTCGACCTGCCCGTCGACCGGGCGCTCAACGGCCTCCACACCGGGGCGTTCGCGGCGCTCGCCGACGCCGTCTACATCTTCGTCGGGCCGGTCTACGCGGTCCTCGGGACCGCGGTGCTCACGGCCGTCATCCTGGCGGTGACGCGCGACCTGCGGCTCGCGTCGACGTTCGCCGTGACGATCGCGGTGACGTGGCTGCCGTCGGCGGTCGTGAAGATCCTGGTCGCGCGTCCGCGTCCGGAGCTCGCGCTGCTGCCGCATCCGCCGATCGCGCAGCACGACGCCTCCTACCCGAGCGGGCACGCCGTGTTCGCGGCGGCCCTCGTCGTCACGGCCGTGCTCGTCACGCGCTCGACCGCCCTGCGCCGGGTCTGGGCGATCGCCGGCGGCCTCGCCGTGATCGGCATCGGGGTCTGCCTCGTCGCGGACGGCGTGCACTTCCCGACCGACGTGCTGGCGTCGTGGGTGTGGAGCCTGACCCTCGCTCCGCTGGTCTGCGCGGCGTGGACGTGGGTCGTCAGGCCGCGCTCGACCCCGCGTCAGCGGGCGGCACGCGCAGCGTGACCCGGAGGCCGTGCGGCTCGACGTTGCGCAGCTCGAGGGCGCCGGCCCCGCGGTCCGCGACGCGCTGCACGATCGCCAGGCCGAGCCCGGCTCCCTCGGTCGCGGTCGAGACCCGCGTGAAGCGGTCGGTCGCGGTCGGGAGGAAGTCCTCCGGGATTCCGGGGCCGTCGTCCTCGACGCGCAGCTCGAGCGCGCTCCCGCCGAGATCCAGTCGCGCGCGGATCGCCGTGCCGGCCCCGCCCGCCGCGATCGCGTTGCGCACGAGGTTGTCGATCACGCGCCCGAGGTCGGTCGCCGTGAGGGCGTAGCCGTCGGTCGACGGCGCCTCGTCGGCGTCGAACGCGACCGTGGCCCCGGCGGTCTCGGCCACGATGCGCGAGCGCTCCGCCGCCGCCTGGAACTCGACCGCGAGCTCCGCCGCCGTGCCGACCGGGCGCGCCCGCTCGGACTCGAGCGTCGAGAGCGCGAGCAGGTCGACGGCGAGGTTCGAGAGCCGCGCGGTGGTCTGGTCGATGTCGAGCAGGCGGTCCGGGTCGCCCGGGTGGCGCTTGGCGAGCTCGACCTGACCGCGCAGCACCGCGATGGGCGTCCGGAGCTCGTGGCTCGCGTCCGCGACCACCTGCTTCTCGCGCGCGGTCGCCGCGCGCACCCGGTCGAGGAACGCGTTGAGCGTCGACGCGAGCGCCGAGACCTCGTCCTGCGCGGGGCCCACCGGGAGCAGCTCGTCGGAGTCCAGATCCTCGAGCGTCTCGGCACGCCGGCGCATCGCGGTCACCGGCCGGAGCGCGGCGGTCGTGAGCAGCCACGACGCGATCCCGAATCCGACCAGCAGCGCCGCGCCGCCGATGATCACGATGTTCGTGAGGTTGCCCATGACGACCTCGGTCGTCGTCGTCTCGTCGCGCGCCGCGACCACGCGCCAGATGCCGTCCGGCCGGTTCACGACGCGCGCGATCACGAGGTAGTCGACGCCGTCCCGGGTGAGGAAGTGCGAGCCGGGCGCGAGCTTCGCGAGCGACGGGAGGTGATCGCGCAGCGGATCGGGCAGGTTGCTCGCGGTCGCGCGCCCGCTCGGGTCGAAGATCACCAGGCGCTCCTCGCTCGAGGGCACGTCGACCTGGTCGGGATCCTGCTGCAGCAGGGCGATGTAGGGCGAGCTCGCGCTGTAGAGGATCTTCTTGTCCGAGTTGATCTGCGCCTGCTGCACCTGCTGCAGGAGCAGCGCCCCGGCGGCGGTCAGCAGGACCGCCGCCACGAGCACGCTGCCGATGGTGATGCGCCAGCGGATGCTGAGCCGTCGCCACCATCGCATGCGGGCATTCTCCCCCGCGCGCTCTCAGGAAGCCCCGAGACGTCCCTCGTCGGTCGCGGCGAGGCGGCGGCGCGAGAGCCCCGCGGTGATCGCGAGCACGACGATCCCGATTGCCTCGACCACGACGGTCTGGGGCACGAGCGTGAAGTCCCACGTCTCGGTGATCCCGAACAGGCCCACCGTGAGCGCGAGGAGCAGGGCGGCGAGGCTGGCGATCAGGAACAGGAGCCCGAGCACGATCGCCGCCGTGCGGAGGCGCCCGCGCGCGGCGAGCACGCCGACGCCGAGGACGACGCCCGCGATCCCGTTGAGCACGAACAGCACCCCGAGCGTGCCGCCGACGTGCACGAGGATCACGAGGGCGAGGTGGATGAGTCCCGTCGCGAGAAGGAGGATCGCGCTGAGGATCCGCATGACCATGGGGGTGCCTGCTTCCGGTCCGCGGCCCCTCCGGCGGAGGCCGTCACCAGGGACACGAGCCCCCGTCGTGCACGGTTCACCGGTTCGGCCCTCGACCGCGGGGCGATCCCCTAGAGTCGCGAGGGTGCCCGGGTGGTGCCCGGCGCACGGCGGAGTCCCGGGTCCCTGATCCCCCGGGGCTCCGCCTCGTCGTGCGGCCGGTCAGCCGGCGGCGGCGAGCCGCTCGACGGGCTGCTCCACGAGGTGCTGCGCGTAGGCCGGCACCGTCAGGAACAGCGGGAACGCCGCGCCGAGCGCGCCCTCCCGGAACAGGGCGAGGGCCTCGTCGTAGCGGTCGTCCTCGGTCCGCGCGAGCCCGGCGAGCACCTGGGCGGCCACCGACTCCACGTGGTCGCGCGTGACCGCTGCGCCCTCCTCCGTACGGACCCCGTTGCGGATCCACTGCCACAGCTGCGAGCGGCTGATCTCGGCCGTCGCGGCGTCCTCCATGAGGCCGTCGATCGCGACGGCGCCCGTGCCGCGCAGCCACGCCTCGAGGTAGCGGATCGCGACCGACACGTTCGCGCGCACGCCCGCGTCCGTGATGAGCGGGTCGTCGACGTGCACGTCGAGCAGCTGGGCGGCGGTCACCTCGACGTCGTCCCGCTGCCGGTCGAGCTGGTTCGGCCGATCGCCGAGGACGGCGTCGAACTCTGCGGTCGCGACGGCGACCAGGTCCGGGTGCGCGACCCACGACCCGTCGAACCCGGCCTCCGCCTCGCGGCGCTTGTCGGCGGCGACCTGCGCGAGCGCGCGCTCGGTCACCGCGGGGTCGCGTCGGTTCGGGATGAACGCGCTCATCCCGCCGATCGCCTGCGCCCCGCGCCGGTGGCACGTCGCGACGAGCAGCTCGGTGTAGGCCTTCATGAAGGGCACGGTCATCGTGATCCGCGCGCGGTCGGGCAGCAGGTACCGCCGGCCGCGCTCGCGGAAGTGCTTGATGATCGAGAAGATGTAGTCCCAGCGGCCGGCGTTGAGGCCCGCGGCGTGGTCGCGCAGCTCGTAGAGGATCTCCTCCATCTCGAAGGCGGCCGGGATCGTCTCGATGAGCACCGTCGCGCGGATCGTGCCGTGGGGGAGGCCGAGCGCGTTCTCGGTGAAGGTGAACACGTCGTCCCACAGCCGCGCCTCGAGGTGCGACTCGATCTTGGGCAGGTAGAAGTACGGACCGCGGCCGCTCTCGACGAGGGCTCGCGCGTTGTGGAACGCGTACAGCCCGAAGTCGACGAGCGAGGCGGACGCGGGAGAGCCGATCCCGGCCCGGTCGACGTACCGCAGGTGCTTCTCGACCAGGTGCCAGCCGCGCGGGCGGAACACGATCGTCGGCGTGCGCTCGGCGGTCACGCGGTACTCCCGACCGTCGGCGCTCGTGTGCGCGAGCTCGCCGCGGATCGCGTCGCGCAGCGTGACCTGCCCGCCGACGATGCCGGCCCAGGTCGGGCTCAGCGCGTCCTCGTGGTCGGCGAGCCAGACCCGGGCGCCCGAGTTGAGGGCGTTGATCGCCATCTTGGGATCGGTGGGTCCGGTGATCTCGATGCGGCGGTCCTCGAGGCCCGGGCCGGGGCCCGCGACGCGCCAGTCCGGCTGGCGGCGGACCGCCTCGGTCTCGAGCAGGAAATCGAAGTCGCGGCCGTTCTCGATGGTGCGCGCGCGGCGCATGCGGGCGATGAGCCGCTCCTGGCGGCGGTGCGCGAACTGGTCGTGCAGGCGGGCGACGAACCGGAGCGCCTCCGGGGTCAGGATCTCGTCGAATCGGTCCTCGGGCTGCGCCAGCTGCTCGATGCGGGTGGTGGTCATGATGTCTCCTCTCGGGGTGCTCAGTGGAACTGGTCGGACTCGGTGGAGCCCACGAGCGCGAGCGTCGCGCTGTCGGGGTTGAGGGCGGTGGCGATGCGGTCGAAGTACCCGGTGCCGACCTCGGCCTGGTGCTTCGCGGCGGTGTAGCCGCGCTTCTCGGACGCGAACTCCGCCTCCTGCAGCTCGACGTAGGCGCTCATCTGGGTCTCGGCGTAGCGGCTCGCGAGCTCGAACATCCCGTGGTTGAGGGAATGGAATCCGGCCAGCGTGATGAACTGGAACGCGTAGCCCATCGCCGACAGCTCGCGCTGGAACCGCGCGATCGTCTCGTCGTCGAGGTGGCGCCGCCAGTTGAAGCTCGGCGAGCAGTTGTAGGCGAGCTTCTGGTTCGGGAACTCCGCGTGGATGCTCTCGGCGAACGCGCGCGCGAGCTCCAGGTCGGGCTCCGCCGACTCCACCCACAGCAGGTCGGCGTACGGCGCGTAGGCGTGGCCGCGGGCCAGCACCGGGCCGATGCCGTTGCGGACCTCGTAGAAGCCCTCCGCGGTCCGCCCGCCCGTGAGGAACGGACGGTCGCGCTCGTCGTGGTCGCTCGTGATGAGGGTCGCCGCGAGCGCGTCGGTGCGGGCCACGACGATCGTCGGGGTGCCCGCGACGTCGGCCGCGAGACGCGCGGCGTTGAGGGTGCGGATGTGCTGGCCGGTCGGGATCAGCACCTTGCCGCCCATGTGGCCGCACTTCTTCTCGCTCGCGAGCTGGTCCTCCCAGTGCACGCCGGCCGCGCCCGCCTCGATCATCGCGTGCATGAGCTCGTAGGCGTTGAGCGGGCCGCCGAAGCCGGCCTCGGCGTCGGCGACGATGGGCGCCATCCAGTCGCGGTCATCGGCCGTGCCCTGCGAGATCTGCCCCGCCCGCAGCAGAGCGTTGTTGATCCGTCGCACCACCGCCGGCACCGAGTTCGCCGGGTAGAGGCTCTGGTCGGGGTACGTCTGCCCGGCGAGGTTGCCGTCGGCCGCGACCTGCCAGCCGGAGAGGTAGATCGCCTTCAGGCCCGCGCGCACCTGCTGCACGGCCTGGTTGCCGGTGATCGCGCCGAGGGCGGCGACCCAGTCGGTCGGGTCGTCGTTCTGCTGGATGAGCTCCCACAGCTTCTCGGCGCCGCGGCGGGCGAGCGTGCGCTCCTCGCGCACCGGACCGCGGAGCGCGACGACGTCGGCGGCCGTGTAGTCGCGGCGGACGTCGCTCCACCGCGGGTCGGCGGCCCACTCGGTCTCGAGCTCGGCGGCGGTCTGGACGGTGTCTCCGGGTCGGTTCATGCCGTCCACGTTGGCCGGATAAGCGGGCCCCGGACCCCGATTCGTCATCCGGAAAAGCGCTGGATTCCGGTTCCGTCGAAGAACCGGAGGGTCCAGCATGGTCGGCATGGTCTCCCGCACCCCCGCCGCCCTCGACGATGAGGGCATGCTCGATCCGCTCGTCGTCGGACGCCGCATCCGCGCGCTGCGCGCCGATCGCGGCCTCACGCTCGAAGACCTCGCACCCGTCATCGGCCGCTCGGTCTCGCAGATGTCCGTCATCGAGAACGGCCGACGGGAGCTGAAGCTCGGCGAGCTCGAGAAGATCGCCCGGGCGCTCGGCGTGCGCGTCGACGAGCTGCTGCGATCGGAGCCGCCCACCCGGCGCGCGGCCCTCGAGGTCGCGCTGGAGCGGGCGCAGCGCGGTCCGCTCTATCAGGGGCTCGGCCTCCCACCGCTGCCGGTGCGCAAGTCGCTGAGCGACGAGGCGATCGAGACGGTGCTCGGCCTGCACGCCGAGCTCGAGCGCCTGCACGAGGAGCGCGCCGCGACCCCGGAGGAGGCCCGCCGCGCCAACGGCGAGCTGCGCGCCGAGCAGAGCAGGCGCGGCAACTACTACCCGGAGCTGGAGCGCACCGCGACCGAGCTGCTCACCGCCGTCGGCCACGCGGGCGGTCCGCTCTCGCAGCGCACCGCGGCCGGCCTCGCCGCGCACCTCGGCTTCACGCTGCACTACGTGCCCGACCTGCCCGACTCCACCCGGAGCATCACCGACATCGAGCACGGGCGCATCTACCTGCCGATCCGCGCGGGAGCCGACCCCCGGTCCACGCTCCTGCAGGCGCTCGCCGCCCATGTGCTCGGCAAGCGCGAGCCGCAGGACTTCGGCGAGCTGCTGCGTCAGCGGGTCGAGACCAATTACCTCGCGGGGGCGCTGCTCGTGCCCGAGGGCAGCGCGGTCGAGGTGCTGACCGCGGCGAAGCGGGCGCACGAGCTCTCGGTCGAGGACCTCCGTGACGCGTTCGCGGTGAGCTACGAGATCGCGGCGCACCGGTTCACGAACCTCGCGACCGAGCACCTCGACATCCCGGTCCACTTCCTCAAGGTGCACGCCTCGGGCGCGATCTCGAAGGCCTACCAGAACGACGGAGCCCAGTTCCCGGTCGACGCCCTCGGCACGGTCGAGGGGCAGATGGTGTGCCGGTGGTGGAGCGCGCGCCAGGTGTTCGAGCGCGACGATCGCATGTCGCCGTACTCGCAGTACACCGACAAGCCCAAGGGCACGTACTGGTGCACGTCGCACGTCGCGTCGTCGTCGACCGGCGACTTCTCGATCAGCCTGGGCACCCGCTTCGCCGAGGCGAAGTGGTTCCGCGGACGCGACACGGCGCACCGGCTCACCTCGCGCTGTCCCGACGAGTCGTGCTGCCGGCGGCCGGATGCCGCGCTCGCCCGCCGCTGGGACGAGAAGGCCTGGCCGCGCGCGCGCCTCAACTCCTCGCTGCTCGCGGCGATGCCGACCGGCACCTTCACGGGCGTGGACCGCGCGGCGGTGTACGAGTTCCTCGAGGCCCACGCGCCGGGGCCGGGAGCCGCCGGCTCCGCCTAGGCGCCGATGCCGTCGAGCCGGCGCTCGAGCGAGCGCTGCAGCGCGAGCAGCCCGATCCCCGTCAGGCCCGCATCGCGGCCGAGCAGCGAGCGCTCGATCGAGAGGTGCTGCGTGACGAGCGGGTGGGAGCCCTCGTACAGCTGGCTGCGCACGGACGAGACGAACGGCTCCAACGTCGACAGCACGCCGCCGAGATAGACCGCGTCCGGGTTGAAGAAGTTCACATTGGCCGAGAGGACCTCCCCGAGGTACTTCCCGGCCCGACGGACCGCGTGCGTCACGGTGGGGTGCGCCTCGGACGTCAGCCGCACGATGTCGAGCGTGGCGCGGACGTCGACGCCCTGCTCGCGCACGGTCCGCGCGATCCCGGCGCCGGACGCCACGGTCTCCAGGCACCCCGTGTTGCCGCACGAGCACGGCGTGGTGCCCGCCGCGTCGATCCGCACATGGGTGATGTCGCCGGCCGCGCCCGTCGCTCCGCGGTAGAGCCGGCCGTCGGCGATGATCCCGGCGCCGATCGCGGTGCCCGCCTTGACCGTGATCGACTGCCGGTGCGCGGGATGCGCGGCGTGCTCTGCGATCGCCATGCAGTTCGCGTCGTTCTCGACTGCGACGGGCAGCTGGAACCGGTCCTCGAGCCAGTCGACGACGGGGAAGCGGTTCCAGCCCGGCATGCGCGAGGGCATGTCGACCATGCCCGCGTCGACGTCGACCGGGCCCGGGAGCGAGATGCCGACCGCGCGGAGGACGCCCGCCGCCTGCCGGCCGGCGAGCTCGTCGAGGGTGCCGGCGAGACGCGCGAGGCTGCGCTCCGGCCCCTCCTCGATGTCGATGGCGACGGTCTCGACGTCGCTCACGACGCCGCCCGTCCGGACCACGCCCACGCGCGCGTGCCGGCCACCGAGGTCGACGCCGACCGAGAACTCGTCGGCGCCGCCCAGACGCAGGATCCGGCGCGGACGGCCGCCCGTCGAGGCGCCCGACCCCTGCTCGGCGATGAGCCCGCGCGCCATGAGTTGGGCGACGACGGCGGACACGGTGGACGCCGCCGCCCCGAGCTCGGCGGCCAGCTCGGTGCGCGACAAGGCCTGCCCCGACGCGATCAGCTCCAGCACGCGCGACGGCGTCGTCGCGGCGGTGGATCGGCCGGAGCGGCCCCCACTTTTTTCGGACATGGAGAAACTATAGCCCCGCGGATTCCGATTCGTCCCCGTGACCTGCCTGAAATGCCGATGAAACAAAGGTCGATAGTTTTGACGACGAAGCGCTTGTTTTTTCGAGACTGCCGCGCTTGACTGATCCGCAACCCGGTCGAAGGAGAGTCATGGTGTCATCAGCGTCCCCCCGGCGCGGAGTGCGCGTCGCCCTCGTGGCGGCGGTCGCCGCCGCGGCCACCCTCCTCGCCGGGTGCTCCGGCGCGGCGTCCACGTCGAGCTCGACGGGTGCCATCAACTACGCGCTCCCGGCGAACTTCACGCCGAACTGGATCCTCCCGATCGGGACCGCGGCCCACCTCAACACGAACAACGTCGCGATCGCCGCGTCGCTCTGGGAGCCGCTCGTCGCCTACGACGGCTCGACCGGGCAGATCGCCTGGAACAAGAAGGGCTCCGTCGCCTCCGACGTGACCTTCGCCCCGGACGGCACGAGCGCGACCGTGACGCTCGCCGACCGCCACTGGAGCGACGGCAAGCCCGTCACCTCCCGCGACGTCGAGTTCTGGTACAACCTCATCACCGCGAACAAGAAGGCGTGGGCCAACTACAACGAGGGCCGCGCCCCCGACGACTGGACCTCGTTCACGGCCACCGACGACACCCACTTCACGCTGACCTTCGACAAGGCCTACAACCAGGACTGGATGCTCGCCAACCAGCTCAGCCTCATCACCCCGCTCCCGCAGCACGTCTGGGACAAGACCTCGGACTCCGACAAGGTCGCCGACGCCGACCGCACCCCCGCGGGCGCCAAGAAGGTGTGGGACTACCTGAACACCGCGGCGAAGAAGATCTCGGCCTACGAGACCGACCCGCTCTGGAAGGCCGTCGACGGCCCTTACACGGTGAGGTCGTTCTCGACGTCCGGCAAGGTCGTGCTCGCCGCGAACCCGAAGTACGACGGCGGCGAGAAGGCGCAGATCCCGACCGTGAACCTGCTGCCGTTCACGACGACCGACGCCGAGGAGAACGCGCTGCGCTCCGGCCAGGTCGACTACGGCTACATCACCCCGACCGACCTCGGCCAGAAGTCGTCGTTCACGTCCAAGGGCTACGACGTGAAGCCGTGGTCCGGGTGGGCGATCACCTACATGCCCTACAACTTCAACAACCCGACGCTCGGCCCGGTGTTCCGGCAGCTCTACGCCCGACAGGCCGTGCAGATGTCGATCGATCAGGACAGCCTCTCGAAGGTCGTCTTCAACGGCACCGCCGTCCCGGGGTACGGACCGATCCCGCAGGCGCAGGACTCGGACTTCATCTCGCCCGACCAGAAGACCAACCCGTACCCGTTCGACACGGCGAAGGCCAAGAGCCTCCTCGAGGCGCACGGCTGGACGGAGACGGGCGGCGTCATGACCTGCACCTCGCCCGGCTCCGCCGACACCCAGTGCGGCGACGGCGTGGCCCAGGGCACGAAGTTCGAGATGCACGTGCTGTCGCAGTCCGGCTCCACCGTGACCGACAACATGATGAGCGCGATCCAGTCGTCGCTCGGCAAGGCGGGCATCGGGTTCCAGATCAAGACGGCCCCGGTCAACTCGGTGCTGTCGCAGACCCCGCAGTGCACCGCCGATCAGGACATCTGCTCCTGGCAGCTCTCGTTCTTCGGCACCGCGGGCAGCTGGTACTTCGCCGCGTTCCCGACCGGCGACAGCCTGTTCCAGAGCAAGGGCGGCTCCAACTTCGGTCAGTACTCGGACTCGGCGGTCGACCAGCTCGTGACGCAGACGACGACCTCCACGTCGACCGACGCGATCCACGCCTACAGTGCGGCCCTCGCGCAGAAGCTGCCCGTGATCTGGCTGCCCAACCCGGACTACCAGGTGTCGGTGATCAAGAAGGGCCTCGGCGGGTTCTCGCAGGACTCGCTGGCGAACTTCCACCCCGCCCAGTGGGCCTGGAGCAAGTAGTCACCGGATGAGCATGGCGCTCTACCTGCTACGGCGGGTGCTGCAGGCGGTCGCGGTCGTCCTCATCGTGACGATCGTGGTCTTCGCCCTGCTGCACGCGCTCCCCGGGGGTCCCGCGCGCGGGATCCTCGGGGCGCAGGCGACGCCCCAGCAGATCGCGCAGTTCAACCGCGACAACGGGCTCGACCAGCCGTTCGTCGTCCAGTACTTCTACTACCTGGGCACGCTCGTCCGCGGCGACCTCGGCACGTCGTACACGCTCAACGAGCCGGTGCTCCAGCTCATCGGGGAGCGGCTGCCGAAGACCCTCGTGCTGACCGTGATCCAGGCCGTCGTCGCGCTCGTCGTCGCCATCCCGCTCGGCATGTGGCAGGCGGCGCGGCGCAACAGGCCGATCGACTACATCGTCACGACGCTGAGCTTCGTCGCGTACGCCACGCCCGTGTTCTTCCTCGGGCTCATCGTGATCGTGCTGTTCAGCCAGGTGCTCCCGTGGTTCCCCTCCCAGGCGCCGAACGGAAGCACGCTGGGCGAGGTGTTCGCGCAACCGGGGGCGCTCGTCCTCCCGGTGCTCACGGGCGCGGTCGCGATGGTCGCGGTGTTCAGCCGCTACATGCGGTCGGCGACCCTCGACAACCTCTCCGAGGACTACGTGCGCACGGCGCGCGCGGGCGGCGCGTCCGAGGGTGCGATCCTCCGCCGGCACGTGCTGCGCAACTCGCTCACCCCCGTCGTCGCGATGCTCGGCTACTACGTGCCGGTGCTGTTCGGCGGCGCGCTCGTGATCGAGCAGCTGTTCAACTACCCGGGCATGGGGCTCCTGTTCTGGAGTGCGGCGCAGTCCTCCGATTACCCGGTCCTGCTCGGCTGCGTGCTGGTGATCTCGATCGCGACGGTCGTGGGGACGCTGCTCGCCGACATCCTGCAGACGGTCATCGACCCCCGAGTGAAGACGAGGCGCGCATGAGCGGGGCACTCCTCCGACCGGAGCTCACCGGGACCGCCGCCCCGAGCGGCGCGCGGATCGCCCTCCGGCGATTCCTGCGGCACCGCCTCGCGGTGGTGAGCCTCGTCGTCGTGGCGCTGTTCGTGGTGTTCTGCTTCCTCGGTCCGCTCGTCTACGTGACGGACCAGACGCACACCACGCTCGACCAGGCGAACCTCGCGCCCGGCGGCGGGCATCCGCTCGGCACGGACGCCGTCGGGCACGACGAGCTCGGGCGGCTCATGTTCGGCGGGCAGATCTCCCTGCTCGTCGGGCTCGCGGCCGGGCTCCTCGCGACGTTCATCGGCACGCTCTGGGGATCGGTCGCCGGCTACACGGGCGGCTGGGTCGACGCCGTCATGATGCGCATCGTCGACGCGGGGATCGCGATCCCGGCCCTGTTCATCCTGCTCGTGATCTCGGCGATCTCGACCCCGAACACCCTCGGGCTCATCGTGATCCTCGGGGTCGTGTCGTGGCTCGTGCCGTCGCGCCTCATCCGGGCTGAGACCCTCACGCTCAAGAACCG
>Ga0247757_10000475_pt1 | contig 32864 bp, 30 predicted proteins | sample UWRJL126311R4_FD_180929 | JGI IMG/M metagenome (GOLD analysis project Ga0247757, IMG submission 180929) | Plant litter microbial communities from Arlington Agricultural Research Station in Wisconsin, United States - UWRJ-L126-311R-4 | ecosystem: Environmental > Terrestrial > Plant litter >... | reverse complement strand
GGCCTGGAACAGCGACCGCCACCTCGCGCTGTACTTCGGGGTGTCGGGTTCGGGAGCGGTGTTGCACACCGTGAACCCGCGCCTGTTCGCCGAGCAGATCTCCTACATCATCAACCACGCCGAGGATCGAATCCTGTTCTTCGACATCACGTTCGCCGCACTGGTGAGCCAGTTGGCGCCCGAATTGACCACGGTGGAAACCTACGTGGCGATGACCGACCGCGACCACCTTCCGGACGTCCCGGGTGTCCCCGAGGGGGCGCTGCTCTGCTGGGACGACCTCGTCGGCCGGCAAGCCACCCACTACGACTGGCCCGAGTTCGACGAACGCAGCGCCTCGTCGCTGTGCTACACCTCGGGGACCACGGGTAACCCGAAAGGTGTTCTGTACTCCCATCGTTCGACGATGCTGCACACGTTGATGGCCGCCGCCCGGGACGCCAACGACATCCACAGCGGCTCGGTGCTCCTGCTGATCGTGCCGATGTTCCACGCCAACGCCTGGGGCACGCCCTACACCGCCGCGCTGGTGGGTGCCAAGCTGGTGTTGCCAGGCCCGCACCTCGACGGCGAATCCGTCTACGAGCTGATGAAAGGTGAAGGGGTCAACCAATCCCAGGGCGTGCCGACGGTGTGGATGATGCTGTTCTCCTACCTGGACGCCCACCCCGAGATCGATCCGCACGAACTGGATCTGCGCATCGCGGGCACAGGTGGGGCGGCGTTGCCGCTGTCGATGATCGAGCGGTTCGACCGGGACTTCGGCGCCGAGGCCATCCAGGGCTGGGGCATGACCGAGACGTCCCCGCTGTGCGTCCTGGGGCAGTTGCTGCCCAAGCACGAGGGCCTCTCCGACGAGGAGAAGCGGCAGATCAAACTCAAGCAGGGCCGCGGGATCTGCGGGGTGGAACTGAAGATCGTCGACGACGACGGCAACCGGTTGCCATGGGACGGCAAGGCTTTCGGTGAGGTGTGGGTGCGCGGCCCGTGGATCGCCAGCGGATATTTCAAGGGCGAGGGTGGGTCGAAGCTGGACGGTGAAGGATTCTTCCCCACCGGCGACGTCGCGACCATCGACGCGGACGGATACCTGCAGTTGGTCGATCGCGCCAAGGACGTGATCAAATCCGGTGGGGAATGGGTGAGTTCGATCGACCTGGAGAACGCGGCGATGGGTCACCCGGCGGTGGCCGAGGCCGCGGTGATCGGGGTGCCGCACCCGAAGTGGCAGGAGCGGCCCTTGCTGCTGGTCGTGCGCCGGCAGGGTCAGGACGCCACGGGTGAGCAGATCCTCGATCATCTGGCCGGTGAGGTCGCCAAGTGGTGGCTGCCCGACGATGTGGTGTTCGTCGACGAATTGCCGCACACCGCAACGGGAAAGGTGCTCAAGCTGGAGCTCCGCCGGCAGTACCGCGACCACCGGTTGCCGTCTGTCAGTTCCTGATGCGCGCCGCGATCTCGTCGATGGTCCACGGCGGCGCGTCGTGGTGGTCGCGGTAGGCGATGATCGACGGGCCGGGGCGGTCGAATCTGCCGACGAATCCGCCTGCTGCGACGAAGATCTGACCGGTGATGCCCGCGGCCAGGTCGCTGACCAGGTAGGCGTAGGTGGTCGCCGCGTACTCCGGCGGGGCGGCGTCCAGTGCGCCGCGCATGCTCAGATCGTCGAGGAGCCCGCGGCGGTTCAGGTCGACGATGTGCGCCTCGTACTGCGGCCCGGTGGACAGCCGGGTCTTCGCGCCCGGGCAGACGACGTTCGCGCGCACTCCGTACTCGGCGAGCTCGGCGGCGATCGCCAGCGTGAGGCTGTGCACCGCACCCTTGCCGGCCGGGTACCCGGTGCCGCCGTAGTCACCGAGGAAGGCGAAGGAGCCGGTGGTGACGATCGCTCCCGACCCCTGCCGCACCATCAGCGGCGCCGCCGCGCGGCACGTGTGGAACACCGTGCCCAGGTGGGCGTCGAGCAGATCCTGGAACTGTGCCGGGGTGACGGTGAGGATCGACGATCCGACCGGCTCGGCGGTGCCCGCACAGTTGACCAGGATGTCGATGCGGCCGAGTTCTGCTGTGCAGAAACCCATCAGGGCATCGGCGACATCCGGGTCGGCCGGTGAGCCGGCGTACCCGAGAGCGCCGGGTATCGTCCGCGCCGCGGCGTCGACCGCATCCGGATCGCGCCCATTGACCACCACCTGCGCGCCGAGTTCGGCCAGCAGCCCGGCCACAGCGCGCCCGATTCCCCGGGAGCCGCCGACGACCACCGCCGCGCGGCCGTGCAGCGGTGGGTTAATCCGCGGTTCCCGCTTCGGCGAACGTCATCGCGTCCATGTTCCAGTAGCCGCGCAGGTTCGTGATCAGGCCCGCCTCGTCGACCCGGTAGGTGAACACACCCCGGACCGTCGCGACGAACCCGTTCGGGAACGTCGTCTCCAGCACCAGGATGTAGGCGATCTCGGTGGGGCTGCTCGACGGGAACGTCTCTTCGCAGGTGATGCGCAACCGGTTGGGTCCGATGTTGGCGTCGAAGAACGCCGAGACCGCCTGCTTGCCGCGCACCCCGGTGCCGTCGGGGTTCGTGACGGCTTCACCGATCGGGTCTTCGAGGACGACGTCGTCGGCCATCAGGGCCAGCCAGCCGTCGCGGTCCCCGTCCTGCACGCAGCGCCACGATGCGCGCGACGCAGCGACGACGGGGGCCAGCGCTGCCTGGCTGGCGGGTTGGCCTGCCATCAGCGATCGGCGTCGGTGTAGCGGATCACGCCGCGAATGTTGCGGCCCTCCAACATGTCCCGATAACCCTCGTTGATCTGCTCGAGCTTGTACTGGCGGGTGACCATGTCGTCGAGGTTGAGCCGACCGCTCTTGTACATCGACAGCAGCTGCGGGATGTCGAAGTGCGGGTTGCCGCCGCCGAAGATGGTGCCCTGCAGGTTCTTCTGCAGCAGCGTCAGCATCGACAGGTTCAGCGTGACGTCCGAGCTGGCCATGTTGGCGACGGCGGTGACCACACAGGTGCCGCCCTTGGCGGTGATGTTGAGGTAGTTGTCGATCTCCTCACCCTTGAGCTCACCGGTGGTGATGATCGTCTTGGCGGCCATCCGGCCCTGGGTCACCTCGGCGACGCCCATCATCGCGCTGATGATGTCGGGGTAGGCATGCGTGGCACCGAATTTGAGTGCCTGGTCGCGCTTCCACTCCACGGGGTCGACCGCGAAGATGTTCCGGGCGCCCGCGGTCAGTGCGCCCTGCAGGGCACCCATCCCCACCCCGCCGATGCCGGCGATCACCACGTCGTCACCCGGGCGGACGTTCGCGCTGCGCACCGCCGAGCCGTAGCCGGTGGTCACACCGCAGCCGACCAGGCAGGCCACCTCGAACGGGATGGACGGGTCGATCTTCACCACCGAGCTCTTGTGCACCACCATGTAGGGGCTGAACGTGCCGAGCAGGGTCATCGGGATGACCGGCGTGCCGTCCTTGACCGCGTGGATGCGGTGGGTGTTGTCCGACACCGCGGTGCCCTGCAGCAGCAGCGCTCCGAGGTCGCAGAGGTTGCGCATGCCGGCCTGGCAGGACGGACACGAGCCGCACGACGGGATGAACGACAGGACGACGTGGTCACCCGGTTCGAGGCCCTCGACGCCAGGGCCGACGTCGGTGACGATGCCGGCGCCCTCGTGGCCGCCCAGCACCGGGAATCCGGCCATCGGGATGTCGCCGGTGACCAGGTGGTGGTCCGAATGGCACATCCCGGACGCTTCCATCTGGATCTTGACCTCGTCTTTGACGGGATCGCCGATCTCGATCTCCTCGATGGACCAGGGCTGGTTGAACTCCCAGATCAGAGCGCCTTTGGTCTTCATGTCTCCCGCTTTCGACGAATGGCCTCGCTACCAGACTAGAGGCTCTAGTTAGCCACATCACACCGCCCCCAAGCAACTGCTTGGTGGTGCGGTCACCAGATCGGGACGGGGGCCTCGCCGAGCGGGTAGTAGCCGGGCAGTTTCTCCCCAGCCAGCGAGCGCTCGATGCGCTTCTGCATGGTGGGGGTGAGGTCACCGGACTCGATGAGTTTCATGAACGCCTTCTGCACGTGGCCGAAGTCGAAGAAGTCGCGCTGCCACTCGATGAGCAGCTGGTCGTCCAACCGGAACCAGCTGCCGCCGATGCCGTAGATCTCGTCGCGGCTGCCGTCGCTCCTGGTTGCGATCTGCTTCCAGAAGCCGACGATCTCATTCTGCCTGTCGTCGATGAGCACCCTCTGGTACTCGTAGACCCAGTTCTCCAACCCTTCCATCTCCAAACCCAGCGCGACGTCGCGGATCTCGTCACGCCCGCGGCACATCACGTCCTCTTTCGGGCCGATGTTCCACCCGTAGGTTGCATCGTCGGTGTAGAACTGCGCCAACGGTTTCCAGTCGCCGGCCCGTTCGGCGTCCCGATTGGCGCTCAGCCAGCGGTCGACCCAGTCCTCGAGTTGCTCCCGTGTGGCCATCCTCAGTCCTCCGTTGTGATGGAAAGTGCTCGGGTGGGGCACATCTCGACGGCCCGCTCGACGTCCGCGCGCAGCGCATCGGGCGGTTCGGTGTCCAGGATCTCGACGATGCCGCGCTTGGGCACCGCGAAGACGTCGGGTGCCTCGAGTTCGCACATGGCGTGGCCCTGGCACAGATCGGCGTCGACCTCGACCCGGTAGGACCCCATCAGGTGCTCACCCGCCTGCGATAACGCACCGTCGCCGGGCGGGCCAGCTGAACCACCATCTTCGAATGATCGTTGCGGTAGCTCTCGGGCGGCTGGGCCATCTCGAACTCGTACTCCCGCAACAACACCGAGAAGATCGCCTTGATCTGCATCTGCGCGAACGCGGCCCCGACGCAGCGGTGCTTGCCTGCCCCGAACGGGATCCACGTCCACCGGTTGATCAGATCTTCCTGGCGCGGTTTGTCGTAGCGGTCGGGGTCGAACGCGTCGGGGTCGGGGAAGTCCTCGGGTATCCGGTTGGAGATGGCCGGGGAGGCGGCCACCATCTGACCCGGGTGGATCGGCAGGCCCGACACCTCGAACTCGTCCTGTGCGACGCGCATCAGGATGATCAGCGGCGGGTGCAGGCGCAGCGTCTCCTTCAGTGCGTTGTCGAGCTTCGGGATCTGGCGCAGCGCATGGAAACTGACCTCCTGACCGTCGGCGTAGAGGTCGTCGAGTTCCTGCTGCACCTTGGCGTAGTAGTCGGGGTGGCGCAACAGTTCGATCAGCGTCCAGCTCGATGTCCCCGAGCTGGTGTGGTGGCCGGCGAACATCAGCGAGATGAACATCCCGGTGACCTCGTTGGCCGAGAAGCGCGGGTTACCGACTTCGTCGGTGACGGAGACCAGGACGTCGAGCAGGTCGCGATCGCTCTTGTCGGCGGGCGGATTGGCGATCCGCCCGGTCATGACCTCCTGCACCAGCTCGACCAGGTTCGCACGGGCCTCGTCGCGCACGCGGAAACTCTCGATCGGCAGGTAGGGGTCGACGTAGCAGAGCGGATCGGTGCCGCGCTCGAGCAGGTGGTAGTAGTTCGCGAACCGGCTGTCGAGCTGATCGCGGAACTTCAGCCCGATGAGGCAGGCCGTCGAGGTGTAGATGGTGAGCTCGGCGAAGAACTCCAGCAGGTCGATCTCGCCGGATTCCCCCCAGGCCTGCGTCATCCGGCGGACTTCGTTCTCGATCGTCGCGGCGTGGCCCTTCATCTGTTCGCCGCGCAGCGCTGTGTTGTGCAGCATCTCGGCGCGCCGCTCGGGGTCGGCGTCGAACACCACCCCCTCACCGAAGATCGGCGTCATGAACGGGTAGGCCTGTGCCTGGTTGAGCTCGCTGTCGCTGGACCGGAAGAAGAACTCGTTGGCCTGCGCCCCGGACAGCATCACCACCTGCTTGTCGGCCAGCTGGAACCAGCCGACGTCACCGCACTCCTCGCGGATGCGCGTCATCAGACCGATCGGGTCGGTGCGGAACTCCTCGAGGTGGCCGTGTTCCTCCTCGCCGCCGGACACCCGGGGGACGACAGTCGTGGTCACGGGAGGTTCTCCTCGTTCAGCGTGAGCTGCTGGCGTTCCTTGCTGTTCGCCAGCGGCGCCTCGGGCTGCAGTTCCATGTTCGCGATGAATCCGCCCCGTGGTGTCTCGGCGACGAAGGTGATGGCCCGGGCCAGGTCGGAGGCGCGCAGGAAGTAGTCGTGGCGGGCCTGGCCCCACTTGGCCCAGTCCTCGAGCGCCGGGCCGATCAGCTCGGCGGGCAGGCTCCAGCCCATCGAGGTCTTGGTCGGACCCGGGTGCACGATCGAGGCGCGCACCCCGGTGCCCTCCAGCTCCATCTGGTAGTTGGTGACCATCGCGACCAGCGCCGCCTTCGCCGCGCCGTAGGCCCCCATGTGCGGCCGTTGCCGCAGCGCCACATCGGATCCCACGAAGATCAGGTCACCCCGCTGCCGCTCGAGCATGCCGGGGAGTACCGCGGTGGCTACCCGGTTCGCCCCGATGAGGTGGATCTGCACCTGCGATTCGAACTGCTCGGTGCTGATCGCGTCGAGCTTGCCGAAGTACGTGTCGCCGGCACCTGCGACCAGCACCTCGATGTCGCCGAGTTCGGACGTGGTCTGCTCGACGCACGCCTTGACCGAATCGGGATCGGTGACGTCCAGATGCACGGCGATGGCTTCCCCGCCGTCGGCGCGGATCTTGTCGGCGATCTCGCGGCACGTGTCCACCCGCCGCGCACCGAGCGCGACCGGGAATCCGCGGGCGGCGAGGTCGACGGCGCTGGCGGCGCCGATGCCCGAGGACGCGCCGGCGACCAACGCCGGGCGGCGGGCGGGAAGGGGATCGAAACGAGGCATCTACCGGACCCTTCAGCGCTGTTGGATGTCGATCGGCAGGTGTGCGAAGCCGCGGACGTTACTCGAGTGCACGCGAACGGCGTTGTCTTCGTCGACCTCGTAACCGCGGATGCGAGTGAACAATTCGGTCAGGGCGACGCGGGCTTCCATGCGTGCCAGATGCGCGCCGAGGCAGAAGTGCGCGCCGCTGCCGAAACTCATCAACTTCGACCCGATGTCGCGGCCGATCACGAAGTCGTCGGGGTCCGCGAAAACCCGTTCGTCGCGATGCGCCGACCCCGGCAGCAACAGCAGCACGTCACCGTCGGGGATCACGGTGCCGTACAGCGTGAGCTCGCCATTGACGGTGCGCGCGAGGATCTGGCTGGACGTGTCGTAGCGCAGGGTCTCCTCGACCCACAGCGGCACCCGGCTCAGGTCGTCGTACACCGGATCGAGCTGATCGGGGTTGCGGTGACCCCAGAAGGCGGCATTGGCAAGCAGTTTGGTGGTGGTCTCGTTTCCGGCGATCACCATCAGGAACATGAAGCCGAGGATCTCGTCGTCGGTGAGACTGTCCCCGTCGATCTCGGCGTCCAGCAGGGCCGAGGTCAGGTCGTCCGTCCGGTTCGCCCGGCGTTCGGCCACCATCTGCTGGTAGTAGACGATCAGGTTGATCGAGGCTTCGACCGCCGCCGGCGGGACGTCGGTGACCCCCTCGTCGCGGTGCATCACGCCGTCGGCCCAGGCGCGCACCTGGGCGCGGTCGGAGTGGGGCACCCCCATCAGCTCAGAGATCACGTCCATGGGCAGCTTGCCGGCGAATTCGTCGATGTAGTCGACGGTTTCACCACCGGCGGCCTTCTCGAGCAAGGTGTCCAGATGGGTGACCGCTATCTGGGTGACCCGGGCTTCGAGCTCGCGGATGCGTCGCGGGGTGAAGCCCTTCGAGACCAGGGTCCGCAGGCGCAGGTGCGCGGGATCGTCCATCGCCAGGAACGACATGGTCTTCGCGGCGTGCGGGCCCCGCGATGCCGGGTCCAGCGACACCCCGAACTTGTTCGACAGCGTGGTGCTGTTGCGGAATCCGGTCAGCACGTCGTGATGCCGCGACAGCGCCCAGAAGCCGAGTTCGTCGTTGCGGTACAGCGGCGCCTCATCGCGCAACCGCCGGTAATACGGGTAGGGGTCCTCGTGGAAGTCGTAATCATAGGGATCCAGCAGGATCTCGCTGGTCGATGTCACTTCCCTCCTCCGACGATGAGCTCGACCACGTAGGTGAGACGGTCGGCGATCTGGTGGTAGGTGAACGCACCGCTGCCTGCGTTGACGAGCGCGCCGAAGAACGTCATCTCCAGCGCCGCGAGTGTGCGGGTATCGGCGTCGGGGCCCAACGCCGAGCGGATGCGCCGGTGGATCTCGCCGCCGATGCGATCGCGGACCAAGCGCACGGCCTGGTCGTTGCCCGACAGCAGGGCGGTGGTGCATGCGGCGGCCACCTCGGGTTCGTCGGCAACCGTCAAGGCCATGGCGCGCAGCGTCTGCTCCACCCGTTTGGCCGTGCCGTCGTTGACATCGGTGAAATACGGCACCTGCCGCACCAGGTCGAGGTAGATCTCGGCGATCAGGTGGTTCTTCGACGAGAAGTAGGTGTAGGCGGTGGCCGGCGCCACCTTCGCCCGTGCGGCCACCGCGCGCACCGTCAGTTCGGCGTACGACGATTCGCGCAGCATCTGCACTCCGGCGCTGAGCACCTTGCGGAAGGTCTCTTCCTGGCGACGATTGCGACGCGACGGGTTGTCGTCGCCGGTGATCGTGGCGACGGCATCACTGGACACTTGTCCAACGTAACGGACAGGACGGGAAGTGGGCAAGAAGATCACGAATATGGCTGTCCGGGCGAGGGTTGTGCGACGGTGGCCGACCGGTCCTTGCCGTTGCGGACAGCGAAGGTTAGGGTGCGACGGAGGCGTAGTCAGACAGCTGTCCAGTCAACGAGACGGGGAGGTCGGATGGGAATCCAGGCCGATCGCGAGAGCCGACTGCTCATCGACGGCAAGCTGGTGCCGGGCAGCGCGGGAACCTTTCCCACCGTCAATCCGGCGACCGAGGAGACGCTCGGGGTGGCCGCCGACGCCTCCGCCGACGACATGCTGCTCGCCATCGGTGCGGCCCGGCGGGCCTTCGACGAGACGGGCTGGTCCACCGACACGGCCTTGCGGGTGCGCTGCATCCGGCAGCTGCAGCAAGCCATGCGCGACCACATCGACGAGCTGCGCGAGTTGACCATCGCGGAGGTGGGTGCCCCGCGGATGCTGACCGCGGCCGCCCAGCTGGAAGGCCCCGTCGACGACCTCGCTTTCACCGCCGACACCGCCGAGTCCTACGCGTGGTCGACCGATCTCGGCGAAGCTACCCCGATGGGCATCACGACCCGGCGGACCGTGGTGCGCGAGGCGATCGGCGTCGTGGGGGCGATCACGCCGTGGAACTTCCCGCACCAGATCAATCTCGCCAAGGTCGGCCCGGCGCTCGCGGCCGGAAACACACTGGTGCTCAAGCCCGCCCCGGACACCCCGTGGGCCGCGGCGATCTTGGGCGAGTTGATCACCGAGCACACCGACTTCCCACCCGGGGTCGTCAACATCGTCACCGCCGGCGACCACGGCGTGGGCGCGCTGCTGTCGCAGGACCCCCGGGTGGACATGGTGTCGTTCACCGGATCGACGAACACCGGCCGGGCGGTGATGGCCGACGGGGCCGCCACGCTGAAGAAGATGTTCCTCGAACTCGGCGGCAAGTCGGCGTTCCTCGTGCTCGACGACGCCGACCTCGCATCGGCCTGCGCGATGGCCGGGTTCACCGCCTCGATGCACGCGGGGCAGGGTTGCGCGATCACCACGCGGCTGGTGGTGCCTCGCGACCGGTACGACGAGGCGGTGGAGGCGGCGGCGGCCACCATGGGCGGCCTCGCACCGGGTGATCCGACGAAACGAGGCACGATCTGCGGGCCGCTCATCTCGGAGCGGCAGCGCGACCGGGTGGAGCGCTACCTGGAATCGGCCATCGCCGAAGGCGGCCGATTCGCCTGCGGCGGTAAGCGTCCCGCGGACCGAGACATCGGCTACTTCATCGAGCCCACGGTGATCGCCGGGCTGGACAACAGCGCCACCGTGGCCCGGGAGGAGATCTTCGGTCCGGTCCTGACCGTCATCGCCCACGACGGCGACGACGACGCCGTGCGCATCGCCAACGACTCGCCGTACGGCCTGTCCGGGACGGTGTTCTCACCCGACGAGCATCGCGCCGCCGCGGTCGCGGCGCGGCTGCGGGTCGGCACCGTCAACGTCAACGGCGGTGTCTGGTATTCGGCCGACGTGCCGTTCGGCGGCTACAAGCAATCCGGTCTCGGCCGGGAGATGGGGATCGCCGGTTTCGAGGAGTACCTCGAGATCAAGGCGATCGCCACGGCGGTGTGACAGGCGAATCGAGGAGATGGCAGTGGGACTGTACGGGGATCAATTCACGGACAAGGTGGCCATCGTCACCGGAGCCGGTGGCGGCATCGGGCAGGCCTATGCCGAGGCGCTGGCCCGGGAGGGTGCGGCCGTCGTCGTCGCCGACATCAACACCGAGGGCGCGCAGAAGGTCGCCGACGGCATCACCGGCGAGGGTGGCAACGCCCTCGCGGTGCGGGTCGACGTCTCCGATCCGGAGTCGGCCAAAGAGATGGCCGCACAGACGTTGTCGGAGTTCGGCGGCATCGACTACCTGGTCAACAACGCCGCCATCTTCGGCGGCATGAAACTCGACTTCCTCGTCACCGTCGACCCCGAGTACTACCGCAAGTTCATGAGCGTCAACCTCGACGGGGCGCTGTGGTGCACCCGTGCGGTGTACCGCAAGATGGCCAAGCGGGGCGGCGGCGCGATCATCAACCAATCATCCACTGCGGCATGGTTGTACGCGAACTTCTACGCGCTGGCCAAGGTCGGCATCAACGGGTTGACCCAGCAGCTCTCGCGCGAGTTGGGAGGGCAGAACATCCGGATCAACGCCATCGCGCCGGGGCCCATCGACACCGAGGCCAACCGCACCACCACGCCGCAGGAGATGGTCGCCGACATCGTGAAGGCCATTCCGCTGTCCCGGATGGGACAGCCCGACGACCTGGTCGGCATGTGCCTGTTCCTGCTGTCGGATCAGGCGAAGTGGATCACGGGGCAGATCTTCAATGTCGACGGCGGACAGATCATCCGATGAGCGCTTGCGCGAAGAGCAGAGGGCGGCGATGAGCGCTTGCGCGAAGAGCAGAGGGCGGCGATGAGCGCTTGCGCGAAGAGCAGAAGGTCCAGCTCATGAGCGCCCCGGCACTGGGCTACATCGGTCTGGGCAATCAGGGCGCACCGATGGCCAAGCGTCTCGTGGACTGGCCCGGCGGGCTCACCGTGTTCGACGTGCGGACCGAGGCGATGACGCCGCTGGCCGAACTGGGTGCGACCCTGGCCGACACGGTGGCCGATGTCGCGAAGGCCGACGTGATCAGTGTGACGGTGCTGACCGACGCCCAGGTGCGCGACGTGGTCGGCGAACTGGCCCGCCACGCCGCACCGGGCACGGTGATCGCGATCCACTCGACCATCGAACCCGGTACCGCACCCGAGCTGGCCGAATCGTTGCGGGACAGCGGTATCCGCATCGTCGACGCCCCGGTCAGCGGCGGCGCCGGTGCGGCCGACCACGGTGAACTGGCCGTCATGGTGGGCGCCGACGACGCCGCCTACGAGGTGGTCAAGCCGGTGTTCAAGAAGTGGGCGTCGATGGTGGTGCGGGCAGGCGAACCGGGCGCGGGAACGCGGATGAAGCTGGCGCGCAACATGTTGACCTTCGTCGGGTTCGCCGCGGCGTGCGAGGCGCAGCGACTGGCCGAAGCCGCAGGTATCGACCTGCAGAAGCTGGGCCGCGTGGTGCGGCACAGCGATGCGCAGAGCGGCGGACCGGGGGCGATCATGGTCCGCGACGACACCGGCCCGTTGCCCTCCGACCATTTCGTCTACGACATGTTCGTCCACGTCCGAGGATTGGCCGAGAAGGACCTGCGGTTGGCGCTCGACCTCGGTGATGCCACCGGTGTGCCGCTTCCGCTGGCCGAGATCGCGCTGCAGAATCTGGGCACGGGACTCGGTGTGCCGCAGCAGCCCCCGAGAGCGAAGGAGTGACACCGATGGACGAACTGCGACGCCGCGGCCTGGACAAGATGAACGAGGTGTACGGCTGGGAGATGCCCGACATGCCGGGCGACTACTTCGCGCTGACCGCCGATCACCTGTTCGGCACGATCTGGTCGCGCCCCGGACTGTCGATGCGGGACAAGCGGATCATGACGTTGACCGTGGTGACCGCACTGGGGTTGACCGACCTGGCCGAGATCCAGACCAACGCGGCGCTGACCAACGCGGAGCTCTCCCACGACGAGCTCAAGGAGATGGCGATCTTCCTCACCCACTACCTCGGGTTCCCGCTGGGTTCCAAGCTCGACGGCGTGGTCACCAAGGTCGCCAAGCAGCGGAGGAAGGCCGCCGAGCGCGGCGACGCCGAGGACACGGCCGCGGACAAAAAGGCCAACCTCGACGCGGCGCTGAACATGCACTCGGGGAGCGCCCGGGATGACCAGTAGGTACGCCGCGCTGACCCGCGGGCAGCTCGCCGTTCTCGTGCCCGAACTGCTGCTGATCGGTCAGATGATCGACCGCTCCGGAATGGCCTGGTGCATCAGCAACTTCGGGCGCGAGGAGATGCTGCAGATCGCGATCGAAGAGTGGATGGGTGCCAGCCCCGTCTACACCCGGCGGATGCAGAAGGCGCTGCGCTACGAGGGCACCGACGTCGTCACGATCTTCAAGGGCCTGCAACTCGACATCGGGGCGCCCCCGCAGTTCATGGACTTCCGCTACACCGTGCACGACCGCTGGCACGGTGAGTTCCACCTCGACCACTGCGGTGCGCTGCTCGACGTCGAACCGATGGGCGAGGAGTACGTGCGCGGCATGTGCCACGACATCGAGGATCCGACGTTCGACGCCACCGCGGTCGCCACCAACCGCCGCGCCCAGATCCGGCCGATCCACCGGCCGCCCCGGACACCGGCCGACCGGCAACCGCATTGCGCGTGGACGGTGACCATCGACGACGCCCATCCCGAGGTCGCCGATCACCCCGTCCTCGAGGTGATCGCCCGCACCCACGCCGCGCGCACCGACCTCGATCCGATCGACCCGGCCGACGAGGGGAGCAGCGACTACGCCGCGGAGTTGTTGTCCGACTTCGACTTCGGGACGTTCTCCCATTCGGCCCTGGTGCGGATGGCCGACGAGGTCTGCCTGCAGATGCACCTGCTCAACCTGTCCTTCGTGATCGCCGTCGGAACCCGCGCCGGGACGGATGCGGCGCTGGCCACCGAGATCTGCACCAAGCAACTCATCGGGGTGGCCGGCCTGGCCGCCGAGCGGATCCACGCGGCGCTGGACCTCCCCGATGGCGTCGACGGCGCGGTCGAGACACTGCGGCTGCACCCGTTGTTCAACCCCGCCGCCTACGTCGACGCCGTGTTCGGCCCGGATTCTGTTGCCGTGCAGCGCGGTCCGGCTCACGAGGACGGAGCGTGGGTGTCGCTGGTGCACCCCGGGGAGGCTCGCGCGCTGCGGGCCGCGGTCGCCGCGATCGACCCCCATCTCGACGTGGAGCTCACCGGAACCGCCACGGACTGGGCGGCGCAGGTGGTGCGCCGCGAGACCCCGGCCCGGGAGATGGGGGAGGTGGCGGTGGTGAAGTTCAGCGGCGGCGCGTCGTTCACCTTCGAACCGCGCCGGTCGCTCCCGCTGACCGTCCTCTGATCAGGGCAGGACGGCCCCTCCGACCCAGCGGCGCAGATACGCCCGCAGCGCGGCGCCGCGGCGCGGTGGGCGGCCGGGATCGATGACGAGGGATTGGATCACCCGCAGCAGATGCTCGGCCAGCCCGTCGAGGTCGTCGTCACCCAATCCGGCTGCGCCCCAGTCGACATCGAGCCGGCCCACCATGTCGCGGGCGAACCGCAGCGCGACATCGGAGGTCACCGACACCACGTGCGACGCGCCGCCGGGCACCATCAGCAGGCCGTGTACTTCTCCCGCGGCAGCCATTCCAGCGCGGTGGCGACCGCTTCGGTCACCGCTTCCGCAGGGTCGTCGATCCCCGCGACGTGCGCGGCGAGGCGGGCGAGGAAACCGTCGACGGCGTGGACCGCGGCGGCCACCAGCAGCGCCTCGGTGCTGGGGAAATACCGGTAGACGGTTTGGCGAGTGACCCCGACCGTGCGCGCGACGTCAGAGATCGAGAAGTCCGCGCCATGATCCTCGATGGCCTGCCCCGCGGCCGCCAGGATGCGCGCGACCGCCTCCTCGTCGGAGGCGGGTTTGGCTCCGGACCAACCGTGGGTGCGCACGATGGCACCCTAGATGGCGCGCCGGATCCTCACCGACCGTAGGAGACCTGGAGTTCCTTCACCCCGTTGATCCAGCCCGACCGCAGACGGGCGGGCTCGGCCAGCTTCGCGATGTCGGGGATCTGGTCGGCGATCTGGTCGAAGATCAGCTTGATCTCCATGCGGGCGAGATTCGCGCCGATGCAGAAGTGCGCGCCGTTGCCGCCGAACGCCAGATGCGGATTGGGGTCGCGCCGGATGTCGAAGACGAACGGCCGGTCGAAGACGTCGTCGTCGAAGTTGGCCGAGCTGTAGAACAGCCCGACACGCTGACCCTCGGTGATCGTGACGCCACCGAGTTCGACGTCGCGGGTGGCGGTGCGCTGGAAGCAGTGCACCGGCGTGGCCCAGCGGACGATCTCGTCGACGGCGGTCCCGGGCCGCTCCCGCTTGAACAGGTCCCACTGCTCGGGGTGATCGAGGAACGCGTTCATGCCGTGCGTCATCGCGTTGCGGGTGGTCTCGTTGCCTGCCACGGCGAGCAGGATGACGAAGAACGCGAACTCCACATCGGACATGGCTGTTTCAGCGGACCCAGCTTCGGCGGCATCGCCGTTCGTGTCCGCCTGCACCAGCCGCGTCACGATGTCGTCGGCGGGGCAGCGGCGCCGCTCCTCGGCCATCGCATAGGCGTATCCCATCAGCTCGGCGTTGGCGGCGACGTGGTCGGTCGCGAAGTCGGGGTCGTCGGTGTTCATGATCGCGTTGGTCCACTCGAACAACTTCTCGCGGTCGGTCTCCGGCACGCCGATCAGATCGGCGATCGCCAGCAGCGGCAGCCGCATCGCGATGTCGTCGACGAAGTTTCCGCTGCCCCGCTCGGCGGCGGTGCGCACGATGTCGCGCGCCGCGTCCGCGAGTTTGTGTTCCATCGTGGCGATCGAGCGCGGAGTGAAGAGCCGGGACACGATCTTGCGCAACCGCGTGTGCTCGGGGGCATCGTGGTTGACCAGCAGGGCCTTGGTCAGTTCCAGCTGGTCGGCGGTCACGCCGTCGGGCAGCCGCATCACCGCGCCCTTGCGGTTGGTCGACCACAGCGTGCCGTCCCGCGAGATCGCCTTGATGTCGGCGTGACGGGAGATCACCCAGTAGCCGCCGTCACCGAAGATCGAATTCCGCTGCTCGTTCCACCACACCGGCGCGGTTCTGCGCAGCTCCGCGAATTCGGCGACCGGGATGCCGCCGACCAGAACGTCGGGGTCGGTGAAGTCGTAACCCGGTGTCAGGAAGGGGCAGCTGGACATGGCGATCCTCCGGTGTGACGTGCGGCACTCCGATCGACCATACATCTAATGGCATGTGTGTATGGCCGTTCGTGTGACGTGACATCTTCTGCGGTGCCATTAGGGTGGGCACTCGTGCACGTCCTGGTGATCGGTTCCGGAGCCCGTGAACACGCGCTGCTGCTCGCGCTGCGCCGAGACCCCGGCGTCGACGCCGTGTCGGTGGCCCCGGGCAACGGCGGCACCGCGGCCATCGCCGATCAGCACGACGTCGACGTGACGTCGGCCCACGAGGTCGTCGCGCTGGCGCGCGAGGTCGGCGCCGACCTCGTGGTGATCGGTCCCGAGGTGCCGCTGGTGCTCGGCGTGGCCGACGCGGTGCGCGCAGCCGGGATCGCCTGCTTCGGTCCGTCCCGCGACGCCGCCAGGATCGAGGGCTCCAAGGCATTCGCCAAGGACGTGATGGCCACGGCCGGCGTGCGGACGGCGGGCAGCGAGATCGTCGACACCCCCGCCCGCCTCGACGCCGCTCTGGACCGGTTCGGCCCGCCGACCGGGCAGCGGGCCTGGGTGGTCAAGGACGACGGGTTGGCGGCAGGCAAGGGCGTGGTGGTGACCGAGGACCGCGACGTCGCCCGCGCGCACGCCGCGAGCCTGCTCGAGGCCGGCCACCCGGTGCTGCTGGAATCCTTCCTCGACGGCCCCGAGGTGTCGCTGTTCTGTCTGGTCGATCGCGAGACCGTGGTCCCCCTGTTGGCCGCCCAGGACTTCAAACGGGTCGGCGACGGTGACACCGGCCCCAACACCGGAGGCATGGGCGCCTACACCCCGCTGCCGTGGCTGTCTGCCGACATGACCGCGCGCATCGTCGACGAGGTCGTGGCGCCCGTCGCCGCCGAACTGGTCCGGCGGGACAGCGCGTTCTCCGGCCTCCTGTACGCGGGGCTGGCCATCACGTCGCAAGGGCCGGCCGTCGTCGAATTCAACTGCCGGTTCGGTGACCCCGAGACCCAGGCGGTGCTCGCCCTGCTCGATTCCCCGCTCGGCGAATTGTTGAGCGCCGTGGCCACCGGAGACCTGGCCGCCCAGCCGCCGCTGCAGTGGCGCGCCGGTTCGGCGGTCACCGTCGTGGTGGCCGCCGAGAACTATCCCGGCCGGCCGCGGGTCGGTGACGTCATCACCGGTGCCGACGCCGAGGGGGTTCTCCACGCCGGCACCGCGCGCCGCGACGACGGAACGCTGGTGTCATCCGGTGGCCGGGTGTTGTCGGTCGTGGGCACCGGCGCCGATCTGGCGTCCGCGCGCGACGCGGCCTACCGCGTGCTCGCGGGAATCCGGTTGCCGGGCAGCCACTTTCGCACTGACATCGGTCAGGCCGCGGCCGAGGGCATCATCGGCCCCTAGGCGGCAGCCCCTGAACGGCAGCCCCTAGGCGGTCAGCAGCGGCGCCATCCAGCTCAGCTCCGAGCTCAGCTGTGCCGACCAGAACGCCGCGTTGTGGCCACCGGGGGAGAAGCCGCCGGCCGGCGCGGTCGGCAGCTGGCCGATGAACTGCCGCGTCGCCGCGGCGAACGGATCGTCGTCGCCGCAGTCGATGCGCAACGGGATGCCGTCGAGCCCGGCCAGCCCCCACACGCTGTTGGCTTCGTAATCCGCGGCGCTGTCGAAGGCGCCGGACGCGGCTGCGCCCGGTGAGGTCCACAGCGCCGGGCTGACTGCGCAGATCGCCGCCGTGCGGCCCGCCCCCAGCCGGGCGCCCAGCAGCATCGCGCCGTAGCCGCCCATCGACCACCCCAGGAACCCGACCCGTGAGATGTCGAGCCCCTGCCCGCCGAGCAGCGGCAGGAATTCGTCGAGGACCATCGCACCCGGATCGTCCCCTGACGCGCGCCGGTGCCAGTAACCGTTGCCGCCGTCGACCGCGGCGAGCGCGAACGGCGGCAGACCGGCCCGCACCGCGTCGGCGAGGAACTGCTCGGCGCCCATCGACATCACCGTCTGCGCATCACTGTCTTTGCCGTGAAGAAGGATCACCGGCCGCAGCGGTGCGGTCTGCCCGGGCGGGCGCGCGATGATCCAGTTCGTCGGCGTCCCCCCGCGCGCGGCGGACGGGAAGGACCCGGAGAGATAGGTGGGCGCGGGCGGCGCGGCCGCGGCCACCGCGGGACGCACCATCGACAGCGCGGCCACTCCCGTCGTCGTGGCCAGGCTCGCGCGGCCCGCGAGCCGCAGCATCTCCCGCCGGCTGATCGTCCTCGGCATGCGGGCCATCATGCCATCGGTACTGAGCGAATCGCCGAAAGCCCGATGCCGAAACCCTGTGACTGGCACGATGCTAGAGGTGACGGCAGCAGTCACTCCCAAGGGAGAACGTCGGCGGTATGCGCTGGTCAGCGCGGCTGCAGACCTGCTGTGCGAGGGCGGGTTCGACGCGGTCCGGCACCGCGCGGTGGCCCGCCGCGCCGGCCTGCCCCTGGCGTCGACGACCTACTACTTCTCGTCGCTCGACGACCTGATCGCCAACGCCGTCGAGTACGTCGGGGTGCTCGAAACCGAGCAGTTGCAGAACCGCGTCGCCGCCCTGTCCCGGCGGCGGCGGGGTGCGGAGTCGACCGCCGACATCCTGGTCGACCTCCTCGTCGGCGACAACCGGGAGCGCGTCACCGAGATGTTGATCTCCCGCTACGAACGTCTCATCGCGTGCGCGCGCCAACCCGGGTTGCGCGATATCCAGCGCAGGATCCTCAAGCACCGCACCGATGCCGTCGTCCAGGTGGTCGAACGTTGCGGGCGCTCGGTGCGCGCGGAATTGCTCACGGCGCTGGTCTGCGCCGTCGACGGGGCGGTGGTCGCGGCCCTGGTCGGCGATGGTGCCGGGCCGCGCGCCATCGCCAGGGCGACGCTGATCGATGTCATCGACGTCCTCGCCCCGTTCAGCTGAGGCCGGCACGCGTTTTGGCGATGCGTCCGCGCGGCCGCGCCCGGTGACCCATGATGGGACCCGAGCGGCAAGTCAGGGGAGGACGTGATGGCCGAATCGGTCACCGGTGAAGTGGGAACCGACAACCAACCCGAGCTGAAGCGGGTGATGGGCCCGGGACTGTTGCTGCTGTTCGTCGTCGGCGACATCCTCGGGACGGGTGTCTACGCGCTCGTCGGCGACGTGGCCGCCGAGGTCGGCGGCGCGGCGTGGCTGCCGTTCCTCGTCGCCTTCGGAGTGGCGTCGATCACGGCCTTCAGTTACCTCGAGCTGGTCACCAAATACCCGCAGGCGGCCGGCGCGGCGCTCTACGCGCACAAGGCCTTCGGCATCCACTTCGTCACCTTCCTGGTGGCGTTCGTCGTCATGTGTTCCGGAATCACCTCGGCGTCAACAGCTTCCAGAGCGTTCGCCGCGAACTTCTTCCAGGGCATCGACGTCGAGGCGCCGAAAGTCGGTGTGGCGGTGCTGGCTCTGGTGTTCATGGCGGTGCTCGCCGCGATCAATTTCCGCGGGGTCGGGGAGAGCGTCAAGCTCAACGTGGTGCTCACGATCGTCGAGATCACCGGGTTGGTGATGGTGATCCTGGTGGGCCTGTGGGCGTTCACCGGAGGCGCGGACGTCGACTTCTCCCGCATCGTCGCGTTCGAGACGGCGTCGGACAAGAGCACCTTCCTCGCGGTGACGGCGGCGACCTCGCTGGCGTTCTTCGCGATGGTCGGGTTCGAGGACTCGGTGAACATGGCCGAGGAGACCAAGGATCCGGTCAAGACGTTCCCCAAGATCCTGCTGTCGGGGCTGTCGATTGCGGGGGTCGTCTACATCCTCGTCTCGATCGTCGCTGTCGCCCTGGTTCCCATCGGGGAGCTGGAAGCCAGCGACACGCCGCTGGTCGAGGTCGTCAAGGCCGGTGCGCCCGGACTGCCCATCGACTCCATCCTGCCGTTCATGACGATGTTCGCGGTGTCGAACACGGCGCTGATCAACATGCTGATGGCCAGCCGGCTGATCTACGGCATGGCACGCCAGCGCGTGCTGCCGCCGGTGCTCGGCCGGGTGCACCCGACGCGCCGGTCGCCGTGGGTGGCGATCATCTTCACCACGCTCATCGCCTTCGGCCTGATCCTCTACGTCAGCACCTTCGCCAGCAGCAACGCGATCTCCGTGCTCGGCGGCACCACCAGCTTGCTGTTGCTGGCGGTGTTCGCGGTGGTCAACGTCGCGGTCCTGGTGCTGCGCCGCGACGTGCGGGAGGTCGGCGGTCACTTCAAGACCCCGACGATCCTGCCGGTCATCGGTTTCCTGGCGTCGCTGTATCTGGTGACGCCGCTGTCGGGGCGCCCGGCCCAGCAGTACATCGTGGCAGGGGTGCTCGTCGTGCTCGGCATCGTGCTGTTCTTCGTCACCCAGATGGTGAACCGTCAGCTGGGCATCAGCGACGCCCGCATCACCGATCCGACGCGGCTGGGCTCGGCGCCCGAGGAGTGACCCCGGTGTGCGTCCAGGTCGTTCGCGGCCCCGCCGGCGCGATCTGACCGCACACTAGCCGCCCTCGGGCGTGCCCTGGGCGAGGCGAGCAGACCTGTTCTCCAGCAACGGGACTCGATGTGCATTGCCGGCGAGTTCGATGTAGCGGGTGCCGTAGAGCTTCAGCAGCGCGTCGTCGAGACGGCGCACCGCGCCGGGCGGGAAGCGGTAGTCCATCGCCGTGTTGACCGCGTCGGTGTCCACCTTGCCGAGCACGGCGTCGACCTCGTCGATCGAGTCGATGCCCAGGTCGAGCAGCAGCCCGGCCATCCAGCCGTAGTGGTCGGTGCGCGACCAGCCCGCGTCGGGGAAGCGGTTCGCCAGATAGGTCGCCAGCACCGGCGTCGGGATCCCGCCGGTGGTGGGCGGACGCTCGGCGGGCACCGTGGACCGCAACCGCTCCCGGATCGCCGAGAACTCGCGGTCGGCCAGCTCCAGCAGCCCGGCCGCCAGGGTGAACCGCCGATCCAGGTCGGGGGCGTCCTCTTCGGGGATCGAGCCCTTGTAGCGCACGTCGTGCTCGAACTCCGCCCATGCGTGCTGCAGGATCGTGCGCACCTGCACCGACGCCGGCTGCTGCTCACCCTCGACGGCCAACAGCAGGTGCCGGCTCGCGTAACCCCACCGGCCCTCGCTGGCGGTCTCCACCCCCATGTCGCGGTCGTCGAGCAGTTGCATCTCCTCCCCGAGCAGCCGCGCCACCGCGGCGACGTCGTCACGCAGATACGTGATGACCCGCAGCCCGACCTGGTCGGTGATCTCCGACAGCGGGTCGGCGTAGAGCCGTCGCCCGTCGACGTGGCGGTCCGCCTTGGCCGCGAAGGAGGCCACCGACTTGGTGCGTGCGGTGACGCTGAGGTAGTCGATGCCCGCGTCGTCCAGCAGTGCCTTCACCGTGGTCAGGCAGCGGTCGGTGACCTCGACGAGGTGCTTGCGGCGCTGCGTGTAGGTGGCGATGGCCTCTTGCACCACCCCGGGTGTCGGTTCCGGCGGGGCGGGTTGCAGGTCGGCGGGCAGCGTCGGGGTGACGATGACGCCGGTGTCCGCGTCGCCGTAGTAGGTGACCGCGTCGGGTCGGCGCGCGGTGAACATGGCCACGTAGGCGCACACCACTGCGTCGACCGGATCCTCGACGCGGCGCAGGTCGCTCTTGCGCTCGGCGGTTTCGGCCGCGGCGCGCAACGTCGTCCAGTCGTCGCAGTCGGCCACCCGCAGCGGCGGGTCGGCCGTGGCGAGGCCTTCGACCAGATCCATCAGCCGCAGCAGTTCCGCGCTCAACTGCGCGACGCTGCGGCCCGGCTTGGCCTTGTATTTCAGCGTGCGGCCCAGGCGGAACAGCGCGACCGTCGCCGCGTGCGGGTACACCTCGAGGGCGCGGCGGGAGGCGCCCGCATGCGGATCGATGTCGAGCCCGATGGCCTCGGCGAGGCGGCCGGCGCGGGTGCCGTCGGCGAACTCGGGCTTGCCGGTGTTCGCCGGATGCGCACCGGCCTGGAACTTCGCGAAGTCGGCGTTCAGCGCCCGCTCGGCGGGCCGCTGACCGGTCGGGTTGGTGACGATGATCGGTGCGTCGATACCGACCACGCAGTCGCCCGCCACGTAGGGCGCGACCGCCGACCGGATGCTCCCGTCGCTGGTGGCCGCCGAGACCGTCACCAGCCGGCCCGCGTCGTCGACGATGGCGACCCCGGTGGGTTTGCGCTGGCCCCACGCGAGGTCCACGCCGACGAAGTACATGCCCACCACTGTGCCCGATAGGCTCTTACGCCGTGAGCATCCGTGCGTCCATTCCCGATGTCCTGGCCGGTCGCTACGCCAGCGAGGAGATGGTCGCCATCTGGTCGCCGCAGGCCAAGATCGTCGCCGAGCGCAGACTGTGGCTCGCCGTGCTGCGGGCCCAGGCCGAACTGGGCGTGGACGTGCCCGCCGGGGTCGTCGACGACTACGAGCGGGTCCTGGAGAACGTGGACCTGGAGTCGATCGCCGCGCGCGAGCGGGTGCTGCGCCACGACGTGAAGGCGCGCATCGAGGAGTTCAACGCCCTGGCCGGCCACGAGCACGTGCACAAGGGCATGACCAGCCGAGACCTGACCGAGAACGTCGAGCAGATGCAGATCCGGCAATCGCTGCAACTGGTGCACGCCCGCGGCGTCGCGGTCGTCGCGCGGTTGGCCGAGCGGGCGACGCTGTACCGCGACCTGGTGATGGCCGGCCGCAGCCACAACGTGGCCGCGCAGGCGACGACCCTCGGCAAGCGGTTCGCGTCGGCGGCCGAGGAGACGCTGGTCGCCGTGCAGCGCATCGGCGAGCTGATCGACCGGTACCCGCTGCGCGGCATCAAGGGGCCGATGGGCACCGCGCAGGACATGCTCGACCTGTTCGACGGGGACATCGCACGGCTGGCCGACCTGGAGACCCGCATCGCGCAGTTCCTCGGGTTCACCGAGATCCTGACCAGCGTCGGGCAGGTCTACCCGCGGTCGCTGGACCACGACGTGGTGTCCGCGCTCGTGCAACTCGGCGCCGGGCCGTCGTCCTTCGCGCACACCGTGCGGCTGATGGCGGGCCACGAGTTGGTGACCGAGGGTTTCGCGCCGGGCCAGGTCGGCTCGTCGGCGATGCCGCACAAGATGAACACCCGCAGCTGCGAACGGGTCAACGGCCTGCAGGTGGTGCTGCGCGGATACGCCTCCATGGCAGCCGAACTGGCGGGCGCGCAATGGAACGAGGGTGACGTGTTCTGTTCGGTGGTGCGCCGGGTGGCGCTGCCCGACGCGTTCTTCGCCCTCGACGGCCAGATCGAGACGTTCCTGACCGTGCTCGACGAATTCGGTGCCTACCCCGCGGTGATCCAGCGCGAGCTCGACCGATACCTGCCGTTCCTGGCGACGACACGCATCCTGATCGCCGCGGTGCGCGCCGGCGTCGGCCGCGAGACCGCGCACGAGGTGATCAAAGAGCACGCCGTCGCGGTGGCCCTGGCGATGCGCGAGCGCGGCGCCGAACCCGACCTGCTGGACCGGTTGGCCGCCGACCCGCGGTTGCCGCTGGACCGCGCGGCACTCGACGCCGCGCTCGCCGACAGGCAGGCGTTCACAGGCGCCGCGGGTGACCAGGTCGATCGCGTGGTCGCCGCGGTCGACGACCTGATCGCCCGTTATCCCGAGGCCGCGCAGTACACCTCGGGCGCCATCCTGTGACCCAGGCCCCCGGCGTGCTGGCCGAGATCGACCTCACCGATCTCGACAACTTCGCCGCGGGCTTCCCGCACGACCTGTTCACGCTGCACCGCGACCAGGCCCCGGTCTTCTGGCACGAGCCCACCGAACACACCCCCGACGGCGAGGGCTTCTGGTCGGTGGCCACCCACGCCGAAACCCTTGCCGTCCTTCGTGATCCGGACACCTATTCGTCGGTGACCGGCGGTGACCGGCCGTTCGGCGGCACGCTGCTGCAGGATCTCCCGATCGCCGGGCAGCTGCTCAACATGATGGACGATCCCCGCCACGGCGCGGTGCGCCGGCTGGTCAGCTCGGGGCTCACCCCGCGGATGATCACGCGCGTGGAGGACGACCTGCGGGCGCGGACCCGGCGGTTGCTCGACGCCGTCAGCGGGGGAGAGCCTTTTGATTTCCTCACCGACGTCGCCGCCGAGGTGCCGATGCAGATGATCTGCATCCTGCTGGGAGTGCCGGAGTCCGAACGGCATTGGCTGTTCGAGGCCATCGAACCCAGCTTCGACTTCGGCGGTTCCCGCCGGGCGGCCGTCTCCCGGCTCTCGGTCGAGGAGGCCGGTTCGCGGATGTTCGCCTACGGACAGGAGCTGATCGCGGCCAAGAAGGCCGCACCCGGCGACGACATGCTCTCGGTGGTGGTGAACTCCGGCGACCCGGCCCTGACCGACCTCGAGAGTTACCTGTTCTTCAGCCTGCTGTTCAGCGCGGGGGCCGAAACCACCCGCAACGCGATCGCCGGTGGTCTGCTCGCCCTGATCGAGCGGCCCGACGCCTGGGCCACGCTGCGTGCCCGGCCCGACCTGCTGCCCACGGCGGTCGAGGAGATGGTCCGCTGGACGTCGCCCTCACCGTCCAAGCGGCGCACCGCCACCCGCGCGGCCACGCTGGGGGGCATGTCCGTCGAACCCGGGCAGAAGGTGCTCGTCTGGGAGGGGTCGGCCAACCGCGACGCGCTGGTGTTCGCCAACCCGGACCGCTTCGACGTCACCCGGAAACCCAACCCGCACTTGGGTTTCGGCCATGGTGTGCACTACTGCCTCGGGGCGAACCTGGCCCGCCTGGAGCTGCGGGTGATCTTCGAGGAGATGGTGCACCGCGCGTCGTCGGTGAGTCTGAGCGCACCCGTGGAATGGGCGCGCAGCAACCGCCACACGGGCATCCGGCATCTGCTCGTCGAGTTCGAAGCGTGAAACCGCACGCATTCGCCGCCGTCATGGCGACCGGCATCCTCTCGGTGAACATGCTCGACCACGGCCATCACCTCGTCAGCGCCGTGCTGATCGTCGTCGCCGCCGCCCTGCTGCCCGTGTTGATGGTCGCCGCGATCCGTGCCTGGCGCAGCCAGGGCTGGTCCCTGCGCGAACTCGACGTCTCCATCGGCCTTTTCACCTATGTCGCCGCCTGCTGCATCGTGGCGACACGGTTGGCGTCGGACCGGGTGGCGCTGGTGATCCTGCTGCCGATGGCGGTGCAGGGCTGGTTGTCACTGATGCCGACGACGCTGCGATCGGTCTGGCGTGAGCGCCGCAGCCTGCGCACCCGGGTGCACGGCGGCTGGGAGCTGGCCAGCGTCGCGACGTCGGGGCTGGCGATGGTGTGTGTCGCGGCCGACGCCGTGTTCTTGGCGCTGATCCTGTGGGTGACCGCAGTCGCGCTTTACCTGGCGATCACCGGGTTGCTGATCTGGCGGTGGGCGCACGAGGGGAAGGACCGGGATGTGTCCTCACCCGATACGTGGATCGTGATGGGCGCCCCCGGGATCGCCAGCCTGGCCGGCGAGCACATCCACCTCGCACTGCCGCCGGGACCGCTCGCCGACTCACTGCTGCGGGTGACGATCGGGACGTGGGTGCTGGCCACGCTGTGGATCCCGGTGCTGCTCGCCCTCGGCCTGCGGCGGGTCGACGCCTGGCCCGCGGTCTTCCCGATCGGGATGTACTCGGCGGCCACCTTCGCGGTGTACCAGGAGACCGGCTGGACGCTTCTGGACGTCGTGTCGCTGGTGGGTTGCTGGGTCGCCGCGGCGCTGTGGGTGTGGACGGCCGTGCCCGCCGCCGGGCGCCTGGTGGGCGCGCTGCCCAGGGGAGCCGAGCGCGGCTGAGCTCAGCCCGCCCGGCGCAGGTTGCGCGCCCGGATGCCCGTCGCCCGCAACTCGAGTGCGGCGAGGCCGCGGATCGCGATGCGATCCTGGGTGCGCCACGCACCGACGGGGTCGGCACTGACGCCGGCCAGCTTGGCCAGCGGCCGGTTCGCCAGCGCACGCAACGCCAGCAGTTCCTCACCGGCGTCGGTGGACGCCAGCGTCACCGCCGTCCACTTGCGCCGGACGAACCGCACGCGCAGGAACAGCCACGGCATCATCAGCGCCAGGATCGGCGGTGCGGCCACGGCCAGCGCCAGCAGCCACGCCAGCCAGCCGGCCGTGACCCCCAGGCTCTGCCCGGCCCCGGCGATCTCACGGGCCGCGTCGCCGGCGGCGGCCAGCGGTTTGGCCAGCGAATCACCGATCAGCGGCACGTTGTCGGCACTGTTGCCCGCCGAATCGAGGTTGCCCGCGACGCCGTTGGCGCCGCTCTCCACCCGGAAGCCGAACTCGGCGATCATGGCCACCGCCGAATGCACCGCCATCCCGATGAACACCCAGACGACCGTCCACGCGATCACCACCAGGTCGCTGACCAGCTGCGTCAGCAGCCGGCCCGAGGTCGTGGCATAGGGAACCCACCGCGATGTCATGCGATCGATCACAGCACACGGGCCGCATTCGCAGGACCGATAGGCTGACCCGATGCGCCCCGCTCTGTCCGACTACCAGCATCTGGCCAGCGGCAAGGTTCGCGAGCTCTACCGGGTCGACGACCGGCACCTGCTGTTCGTCGCGACCGATCGGATCTCGGCCTACGACTACATTCTCGACACCGAGATCCCCGACAAGGGCCGGATCCTGACCGCCATGAGCGTGTTCTTCTTCGACTTCCTGTCGGTGCCCAACCATCTGGCCGGCCCGCCCGACGACCCTCGCATTCCCGAAGAGGTCCTCGGCCGCGCACTCGTGGTCCGCCAACTGGAGATGCTCCCGGTCGAGGCCGTCGCCCGCGGGTACCTCACCGGCTCGGGGCTCGTCGACTACCAGAAGACCGGGAGTGTCTGCGGGATCGCGCTGCCCGCCGGCCTGGTGGAGGCGAGTCGCTTCGCCGAACCGCTCTTCACGCCGGCGACCAAGGCCGAACTCGGTGAGCACGACGTCAACATCACCTTCGACGACGTCGCCGAGCTCATCGGCGCCGACCGTGCCGCGCAGCTGCGGGACCGCACCCTGCAGACCTACACCCAGGGCGCCGACCACGCCCGCAGCAAGGGCATCATCGTCGCCGACACCAAGTTCGAGTTCGGTGTCGACGACAGCGGAGAGTTCGTGCTCGCCGACGAGGTGTTCACGCCCGACTCGTCGCGGTACTGGCTGGCCGACGACTACGCCGAGGGCGCCGTGCAGAACAGCTTCGACAAGCAATTCGTGCGCAACTGGCTGACCGGTCCCGAGTCGGGCTGGGACCGCCACGGTGACCAACCTCCGCCCCCGCTGCCCGCCGACATCGTCGAGGCCACCCGAGCCCGTTACATCGAGGCCTACGAACGCATTTCGGGACTCCGCTTCGACGACTGGACAGGAGCCGGGCGATGAAGCCACCGGTGGCAAAACGTGTGGACCATCGCCGGGAACACCACGGCGACGTCTTCGTCGATCCCTACGAATGGTTGCGGGAGAAGAGCAGCGCCGAGGTGATCGACCACCTCGAAGCCGAGAACGCCTACACCGACCACATGACGGCCGACTTGGCACCGCTGCGGCAGCAGATCTTCGACGAGATCAAGGCCCGCACCAAGGAAACCGACCTGTCGGTGCCCACCCGCCGGGGCGAATGGTGGTACTACGGGCGCAGTTTCGAGGGCAAGCAGTACGGCGTGCAGTGCCGATGCCCGGTCACCGACCTCGACGACTGGACGCCACCGCAGCTCAGCGAGGACGTCGACATCCCCGATGAGCAGATTCTGCTCGACGAGAACGTCGAGGCGCAGGGTCACGAGTTCTTCTCCCTCGGCGCGGCCAGCGTCAGCGTCGACGGCAACATCCTGGCCTACTCGGTGGACGTCACCGGAGACGAGCGGTACACCCTGCGGTTCACGGACTTACGGACCGGGGAGCGCTACGACGACGAGATCGTCGGCATCGGCGCCGGCGTCACCTGGGCCGCGGACAACAGGACCGTCTACTACGTCACCGTCGACGACGCCTGGCGGCCCGACACCGTGTGGCGGCATCGACTCGGCTCGGGGCTGCCCGCCGCGAAGGTGTATCACGAAGCCGACGAACGATTCTGGGTCGGCGTGGGCCGCAGCCGCAGCAACAAGTACCTCATCATCGCCTCGGGCAGTGCCGTCACCTCGGAACTGCGCTATGCCGACGCCGCGGACGGTGAAGCCGACTTCACCGTGGTGTGGCCGCGCCGGGACGGGGTGGAGTATTCCGTCGAGCACGCCGTCGTGGGCGGTGAGGACCGATTCCTGATCCTGCACAACGACGGTGCCGAGAACTTCACGATGGTCGAGGCGCCCGTCGCCGATCCGACCGCGCACCGCACGCTGATCGAGCACCGCAGCGACGTCCGCCTCGACGCCGTCGATGCGTTCGACGGACTGCTGGTGATCAGCTACCGCAGCGAAGCGCTGCCCCGGATCCAGCTGTGGCCGGTCCAGGACACGGAATACGGTGCGCCGCAGGAGGTCGCGTTCGACTCCGAGCTGATGTCGGTGGGGTTGTCGGCCAACCCCAACTGGAGCGCCCCGAAGCTGCGCATCGGGGCCACGTCGTTCGTGACGCCGGTGCGCATCTACGACCTCGATCTGACCACCGGGGAGCGGATCCTGTTGCGCGAGCAGCCGGTCCTCGGTGACTACCGCCCCGAGGACTACGTCGAGCGGCGGGACTGGGCCGTCGCCGAAGACGGTGCGCGCGTGCCCATCTCGATCGTGCACCGGGCCGGATTGGAGTTCCCCGCCGCCGCGCTGCTCTACGGCTACGGCGCGTACGAGGCGTGCGAGGATCCCCGGTTCTCGATCGCCCGGCTCTCGCTGCTGGACCGTGGCGTGGTCTTCGCCGTCGCCCACGTCCGCGGCGGCGGCGAGCTGGGCCGAGCCTGGTACGAGCACGGCAGGCTGCTGGAGAAGCGGAACACGTTCACCGACTTCATCGCCGCCGGACGCCACCTCGTCGACACCGGCGTGACCCGGCCGCAGCAGCTGGTGGCCTACGGCGGCAGCGCCGGTGGACTGCTGATGGGTGCGGTCGCCAACATGGCGCCGGACCTCTTCGCCGGCATCCTGGCCGCGGTGCCCTTCGTCGACCCGCTCACCACGATCCTCGACCCGTCGCTGCCGCTGACCGTCACCGAGTGGGACGAGTGGGGCAACCCGCTGGCCGACCCGGACGTCTACGCCTACATGAAGTCGTACTCGCCGTACGAGAACGTGGAAACCAAGCGGTATCCGGCGATCCTGGCGACGACGTCGCTCAACGACACCAGGGTCTACTACGTGGAGCCGGCGAAATGGGTTGCCGCGCTGCGGCATGCGCAGACCGAGTCGCCGGTGCTGCTGAAGACGGAGATGAACGCCGGCCACGGCGGCATCAGCGGCAGATACGAACGCTGGAAGGAAACGGCTTTCCAGTACGCCTGGCTGCTCGACGCCGCGGGCGGCGCAGGGGTGGACGCCGCGGGCGGCGCAGGGGTGGACGCCGCGGGCGGCGCAGGGGTGGACGCCGCGGGCGGCGCAGGGGTGGACGCCGCGGGCGACGCCGGGTAGTCGCCGGGTCGGTGTTGTGGCGCGACCGACATCTGCACGCACCGTGTTGTTGGCAAGCGCGACATCTGGTGTTGCGACACTGCCCGTGTGGCTGGACAACTGATCGTCTCCATCTCCGGGGTCAGCGATCGCACTCGCGACGACGTCGCGATGTTCCGTGAGCAGTTGTCCGCACGCGGGGTGCCGGTGTCGTTTCTGGTGGCGCCGCGCCTCAAGGGCGGATACCGGCTCGACCAGGACGCCGCCACCGTCGACTGGCTGACCGGGCGGCGCGCCGCCGGGGATGCCATCGTGCTGCACGGGTACGACGAGGCCGCCACCAAGGCGCGGCGCGGAGAATTCGCGACGCTGCCCGCCCACGAGGCGAACCTGCGGCTGATGGCCGCCGACCGCGTGCTCGAGCATCTGGGCCTGCGCACCCGGTTGTTCGCCGCACCGGGCTGGAACGTCTCGCAGGGTGCCATGACCGCGTTGCCCCGCAACGGGTTTCGGCTGCTGGCCGGACTGGCCGGCATCACCGATCTGCCCCGAGAGCAGACCGTCCGGGCCCGCGTGCTCGGGATCGGCGAAGGCTTCCTCACCGAACCGTGGTGGTGTCGCACCGTGGTGCTGTCGGCCGAACGGACCGCGCGCCGCGACGGCATCGTCCGGGTCGCCGTCGCGGCCAGGCACCTGCGCCGCCCCGGCCCGCGCCAAGCCATGCTCGACGCCGCCGACCTGGCCCTGATGCACGGCTGTGTACCGGCCGTCTACGCCTGGCGAACACCGGCTGTGGTGTCCGACGCCGCCTGAGGCATTAGCTCGCTACATTGGCCCCATGGCAGATGATGCTGACGTCATCGTGGTCGGGGCCGGGCTGGCCGGGCTGGTGGCCGCGTGCGAACTGGTCGAGCGGGGCCGCCGGGTGCTCGTCGTCGATCAGGAGAACGCGGCGAACCTCGGTGGCCAGGCGTTCTGGTCGTTCGGCGGGCTGTTCTTCGTCGACAGCCCCGAACAGCGCCGGCTCGGCATCAAGGACAGCTACGAGCTCGCGCTGCAGGACTGGCTGGGCACCGCCGGGTTCGACCGGCCCGAGGATCACTGGCCCCGGCAGTGGGCGCACGCCTATGTCGACTTCGCCGCCGGTGAGAAACGGCAGTGGCTGCGGGATCGCGGCCTGCAGATCTTCGCGATGGTCGGCTGGGCCGAACGCGGCGGTTACGACGCCCGCGGCCACGGCAACTCGGTGCCGCGCTTCCACATCACCTGGGGCACCGGCCCCGGTCTGGTCGACATCTTTGCGCGGCGCCTCACGGGGCCTCCCGGCGGAGCCGGCGCCGCGACCGGGGTGCGGTTCGCGCACCGGCATCGCGTCGACGAACTCATCGTCGACAACGGCGCCGTCGTCGGCGTCCGCGGCGCCGTTCTGGAACCCTCCGATGCGGTGCGCGGAGCTACGTCGTCGCGAAACAGCGTCGGCGAGTTCGAGTTTCGCGCTCAAGCCGTCATCGTCGCCAGCGGCGGCATCGGCGGCAACCACGACCTGGTTCGGGCGAACTGGCCCACGAGGATGGGCCGGGTGCCCGAGCAGCTACTCAGTGGGGTGCCCGCGCACGTCGACGGCAGGATGCTCGGCATCACCGCCGCCGCGGGTGGTCATCTGATCAACAGCGACCGGATGTGGCACTACACCGAGGGCATCACCAACTACGACCCGATCTGGCCGCGGCACGGGATCCGCATCCTGCCCGGGCCGTCGTCGCTGTGGCTGGACGCGTCGGGCCGGCGGCTGCCCGCCCCGCTCTACCCGGGTTTCGACACCCTGGGCACGCTGGAGTACATCGCCAAGACCGGCCAGGACTACACCTGGTTCGTGCTGAACAAGCGCATCATCGACAAGGAATTCGGCCTTTCGGGCCAGGAGCAGAACCCCGACCTGACGGGCCGCAGCGTGCGCGCGGTGCTCGAACGCGGGCGCAAGGGGCCGGGTCCGGTCCACGCCTTCATGGACAGGGGCGTCGATTTCGTCACCGCCGACAACCTGCGCGATCTGGTTGCGAAGATGAACGCCGTGCCCGATGTGCAACCGCTGGACTTCGCCGTCGTCGAAGCGGAGGTGAGCGCGCGCGACAGGGAGTTGGCGAACCGGTTCACCAAGGACAGCCAGATCACCGCCATCCGCGCCGCCCGCGGATACCTGGCCGACCGGATCAGCCGCGTCGTCGCGCCGCACCGCGTCACCGACCCCAAGGCCGGACCGTTGATCGCGGTGAAGCTGCACATTCTCACCCGAAAGTCGTTGGGCGGGTTGCAGACCGACCTCGACTCGCGCGCGCTGCGGGAAGACGGGACAGTGGTGCCGGGGTTGTATGCCGCCGGGGAGGCCGCAGGTTTCGGCGGCGGAGGGGTGCACGGCTACCGCTCACTGGAGGGCACGTTCCTCGGGGGCTGCGTGTTCTCCGGGCGGGCCGCAGGCCGCGCCGCGGCCCGCGACGTTGGCTAGAAATACGCGCATGTGCTGATGTAAAGGCGCACGCCTCCGTCACACGCTGATTAGCATGAGCGCGACGGAGTGGGGCGAACCTGGCGTGACCGCATTACCGACCGGAACCGTGACGCTGCTGCTGGCAGACGTCGAGGGTTCGACGCGGCTCTGGGAGACCCAGCCCGACCAGGTCAAACCGGCGATCGCCCGACTAGACCAGGTGCTGCACGACCTCACCGGTGTCCACCGCGGCGTCCGGCCGGTGGAGCAGGGGGAGGGAGACAGCTTCGTCCTCGCGTTCGCCCGGGCCAGCGACGCCGTCGCGTGCGCATTGGACCTCCAGCGCGCACCGCTGGCACCGCTGCGGCTGCGCATTGGCGTGCACACCGGGGAGATCGAGTTGCGCGACGAGGGGAACTACATCGGCCCCACCATCAATCGCACGGCCCGCTTGAGAGATCTGGCACACGGCGGTCAGACGGTGATGTCCTCGGCGACGGAGGCGATGGTGATCGATCACCTGCCGGCCGATGTCTGGCTGACCGACCTCGGGAGCCACCCGCTGCGCGACCTGCCCCGGCCCGAGCGCGTCGTCGCGCTCTGCCACCCCGATCTCCGTAACGAGTTCCCACCCCTTCGGGTGACCGCCGGGACGTCGGCCCGCCGGCTCCCCAGACCCCCGACGAGTTTCATCGGCCGTCACCGCGAGAAGGCGGAGGTGGGTGACCTCGTGACTAGCAATCGGCTCGTCACGTTGACCGGCGCCGGCGGCGTCGGGAAGACACGGACCGCCGTCGAGGTCGCCGCAGACGTCGCTCCGGTGTTCCCCGACGGCGTGTGGTGGGTGGACCTCGCGTCGCTGACCGATCCTCGGGTGGTGACGCTGACGGTCGCACGGACGGTGGGGCTGCCCGATCAATCCGGCCGCTCGACACTCGACACTCTCGTCACGTTCTGCGGTGAGCGGCGGATACTGCTCGTCCTCGACAACTGTGAGCATCTGCTGGACGCTTGCGGTGAGTTGGTGGCCGCGCTCATGGACCAGTGCGCCGCCGTGACCATCCTGACCACCAGCCGCGAGCCTCTTGGTCTCGCCGGTGAATTCGTCTGGCGCGTACCCTCTTTGCCGTTCGATACCGAGGCGGTCGAGTTGTTCGTCGAACGCGCGCGCCGGGCAAGGCCGGATTTCTGGCT
>Ga0247757_10000473_pt1 | contig 32976 bp, 35 predicted proteins | sample UWRJL126311R4_FD_180929 | JGI IMG/M metagenome (GOLD analysis project Ga0247757, IMG submission 180929) | Plant litter microbial communities from Arlington Agricultural Research Station in Wisconsin, United States - UWRJ-L126-311R-4 | ecosystem: Environmental > Terrestrial > Plant litter >... | reverse complement strand
GGGAGCGATAATATCAAGATGACTCGGCCAAGTCTTAAAAATCTTGCCTCCGAGTCGTCTAGAACCTTATGAGTGTCTAGTTGTTTTGATAAGCCAATATTTCGAACACAGCTCACTCACAGGCGTAGTTCTAGTTGAGGTAGAGGTGCAGCATAGCATTTACTTTATCAACTTCAAAATAAAGCAGTATTTCAAACAAGTTTTGACCCTCTATGAGTAGTATAGATACTGTCAAGTGTCCCTGCCTAGAGCATAAGTGAATGTTCCATGTGATTTTATGGCGAAGTAAAACCTACAACACAAATTCCATAAAAATATTCAAAAATTAATGTAAGTATACACGCGTTGCTTCTTCCATGATCATGTACGCCTATTTAGCACGCAGAGCTCTAGGCGACTTCAAACCCAGCATTTTCATTTCCACAAAGTACTCTCATGACGCGTGCATTGCGGTGTACAGCGAGGTCAAACGAAACGAGTTCAAGTTTCGTAGTTTCAAAGGCGTGAAGCAAGAGGATGATTCCCATATTGAAGATGGTGATGATGTAGCCGTTTGTAAGTACTGAACAACCTAGTGGAGGATGAGATTGTTGATGTTTCGAAATAGTCTAAGAGCTTACAATCGTTCGCATGGAGCACGAAGCGGAGAATCTGAAATCAATCATTGCTGATAAGGACAAGGCACTGGCTTAAAAGGACATGGCTATGGCAAAGTTGAAATGAAGTACCAGTAAGCTCTAATAATAGAAAAAAACTCTACCGCTAGGATCAAAGAGGTAAAACAACAGCTCAAGAATGAAGAAGTGCTCCGATAGAAGGCATACAGAGACCTTGTCCTTTCAAGCAGCGCTTCGGCGCAAACAACGAGATCATAGATGTTGAGGAAGAGTATAGTTCTTTAGAAGATAATGCCACCGAGGACGAAAATAATTAATGACACATAATTTGTGGATTTGTAACGGACGTGGAGACTTTGGTTTAGCATGGATGACGTTGTCCGAGTAATTTTACGAACAACTCTCCAGTGCTTCAAGAATAAAGTGGGGGTATTGACAACATGGGGCCATCAGGCAATGTATTTCGAGAATTCTAAATGTCAGGTCCTCAATGAATTGAATATAACTCGATGATTTTCAAGAGTCGGAAATTGAGCCTAAAATGTTTGACGTTGATGTCCGTGCAAATGCATACTCTGATGATGCTGAAGAGATTAGACGTGAGTGTGGATGAAGGCTGCCGTTTTCAGATAACTGGGTCACTAAAATTTTAGAGCGGTTTTGAGTTTGGTCAAAAAAGCATGAAAGCTATTTTATAAATAAAAAAGTAAAGATTTTGTATAACAATACCCTCTTGATGAGCCTCATAAGTGTGTTTCTAAGCGAATAACAGAGGGAATCGAAGGCCTGTGATAGCCTTCTGCGGTGTCTGGTGTCTTATTTCCGACTTTCTTGCTTCCAACGCTGGGGACAGGATCGATAAAGTTATCGAAACCATAATATCATGAGACCTGATTCTTGTAGGAGAAACTACAAATATGCGTTGCGACACAAACCTAAACGAGTTGGGATGTGGGGCGAGCGGCTTGATATTGTTATGTCCGTGCGCCGGCCCGACTACTCTCCGACAAGCGAGGCGCACGAAATTCGAACTTCGAGCAGTCCTCACGACGACCGACACGCCAGCTCTATCATTTCGCGACAACCAAAGCCTTACCCGATACCCTAAGCAACTCTCTGACCGGCAAAATGGGTGGTGTCTCCGTTCGCGATGTGGACGCTCAGAAGTTCATCAATGCATATGCCGCTTTCTTGAAGAGGCAGGGAAAACTGCCAATGTAAGTTTTACTCTTCGCGAAGATAGTTGTCACGTTGGGATCGCATGCTAATTGTTTGTTCGCAGTCCAGGTTCGTTCCAGCCCAGCGGGTGACGAAAGAGCCTGAATCCCGTAACTGGGGGATAACTTGCTAACTGCATTATCTACAGGCTGGGTTGACACTGTCAAGACTTCGCGTATGTATCTCTACTCTATTTGGATGTTGAGAAGAATCAGCCATGGTTAACAGGATTGCAGCCTCGAACGAGCTTCCTCCTCAGGACATTGACTGGTTCTACATTCGCGCCGCCGCTATTGCCCGCCATGTCTACCTCCGCAAGACCGTCGGTGTCGGCCGCCTGAGAAAGGTTCATGGGTACGTTGCAAAGACTCTAGATAATGTTTTCGAAAGTACACTTCATATTGATGGCAGAATAGTTCCACCAGGAACCGCGGTTCGCGCCCCTCCCACCACGTTGATGCCTCCGGTGGTGTCGACCGCAAGGCCATGCAGGCTCTTGAGAAGATCGGTGTCCTCGAGCAGGATGAGGAGAAGGGTGGACGACGCATCACACAAGCCGGTCAGCGTGATTTGGACCGTATTGCCCAGACCACGCTCGAGGCTGAAGAGGAGGAGGAAGATGACGAGTAAATGGGTTGTGTAGCGGAGAGCTGTACTGCATAGAAACGAGCTGAACTGCTTGGCATGTTATTGCGGGCGGACATGGGTCATCTACGGGTTACGGCTTATGGCGTTCACGAGTACCCCGGGTCAGGGAGCCTGGGAGTCAAAAATGAAAATGGGCTTGGCCTAATGCATCGACTATGATCCCCGTTCAACTTATGGTTCATTCCTACGTTGATGAAGTCTTCATATTCTGCTGCCTTTGCAGATGCCCGGCAGTTGATCTCAGACTCTTTTATACCTTGATGCTATGTTAATTGTGACACTGGTATCTGGGTGGTCTTAAAGTTTGAAGCCAGCAAGCTGATACACAAAGCCATGCTCAGAATCAGACATTCCCCGTTCTTGACTTTTCAATCATGCAGATGCCCTTGCCACCATATACTTGCCCCTTATCTATCGCCGTCTAGAACAGATCCGTCATAGCACCATGGCTAGCATCTCCCACCAAGCGCGCATACTTCGCCAGCACACCCCTAGTGACAGCTGCCTTTGGAGCCTTCCAATCCTTCAACCTCTTATGGATCTCCTCCTCAGAAACATCCATGTCGATACGGTTCTTCTCGGCATCAATGGTAATAACATCACCATCCTGCACCACGGCGACGGGGCCTCCCACGGCAGCCTCTGGGCAAATGTGCCCGACGATGAACCCATGCGACGCGCCCGAGTACCGGCCGTCCGTAATGAGCGCGACATTGGTCAGATTGGCACCCATGATAGCGGCGCTTGCCTTCAGCTGTTCGGGCATACCAGGACCACCTTTAGGGCCCTCGTAGCGTACCACAACGACGATGTTCTCTCCACGTGGAATCTTACCGGCGTTAAGCGCGGCATCAAGTTCGTTCTCCTTGTTGAAGACAATAGCCTTGCCTGTGAATTTCAGACCTTCTTTGCCAGTGATCTTGGCGACTGCGCCGGCGGGCGCCAGATTGCCGCGCAGAATCTCGATATGGCCGGTGGCTTTGATGGGATTGTCGAGCGGGCGGATGATGACTTGGTCTTGTGGAAGTGAAGGATACGGCTCGATGTTCTCGCGGAGTGTTTTGCCCGTCACGGTGGGGATGTCGCCGTTCAGGAGGCTGGCTGCGACCATAAACTTCATGACAGCGGGCATGCCACCAATGTCGAAGAGATCGGCTGCCAAATACTTACCGCTAGGGGCGAGATCGGCAAGGAAGGGAATCTTGTTAGACACGCGCTGGAAGTCATCAAGAGAAAGTGGAACACGTGCGGTACCAGCCATGGCGAGGAGGTGCAGGACAGCGTTAGTAGAGCCGCCAAGCGCCATCATCATCACAAGAGCATTCTCAAATGATTCTTTGGTGAGAAGTTTGCGTGGAGTGATGTTCTTTTCCATACACACTCGAATGCAGGCTGCGGCCCTGGCGCACTCGCGCATCTTTGCTGGTGATTCGGCTGGAGTTGTAGAGGAGCCAGGAAGAGAAAGGCCCATTGCTGCAAATATTAGTAAAAAGGGGATGGTCATGCTGGTATAAGGAGAGTCACGTACCCTCAATCGAAGTACTCATCGTGTTGGCAGTATACATACCACCACAAGCGCCGGCGCCCGGGCAAGAATTCTTCTCAATGTCTTCCATGATCTCGTCTGGAGTGTACTTGCCCTCTTCAGCGCACTTCAGCGTGTTGTATATGTAGGCTCCATGAACTTCGTAATTGGTGCTAATGTTCACACGCTTCCTCAAGGTCTCACTATATCCAGGCTTGATGGTACCACCGTAGATCATGATGGATGGGCGGTTGTGACGAGCGAATGCCATGATAACGCCAGGCATATTCTTGTCGCATCCCGGAATGGCTATGCAAGCATCGTGATGCTGAGCACACGTGACTGTTTCGATGCTATCGGCAATGATCTCACGGGTCTGAAGAGAGAAGCGCATGCCTTTGGCTGTCAATGCTGCGTGCTCCCTTCGGAATTGATTTGGACATACCTTCGCTGCCCATGGTGATGCCGTCCGATACGCCGATCGTGTTGTACTGCCATGCCAGCATACCGTCCTTCTGACAATTTGCCTTGACCTCTTTTCCGAGACCAAGCACTATTTCATTGGTTAGCCGTCACAGTACCCCACGCGCTACGTGGGAGGCTCTGCTGCTGTCGGGGTACTCCGCCCAATAACAGCTCAGTCACGCTCCAAAAGAAGCAACTTACAATGCATGCTGCGGAGTCGTCAGTCAATGTGCACATGATGTCGAAGAGAAAAAACCTGACTTGCAAGGGTTGCCCTCCCACCATACACTTGCAATGCCAACATGTGGTTGCGTCTTCATGGCTTCTTTAGAAGGCACGCCAGCAGCATACAGCATCGCCTATCGTAGGCTCAGTACGTGGATTAGGGGGCTCAACGTGTGGGCTAGATAGTTTACCTGGGCTCCTGGAAAATCGTGGGCATTCGTCAGGGTTGATGAGTATCGGTTGAGCACAGGCTGGCCGTCTCGCACAGTGCCCTCAGGTAGATGCTTGAAGCTGAGGAAACGGGGCTCTTCGGGCTCGTTCTGCTTTTCCGGGTTTCGCGAGTCCATCCTGTCTGAGGGTCGTGGGTTAAGAAGAAAGAGTTTTGGGCTTATGTCGTCCGGGTTTGTCTGGTTTGTGGCTCAAAATCAAGTGATATAGACACCAGGGACTGCCAAGAAGTGCAACACGTGATAGAACGGGATAGCGACGGACAGGTTCAAACGGCCAAGTAAAATTCTAACGAAAGATACGCGTGTGTACGGGTGACAGGCGGGAGACAGATAGGCACGTGTAAGGGTGGGTCCGAAGGTCGAATCGACACCAGGATACCAACCAATCAAGCCAGAGGCACTGATATGCTGGCGTCAAGTAGGACTGGCGAGGAAATGAGAAGAACAGCGAAGTGGGGGCCCCAAGTAGTTTGCCATGTCTTCTCACGTCGACCTCGGAGCAGCGTCTGGCCTTGAAGCGGTGTAAAGTTTCCTGTCTCGCGAAGCTTGCGAGTCCAGCTCTTCCGAGACTATAATCTTAGCCTCGTGTAGCTGATAGTGAAGGGCCAATGCAAAGCGATGCATCGTGGAGCCGACGACAGGCCATTGGCGTGCGGGCGTAGGACCAGCGCTGGCGCAGGCCGGCTTTGTGGGCAAAGAAAATTGGCACCGGTTGCCGGCGAGAAAACCGGCATTAGCGACGCAACAGAGACGCGGACCTGGCAGCTGGGACAGGTGCAGCCGCAACGGTTTGCGGAGACAAAAGGATCAAGATGCCACAGAGCAGAGGAAACGATGGGCGATGTCGAGCATGGGTTTGCTAAGGTGAGTGTGCACCATTTGTGCGCATTCGCCGCGCTTCTCTGTGGACGGCGGCGTGTCCCGGTGCAAATGCCGACACCAACCGACGTGCCCTCTGCTCCTTCCCCAGCCCATGATGGATGGCAGGCAAGAAATCGTGAGTCCCTTCCGTCGCGGGCGGGCAGGTGTGGTGAAATGGAAAGAGCTGACGTCACGGGCAAGAAAGCGGTTCCCCCGGAGAAATCTCCAACACTTGGGGATGCAGACGGAGCACTCGGAATATACAATAAGGTGCGGGCTCACTCTTTCGAGCGAAGTCGGACCCTCATCGTCGGGACTGCAGTGCAGTGGGTGGGATGTGTGCGCGCGAAGCAGTCCCTAGTCCCCAGCCCCCAGAATCCAGATCGAGTCGCCGTAACTTTGCCAGACAGTGACTCCAGGGCGTCGTTTCCGAGCGCGGGGCAGGCGCCAGGCAAGCACAACGGCCGCCACACCCGCCAAGCTTTTCACGATAGGGCTGGGCTGCTACTTCCCGGCGCCATGACAGCATTCCTCCTAGCGCACAGCCCACAGTTTGTAGGTAAAGACTCACTGCAGTTGCTGCAGTCGCTGCGCTGCATGCTCTCCTTCCAGCGCTCACCGTCGAAACAGATCGTCCCTTCATTGCGCCATTTTTGCCCGGTGTTGCTTCCTGGCTAGCGTCCTGCGACTGCCCAATCTTCCGTTCTGTGCCCTGATTGCTGATTGCGACGTTCTGTCTACACAACATACACACCATGCACATCGCCCCAAACGTAGGCTCGGCGCATCCAGGGTATTTCATCTCCTAGCATCAACTCACGAAAACGTGTGCTATTCCTACCCTTTGAGGCGTCCCAGGTACGGGGACCTGTCCGCCATACACGTTGTCACGCCTTGCTTTTGTTGCCACCATTGGTCCGCCGGCACTGCGTTGTCCTTGCTCGTCGCTATTCCGCTCGCCCACGCGCCCGTGCCCTCCACGCCTCGTTGAATATACATTCAGTCTTCTGGCACGCAAGTCGGGATGGAGCTTCATTCGCTTTCTACTCCATCTCAAAATGGTTTGCGTCGCCTTCCACAGACCCTCCTCCTGCTGCTGAGGACGTGCCTGGCTGGTCCGAGCAACCACCCTGACACAAACCCTTACACAGACTCGTCCATTGGGTTCACTATAAGACGCCGACTTGCCAACCTGATCTCATCCCTGAATCCCTTCGTCAAAAGAGGAGGTTGGCTGGTTTCAATTTCGGTGGGCATGGTTGAGTTGACGGTACTCTGTTCCCTTGGCACTGTGCTCTGGCAATGGAGCAAAGGCAACGGGAAGAGCAAGCGTCATTCCTCCTCAGATGCTTCTATCTGTGAGTTCGATGGCACCGATGTTGGTGAGTTGTCTCGTTTTTCGTGATTCGTGCCCCATCGTGTCACGTGTTGTTGGTCACGTAGCGGAAGAGCCACAGACCACCTGCATGTATAATTCGCTATCAATATTGAACATTGTATTCACATAAACATCGAACTTCTCTAACTCCATACAGGTCTTGTCGAAACGGATCCTGGCCTACTCAAAAAGCACTCTACTATCCGTGCATACTCAGTACAGTCGACAGGTTTTGAGTATCCAGGTATCCGAACATTCTTTCGCCCACATCACAAATACGAAGAACTTCCTAAGACTCCCTGCCGCGTCCCTCTCCTCGTCTTCATACATGGGCTGGGAGGTTCAACCGCCCAATTCAATCCCATTCTGGTCAGACTCTCCAACGTTGCTTCATGTTTAGCAATTGATCTCCCTGGGTGCGGTCGTTCATCCTTCGAACCCAAGGACTGGAAAGCCTACACTACCGATGCACTCGTCCAACTGCTTGCTGTCGCTATAGACGCTCATCGAGACCAGGATGGTCACCAGAAGATCGTTCTGATTGGCCACAGCATGGGATGCTCATTGGCTGCTTTGCTCGCTTCTTCTACATCTCCATACGCTAATCTTATCTCTGAACATGTTAGTGGGTTGGTTGCCATCTGTCCTAAGGCAGACCCACCATCGCAAAGTCAATGCAAAGGAATCGACAAGCTCACAACTGTTCCTGGCTTTTTATTCGATCTATATAGGAAATGGGATCGGAGAGGAGGAGTGAACAGTGCCAGTGTCTATCGGATGACTGGCCGTGACGCCGACGAAGAAACCAAAAGGCTTCAGCTTCGTTTCAACAGGCAAAGTCGAACCGGTGTGTGGCAAAGAATGTTCCGTGGTATGTGTCCAGACTACTCAAATGGGGATCCACACGGAGGTCTCCCAGGCAAAGAAATTTGGGCTGGACTCATGCTACCGATCTTTCTGGTTGCTGGTGAGGCAGATCAAGTTACGCCAGTCGAGAATGTCAGGCGTATTGTCAAGTTCCTAGGGAGAGATGAAACCACCATCAATCCTCCAAGCGAATCAGCTAGCCTTCCCATTGCCGCGGCACCCTTTGATCCCGCCGTTGTCGGTCCTGAACTCTCGGAGCGCAAGCACCAAGATTCCGGCATCGATGCTGGGGACCTACCTGACTTGGACAAGGATGGCAGTAGTCTAACCTCATCTGTTACTTACTCTCAAGATCAAGCGTCGATTGATACCGAAGCCGTGCCATCCAAAAGAGAAAGTGCTGCAATCATTGAGACAGGATCAGGGACACCTCGGCCTGGTACTTCGGATCTGCCCACGCCATACTCGTGTCGTCTCATGGTCAAGACGGTAATCTTGCCACTACCAGCCGCACACTCTCTTTTGTTTGCTCCGACAAGCTCGCGCATTATCTCCGGTCTTATCAGCAATTTTCTAGAAGACCATATCGATCCTCGTCTATCACAGTCGTGGCAGCTTCAACATCTCGTCAAGGGGGGCAAATGGGATGTCAAGAATCTTAAGAAGTGGCAAGCCGTGGAACCAGTCTCTCAGCCTATTGCCGGTGTCTTTCGTGCCATGAAGACGCTTAGAGAAGTGGACGAAGTCCATTCGCCTAAAGTGTTCGTCAGTGAATGGGCTAGCAAGATTTATGCCGTCGTTGACATTAGCCACGATACTCCAGTGTACGACCCCAAGGGCCTTGAGGAAGGTGGTCTTGTCTATTTCAAATTCTCGACGGTTTCGAAACAGCCACCCACAAAAGACGAGGTACAGAAGTTCGTCGAAATAATTGATGACATCCAAAGTAAGAGAGAAGCTGGAAATGAAAGATTGGTAGGGGTACACTGTCACTATGGCTTCAATCGTACAGGATTTTTTGTTGTTAGCTATCTTATCGAGAAACTTGGATACAAAGTCCAGGACGCTATCGACACATTCGAACGAGCTAGACCACCAGGCATCAGGCACGACCATTTCATTGATGAGCTTCATCTTCGGTATTTTAGCGGCTTAAAGAAGACTCCTACGCTTTAGATTAGGGAGTCTAGGGAGATAGCTAGTAGCTAACACTCTTTTTCTTTGTAGAACATCTTGTTTTGGTTATTGGCTAAGCGACGCGTTCGGCAAATCTTGATGTGGGACTGCCCCAGGGAATTGGGATGGCATTGGATACAGGGAAATTTGATAGATAATGGCTGGCTTTCCTTCATTCGTATGATTCTTGTAGCCTATCTTTGTCCTCATCTTGCTGCTCGTGCATATAAGCTCCATTGGCTTCCGCGTGCAGGCTATTGTACAATCATTGAGTGCTTGTCGTAGTCTTTAAGATTCAGGTATAAAAGTTCTCGCCGATAGCTAGGAATACGTCCTTGAGAATACGCCGCACGTGTACTCTCTCACACCAACCCCAGCTCACTCTTCCTCACAACTGCCGTACTTCCGTCCTCCAGCGTTCTCGTTTTCGTCAGATGCTTCTGCAGCCCCTCTTCGCCCTGTTCATGTACTGCATGTCCATGTCCAATCTTCCTGAGACTGTCTCGCATGAGTAGCTCATAGTAAGCCGTTGCAAGAAATGTGGCGGGGATGTTGACCACAATGGCGATCCAAGCATAATGCTTGTACGTAAAAGTGGCAGGGCCGAAAAAGATCAACGCCACAAGACGCGTACCCAAGTCACGCGCAAGATTCGTAGAGATACTGATACTAGCGAAGCCCCAGATCATGCTGGTATAGGGTCAGTATGAGCCAATGGGAAGTGAAGGAGGTAGGGGAAACGCACTTCGCGTAGGCCATGCCGATGACAAAAGGAGCAGAGGCGGGGGAAATAAAGGGGTTCGCAGGATCTAGGGTCGCCCAAATAATGAGACCCTGGGAAGTGATGTGTTAGCTGACGACTCGTCACCCGTCTGCATCGACAGACCCGCCAGCGTTGCAACATACCAAGAAGCTGTCGACGAAGAGCTCGATCAGAATTAAATACCCCATGTTGTTCTGATTCTCCCCCGGAAAGGTGCACAGGATACTCGCTGGTCCTCCGTTGTACACAGTCCCCTTCCCCTCAGCAATCGAATTCGCAGCAAACGCGGATATCTGCTCATGGTACTGCCCCATGAGCACCAATCCCGCCATGAACGCCCCAAAGATCTGCGCAAAGATGTAATACGGCACCTTCCTCCATGGGAAACCCTGCCAGTATGCAAAACACAGCGTGATGGCCGGATTAAAGTGACCACCGCTCGTCGCCGCGCAGGTAATGATGGCGAATGCGATGCCTATGGCATACGCCCACCCTATCTGGAACATGGACCCGAACTGCGGCTCGGTCCCGTTTAGGAGGAAAGCGGCCGTCGACGCAAGACCCGGGTACACATAGATAAAAACCCCGGTGGCTTCTGCCATCATCTCGCGGAGCCAGCGTGGGCGCTTGTGCTCGAAGTCGAGCTTGCGCTGGGAGACGGGCTTGGGCTCGACGACCTTGCGTGTTACGTGTCGGCGGATGGCATCTGTGGCGCCGAGCTCGAGCGATTGCGTATCGAGACGCTCGAGATGGGAGTAGGTCGACGACATGGTGTGGAGAGGAGCTGGGGTATGGCTCCCCTGGCCACCAACTGGGCTAACAGAATGGTACGTTAAAGAGAGGATGAGGCTGGGAGATGCCAACGCACGAAAGGCCAAGGGGATGGGCAGTACACAAAGGGAAGCAGCGCCTCTTATCCAAATCACCCCAATGCAGATATGGGGCAGGAATAGCCCTCGTTCACACATGACGACAACACCACAGGCTGGAGATGGTCTAGGTTGCCCACCCTACGTTACCCTGACCCGCCTCCACGTCCGCGGGGAAACTCAAGAACCCCAGCCGTGCGCGTTGGTCTCGGTTGAATACGATAGAGGAATGAGCTTCTCGAGGAGACCCACCCCCAGCCTCGCCTTGGAAGCTTCAGATGTATCACCTTCGCCATTGAGAAAGGCGCCACGGAGATATCGGATGCCGACTTATCGTTTCTTTGTGGCAAACAGATGTCTCGGAAGGTTTATTGATTCAATAGTAGGATTGTCGACGCATGTTCGCCCAGGAAAGAGGAGGGAAAGCCGGAAATAGGTTCTGGTGCTATTTCCGGTTATTTCCTTATCTGCGAAAAGAAGGATGCAACAACGTTTGGGAACACCCTCGCCCCGAAAGCTTGACCAACGTCCCAGAAGCTTGTGTCGATGACGCGGTCCCGAAATACTCCCGGGCCTTTGACAGCCTAGCATCCTCTCATGTGGGCGTTCCTTTTTGAGATGTGCCTCGGCATGCATGTCGTGTCAGCATCGTCCGACCCTCCGACTCCGTCTCCTGAACCAGCTTCTTAATCCTTCGTACTCCGTAGCGTCAAATGACAGCGCTGGAACCCTTCTTGACGGTCTCGAAATCGCGTAAATGAGAGGGAAATAGGGATATCGACGTCTAGCACAACCGTAGTGAGCTAGTTGTTTGCCGCTCTACTTACCCCGCATTACCCTGTTCGCTATCACCACACTAGTCGGGGAACACTGGCCAGCAACCCGAGTCTGGATCTCGCTGGTATGGATACCCGAGCGTGACGATCCGAAAAGAGTGTCTTTATCCAGGAGGTGATGACGACGCAGAATGCAAACGAGGGGACTGCCGCGGAATATGGGCGACTAGGCTTCTGCACGAGGTTAAGGACAGCAACTCGATAGTGGCATTTAGTCACGGCAATACCCACTTCTACAGGTATATCTACCAGAGAAAGGATAGTCTGAATATGCATTCATAGCTTTTAGTTATACTAACGTCGTAATATTTAGGCGTCAGAAGTGCCGCTGAAGTGGAGACGTGCTAAAGGCCCCATGTTCGTAGAGCTCGCCTAGTCCAGCCCAATCAGTAGAAAGAAAAAGAAGACTATAGTCGTAAGGGGTAAACATTCCCTATCCAGCACACCAATCCGAGAACCCCTGTCCGAGTGGTATATATTCGAGCAAGAACGCCCCCTCCAATCCAATGCAAGCCCAACCGGAATCAAAGACCAAGCCGGCTTCTATCATACAGTGAGGAAGACATGAAAATTCAAACAAGAGTGGGAGGGCATGGCGCTCACTTCATAGCCAGCCCCTTGAGCCTTTGCGAGAGGCTCGTAGGAGTCCTCATTACCACCTCGACCAGCGCCTCTTTCATCTCCTCTAGGAACGAGCCGACGAAGGAATCCTCCCAGAAACTCTCGTTGTAGCAGCAGCTGAACACCAACTGGTCCTCCCACACCCAACTGTGCACCATCATCCTGCGCGTCAGCGTCTCGCCGCCGAGCCAGAACTCCTTGACCCGCACAACACCCTCGATCTGCTTGGTCAGCTGCTCGTCGATGACGCCCAGCGGGCCGTAGCGTGGCTGCGCTTGGCCATCTGCCGAACCGGAGGCCTTGTTGCCTGTTTCGATGAGTTTTTCGTAGAAGCAGGCAGTGGACTCGAGGAAGGGCTTGTAGCCTGCCGAGTGTATAGGCGCCAGCTGCTTGTAGTAGTTCTTGGTGTTTGTGTTGGGCGATACGGTGACCTCGGTGCTGATGACGCTCGTGCAGGTCGTGGGCGCAACCTTTGTGCGGCTGGATTTGGGCACCAGGGAGCGGAGGTCGCAGTGGTAGGAGGCCATGAAGCTGCGGACATCGTCTGGGGGTGCCAGCCTTGTGACGGCGGTGATGAGTGAAGCATGTGTGATCGCAGTCAGATCCATGCCCTTACTCTTAGCGCCTTTGATCAGGGACTCGGTTTCTGACTTGGAGAAGGTAAGCACATGGCGACGAGCTGCTCCAGGCAGTTTCGATTTCACAACTGGGGTAAGCTCCAGCAATGGATTTTGCGGTTCGAGGGCAGCGAGGCGGTGGGCAGCTGCTTCTTCGATCTTAGGTGTGTAGGTATAAGGTATCGACAGAGAAAGATCGATGCTTGGAGACAGGTTTTCGGCGCAACCACCGAACGTTAGGACAGGGTTCAAGTTCGCAAGGGATTCGATGAGGTAGTTCAAAATGAAGATGGCACCCCGGGCATCCAGACGGTAATGTGGCGACCGCACCAATATTTCCGATGTGTCAGGCAGGAAGTAGCACATCATCTGCTCGTTTCGGGGTATGTGTCCGAAGAGGTGATCGACGGTAGTGTTGCGCTCGACGATGAACGTGGCCGCCACCCAGAGCGATACCTGCTCTGGGTTCCCGATCCGGTACATGTAGGTGCCATTGTAAGGGAAAGCAGCAACCTCGGGGTAATTGTATCGGACCTGTTTCCAGGCGATCTTCAGTGCCTCTTCTGGCTCACCAAGACTAGGGTCGAACTCGATTTTGGCGACGGCAGTCTTGGCCCAATTGTCGCGGTCTGGGGCCTTGTCAACGTTTCTGTTAAGAAGATTTGCCTTCTCGAGCCAAGACTGGGGACGTTCCCAGCGACCCGGGCGGGTCTCCTGCCACGACTGGGGCATAGCTATTTAAGTGGTACCGAGAGCCTGGGACGCGGTAGATAGCAACCTGGGGAGCACGTAAGAGCAGAAAATTGTGGTCTGAAGTGGGCCGATGGTTGCATGAAGCGACTGCAGAAGAGGGCTCTATTTGAGATGAGTCCGCTGCAGGTGAGAGACGCCCGGGAGGATGGTGTGTTCCAGACCGGTAGTGGTGCTGCGAGAAGGTTCACATAGTGTATGCAGGCACGGACGGAGCAGCTAGTCGCCAAAGGAATAGTAGCCCGATCCGGGAACGGGCGACAGATAAGCGAGATGTCATGCTGGCATGGAATTCCCGCGGGAACGCAGTTCAGGCAATCATGGCGCAGGAACGGCAGGCCGTAGGCGGAGGAGCCCGATGTAGCTGGCCAGCTGCCAGCTGAGGGCGAGTCAAATACGACGTCGGTCCTGCTTCTGCGCAATCCGCGATATTGAGCGTCGCAACCAGTGCCTCCCGCCACACTTGCCTCAGCCCCGGACGAAAACGTTATTCGACGTTAACGCCGCCAACGCGCCAAAGAGTTCGAAGTCTCCAAGGCCATGGAATCGCCCAAGTCAGGTACCCACCCTTCGCGTGGACGGCACGCGGGAGAGCAGGCCCTACGGAAGATCCATGAGGCACCTTCGTTCGGTGCTCGGGACAGACAATGGGGCCGGCGGCGTAGCAGCTTGGTAAATTGGGCTCCAGACAGCGAATAGGATACATACCGGCATGTAGCTCAGATGGGCATCGAGTCAGTACCCCAGATCGTCAAATTTCCGCACCCTCGCTGCGACTATTGGTGTTCTGTAGTGTTATGTGCTACTGCTGGTTTCGATTCTCGATAAGCATGGTAATTTCAGTCTCAGGCGTTGGCAAACTTACCACCGGGTAACTGATCCCTCGACACCCAACTGGACGTAGAATAGTATGAACATCACAATATGTAACTGCAGCCGGCAAGGCTGGGTCACTGGCGCATCTCCACATTTACCTATCTGTGAATAGGAAGGTCGAGACGAAAGGAAGACTTTTTGCCATGTTTTCTCAGCTCCTGCAGTAGTGGGTCGCCTTTGGATGCTGCATCTCGGATTAGAAATGGTACAAATGCGATTTGCCAAGACGGAAGGTGAGAGATCGGCGGGTACGTAAGCGTGGATTTAACATGCCGCCACGCTCTGGCCGTCCTGTACCCTCACTCCGATGCAGTTAGAGCCATCTGGGCCTTGGTCCATCGATGGTTTGCAGCATCGCATTATCGCACGATCGAAACTACTACCACCGTCTCTGGGGTTGCGCTGGCATCTCTCTACAGTGGGGGGAAGACGGACATTGATCTGTCTTTTACGAGCTCCAGCCTTCATGGCACGTGCAGGTAAGATATTTCGCAATATCATACGTATAGGGAAGCCGGGGAAAGCGAATGCGCGACGTTGGTGAACCAGTAGGAAGGCATTTTGCTTTTGTTGTTGGCGATATCTCACTCAATCCTACTCGTACTCGGAAGCTCCCGTGCTTCCGGGCGGGAGGGCCATTGGGGCATACTATCTACTGCCTATCAAGTCGATCCATGCATGATGTTCTGGATGCGAGGCTGGTGTTTGTCGCTAAGCCGCCGGCTCCAGTAGGTTGACAACGGATGCTGGAAACTTTAAGCAAGGCAAGGCAGGGCTCGCCGAACGTGTAGGGAAAGTCCGCTACTGGGCATGCACGACACGGCAGTAGCCCAGGGGGTTTGATTCTCCCTGCTGCATGAATAGCGCTTGCATAGGCGCACTTGGGGCAGGTCCTAGGGCAGGTCCTGGGGCAGGTCCTCCGAGTTTGCCATGTTATTTTGATATGAGAGCCCTTGGTGGTCAACGATTAAGTATGTGGAGAGCGCTGGACGTCGATATTTAGGGATGGTAGGGTGGCTGAAAGCCTCGAGTTGGCCATGTGGACATGCATTGGGCTCCAAGATCTGCTTGGGCCAATGGCGGTTTTTGCAAAGCCAGCTCGCTGCAAGCCACACACTGCAAGAGCTGAAGGCGTTCTGCGATTCATCACCATGCAGTCTGAGAACAACCATAGAGGCGTCGAACAGTTAACGGTATTACACTCGATTCGGGCGGAGCCACCCTCCGACTCCATGCCGTGCGCCACCTGTGTTACGGCCTTGACTCAGAAATGGAGGGCGAAAATCTTCCGAGTACGCGTTCGCATAAACTCCACCCTAGTGCGGGGCACCATGCGCAAACCTTTCCCAACGCGTCTTCAGAATAGCCACATACAATGTAAGCCACCAAGGAAGGTGGCAATTTGTCATTATAAATTTTAAAATTTGGACTCCATCCAACGAAATACGATTGATCGGTTCTGTAGTGTAGCGGTCATCACTCCGGATTCTGATAACAAGGAATTTCCGGCAACCCCGGTTCGATTCCGGGCAGGACCTCAACTTTTTTGCCTTTGCCTTTTGTTTTCCTGCGCACGCAGATATATGTGAGCGATTTCTTTTTGGTTAACAATTAAATAATAGCAAATTCGATGGCATTCGCCAGCATATGCAAGAACGATCTAGCAAATATTATGAGAAAGGGGGCATGGCTCGTAAATGCCGGTCAATTAATTAATATCTATCTATATGCGCAGAACTGAGCACAACCAGTCACTTGAATTAAGTAACTTTTCATGCTCCTCAACCATCAAGAACGCCATGGATTGTTCATTCACACGCTTACAATGCCATGCCACCATTAGCCTTCACAACCTGTCCGTTGACCCATGTATTCCCTGATCCGACTAGCCACCCGACGGTCCTCGCGATTTCATCGACCTCGCCCAGTCTGCCGAACGGATTTGAGCTCGCAATAGCCTTGATCAGCTGCTCGCTCTTGCCTTCAAGGAACAACTCCGTGGCTGTTGGACCGGGCGCGATGCAGTTGACGAGAACGTTCTTGCGACCGAGATCCTTGGCCAGCACACGCGTCATCTGTTCAATGGCGCCCTTGGACGTCGCGTACAAGAGGTAGTTGGGTGCGATGCCTGAGTAGGCAGTCAGGGTAGAGGAGACGAGCAGGATGTGCGAGCCCGAGGGCATGTGGGGTGCTGCTTTCTGTTTCCAACAGTGAGCATGCTATCCATCGATGATCGCGTAACGTATGTATACATACCTGGACCAGGAAGTAAGGCCCTTTGACATTCAATTGCATGACCTTGTCATACATTTCTTCGGTGGTGGATTCCAGCGGCGTGTTGAGTGCACCCAGGGCCGCGTTCGCAATTAGTATGTCGATCTTGCCGCCGCCCCAGGCCAGCGTCTCGTCGACAAGGCGCTGGATGTCTTGCATGTTGCCGGCATCGGCCTTGATGGCGATGGCCTTGTCGGATCCAATCTTCTCGACGAGTTCCTCGGCGGGGGCTGACCGTGAGGAGTAGTTGATGACCACACGTGCGCCGAGCGAGGAGAGATGGAGGGCTACTGCGGCGCCGATGCCCTGCGAGCCACCAGTGATGAGGGCGACTTTACCGGCGAGAGATTGTGGTGAGGTCATTTTCGCTGAATGTGTGGATTTTAATGCAGATGGAGATGCTCGGTTTTCGATGCGGTTTTTATGGAGTGGGAGGTTATGGACGACTTCGGAGAATATGTTCGTCGTTTGATCGTGTTATCGGGGGGAAGGAATGCTTCAAGCGCCCAAGGGAATTAGCCAAGTAGTTGAATTGGCAGCCGCAAGAATCCTTTTTTTGTCTTTATATGTCTATCTCTTCTGTGCACCTCACGCGCCATGTGGCGGACCGGACATATGCACACCGTACCGGCCGACACGAACATATCCCCGCACCCAAGCAGTGTTCCGCCTTACAATCTCCATCTTCAAGGGAAAGCAATCTTACAAATACATTTACCAGCATCGGACGTTGGTGAAGCAATTGCATTCGTTGCGTCTGGGGTTAGTCGGGTGACTGCTCAGGCACGATGCGGGGTGTAGGGGGCAGATCGAGTATGACATCACAATACCAACATCTGATTGGTTGATGGGTAACTATCCAATACAATGGCTGGGTTTTCGAGTGCTTCTACCAGATTTCCTGTAGACTTCGAAAGATCACAAATTATGTCTCACAATCAATTGTGTCAAGAATCCTGATACTTTCGGAGTTCATAGGGTTTGTTAAGCTCTTAAAGGCAAGGGACAGAGGAATCAGCTCCACTTATAGCCAACTAATGTAAGATGAATGAAGTCGCTGGTGGAGGTAAGGAGGGCACAAAAAACATCGAATCCGTAATCTCAGAGGATTGTTCTTTTAAGGCACGAAATTATGAGACTTTTATTACACTACCTAGTCCAGGCATACATTCTTTTTGTAGTTTTGTTCCAGCACAGTGCTTGCGTACCAAGCAATGGAGACATCAAGTTGTACAGCGTATAGCACAAGAAAGTATAACACATGTCATATAATACCAACCCAAAGCTCAGAAGCCACCGTATCCCTGCTGCATGCCAACTACATCGGGCGGGTAGCTCCACATCAGTCCATCAGGGATAAATAGCGCACTCAAGTCGGCGTCTGACCCTGTACTGAGATCGAACTGCGTGAAGTCAAAGTTCGGATCAAAGTTGCCTTGCGGCATGCCCATCATGTCTGGCGCCAGTGGTTGCGTCGGCATACCTGGGTACCAGCCCTGCATGGATGCTTGTATTGGAGCTTGTGCCTGCTCCATATGCGGGTGCGGTTGTTGTTGTGTCTGTGGAGGAGGTTGTGATACAGGTGCACCGCTACTGCCCATAGCCACTTCAGATAGTAGATGAAGAGGCGTTTGATTTTGTGAAGACTGTCGAGATCGCGGCTTTGAAGTCGGCCTCGTCGTTGACGAGCGAGTATCATCGTTACCGTCAGATGATTGCTCAGCCCGTGATGCTCCTTCTTTCATGTGAGCGAAGCGTTCCTGTAACCGCTTGGCTACAAAGTAGAACTTTCCGTGCGGAGATTGAGCATCTCTAGATACTATGGCGTTGAACATGTTGACCAGTTTTTCAGTATAGGCCTCGATTTGGAGATCCTCCTTCTTGATGATGTTTCCTACCTCGCCAGATGTGGTCACGGATACCCACATTTTCATCAAGCAGACAATAGCGTAGATAGCCCGCACGCCTAGCAAGAAACAGTCAGTCAATTATCACGATGAATCTCCATCAGACGCTTACAGAAAATGACAGGCAACGTAAGCAACATGTCCAGCTGCACACTAAGGATGGTATCTAAAATTCCGTGAGTTGCTATGAGGCATTCGCTAAGGGCGCCGATGTGCGCGGGACCGATGGCTTCCTTTTTGCCTACACCGGACGTGAATTGTTCCTGAGGAAAAGGTGGCTGGAAATCTGCAGCGCTTTGGTTATGATGGAGAGCAATCTCGTGCATGTACAGATTCGTAACATGTTCCCCAAGGCGGAGCGCAGCTGAAAAACATTAGCACTTCCACAGAAATGTAAACTTATGATACTTACGATCTACAGTCTGAAACATTGTAGCATTTTCATCTCTTAATTGCTGAAGCTCATTCTCAAATATCTTTAGGGCGTATATCACTTTCGGTTCTGAAATGGCTACTTCAACAGAAGGATCATCCATACAAAACTGTACGGAGATGTTCTCGCTGATGTGCGCCATCTTGACATGCTGACAAAGAACTTTGTCCGAGGGAAGGGCTTCCGGAGAGGTTTCTAGAATCTTGACGCTCTCCTCCATGTACTTGGTCCATCGTAGCAGGATCGGTCTTCGCAGTACCATCGTGATACTCATGCAGAGATAGTAGCAGATCAGAAATGTGCGGCGTGACTCGATACTGCTAGTATTGGGATGGCTTCGTTTGAATGGCCCGACTGCTAGTTTCATAACTGTTGGAGTATTTCGTCGCCCAAGGCCCAGGTCAAGTGCCATAACGGCAGCGCAATTGACCATCATGTAGAAATTGTGCTGTTCGTAGTGCAGCGGTGGCCGATACCACAGTACGCCAACCTGCAGCGCGTGAACAACCTCAAGTGACTTTTCACCATTTCGCCAGATGATATCTGCAAACTGATCTTTTAGCATCTTTGTCAAATCTCGTTGCACATCCTGAGACACAAGCTGGTCAGCTGAGCCGTGAGAAGACCCTGCCAAGATTGAAAGGAAAAGGAGGGGCTTCTTTTCACGTAGTTCTCGCGCCGAAGTGCCAGGAGGAAAAGGCACTGCAGGGAAGTGGGGGCAGATTTCGTTTACGTATCTCTGGAAGACACGCTCAGCCGTCTCGTGAGTCACGAGGCCATCAATCATGATGTTAATGTTTGAGTGATCCGTGTGAAGACCTCTCCTGCCTGAGCGCTTCATATCAACATGCTCAATTAGATCACGATGGACTGCGTCCATGTCTTCAGGAATTGACTTGATACATCAGTAGTGGAAATGGGGTTTTAGAATAGGCACTCACAGCATGGCTATTATCCGGTGCTAGCTTCCTGCGCTTTGAATCCGGCCCACGTTGCATGCTCTGGGCAGGTCCGTAGCCTGGTGGTATGTCAGGATAGCGCTCCGGTGCTGGAGGTGCATTGGACCAATCATGAACCACCGAGCCAGCTCTGTAGCTCCCTTCAGGCTGAGCAAAGGGACTGGGACCGCCCTCATACTGTGGCATGCCAGGAAACCCTCTGGGATCGGGAGCCTTTTGTGCGTGCAGCGTAGCAGTCAAGGCGTCAATCTTGCGCTCCAGTTCGGCAACACGACTATCGGCTTTCTTCTGGCGCTTCCGCGTCGGCGGTGTGGTGATGCTGCCAGCGCTTGTTAGCCAGAGACGCGTCAAGAATGCCAGCATCTTAGCTCACCATGTGCGGTTGGCTTTTGCACACCGTTTGCATGGCTGGTCTAGCCGCTCTTGATCACATCGAACCTGAGCGCGTCAGCTATAGGATCACAGGTCAAGGGTTATCCACTGCGCACTTTCAGGCCCCGACAGGAGTCGCAGGCGCGGGGACGCTTTAAATCATGAGATTTGGCTGAGCCAGGTGTTCCATGAGCCCTATACCGCCGTCAGCCGTGGCGCATCCGCTGTGAAGCGGAAAACCTACCCGTCTTGATGGTCGCCATCGTCGTGGTCATCTTCGTCATGCGATGTCTCGGGACCCGTGGGCGAAGTCTGCTCGAGCGCGGGATCGATACTTGCGGGGCCGGGCGCCGATGGAGGAGGTTGTGAGCGGGCGGTGTTCGGAGTAGGCAGGAAATATGGGCTGGGATTGCTCTGCAGCGGCTGCGAGACTTGTGGCGCGTAAGGCTTGCGCGCAGGAGCATTTGTGAACTGTAGACGAGGGTCAATTGGGTCTGTCATTGCGTGGTTGGCGGCGCGACAGTCGGTGGTCGGGGGTGGGTTGAGGCCGCGTCGGCTGTTACGGAGGATGAGTGGAGGGGACCTTTGAATGTTGTCACGCCAAGACTATTCTGGTGGAATGCGGACAGGACCAATGCTCTCTATATGACCCCTCAGAAGCTTTCCGAGAGCCAGATTTTTGGATACATATATAGGGTTGCTACTACGTATAGCCTAACCTCTTTTCACTCCAAGCCTGCCACGAGGGCTCAGGCGGCCTCTACGTCTGGCTATGACATCTCGTCTGCCCCAGTTCTCATCCGCGCCGCGGGCAATGTCCGGGATGCTGCAACATCATTTAGACCACAGTAGTCATCCGCGCAGCTTTCCCGCTTCAGCCGGAGCTCACAGGTGGGATAATGGCAACCTCATCACCCTCTTTGATCACTAGGCCCAAATCCGCAGCGTCCTCACCGTCAATATCGATGTAGGCCAGGTTCACCGTCACAGCGCAGCTCTGCAGTACCTTCTCTGTGATGCCGCTGTACCTCTCTTCCAACTTGGCGAACAACTCGCGAGCCTCCAGCGGGGCCGGAAGGTGCTCGCTGACCTTGGTCGTGAAGGTGGACGCAGCAGCAAAATACAGAACGGAAAAGTGACCTGAAGGCGCCTTTGAAAGGGCCATAATGGAACTAACAAGTGGCCTTATGGTGCGTCAGCTGGGTAAGCGCAAATATGAAGGTGTAAAGGCGTTGTGAAGTGGAATCAGAAAAAAAGATGGTCCGCTTGCCCACGGAGAATGCGGGTCGGATAATACATGCTATAATATTTGGAAGCATCATAGGTTTGTACGCTTGAAGCGTTAGAAAAGCGGCTCGACATACCTAGAAGAAGAGGTGATGGATGGAGGAGTGGGCAAGGAAGAATCATCAGGCGAGACGAGGCGGTCATATAGCGTGCGGCGAAGCTCGAGCCACCTCCGCGGTCGCGCCTACTTTTTCCATCTAGTTTGCGCGTCTCCCGTTTTGGGGCTGCAGCATTGAGCAGCTCCACCATCACTCCACTTCACACCATTTACCCCATCCATGGCCATTCCAAGGAGTATACATGTCTGCTGGCAATGCCAATGGCGTTTGGCAGCTCAGCGCCGCATCCTGGCGCAAAGGGCGTCGCGCAAGAATGGCATCGCCCGGCGCGCATTCCACGCCACACAATCTGTATGTGGTACCAATGCTATTACATATTCCAACAAACTCATACTAAGAAATCAGGTTACCGAAACCGCATTTGCAGCGGCCGTATCTTCCCCCGAACAGCCATTTCCAGCCCAGCTCCCTCGGGAACTTCCCATACGCGAGCATCTCTCACAGTGGAGTGCCAATCTACCCCAACAAGACCAGATACCACAGCCATTACATGATATTTTCAAATCCCACTTCTCTCCCGAAGATACCCGCAATATCCTGACCACGACAGCCGCCACGAGAAGAGCTGCCGACGAAAGTGATGGTGACCTAGAGCAATTTGAGACTACTGAAGACAGAGATGATGAGTTGATTACGATCGGTCTGTTCATGAAGCCTGGAGACGTTGCCGAGCTGGCCGCTCCAGGCCACGAACCTATATTAGCCGTCTACGTCAGGCAAATGGGCGTCAAGGCCCAATTTCTCTCTGTCAATGGGCGATGGTCCCACTACAACCAGGGCCAGGTCACATTTGCCATCCCTGGCTGCATCGACCCCACCTTACTAGAGCCGTTGATTCCTTTTATGCCCAACAGCATTGAGGAATTGGAGGATGGCACTGCCCAAGCTCTTCCACAGGAGGTGGTTCAACCGATTCAGACTCTGCTTCTTCGACTCACCCGAGAATCCGAGCGAATATATCGTACAAATGCGCCCATCCTAGACATGGCCTACTCAGCACTTGCCGACTCCTCCCGTACTCGCATGATGACCGTGGCACAAATTGCAAAAGCTCTTCTCGCCAGCGACGACCCTTCTTGGATACCAAGCCCTCCAGCACTCCTGGCTGTTCGAAAGGCACTCTCCCACAATCTTTTTCGCTTCTACTCGGACAAGAGGAGCCAACGTTTAACGAACGTGTTCGCCATTAGGCCCAAAGATGAGGTCAAGGTCTTGGAAACGGTGCACGAATGGATCCGAAAACACAGACACTACACAGCAAAGCTCGTGAATAGCTCTTCTCGTGATGCGCCTAATCTTCCCAAAGAAGCGCAGTACATTGCAGACTTTCTGGTGAAAGCAAGACGTCTCGTTGCCAAAAGCCAGGCACATCGTTATCGACACTGGACTGGACAAGGACCTAGCCGTACGAACAAGTCAAACTCGGGAAGTTCATCTAGCTTACAGGCAGTCTGGGGAGAAGAATTCAATTCCTATGATCGTCAGATCATCAAATTTCTTCTCGCATGGGCAGTCACCCTCCAGTTCCGCGCTATGCCCGATCTCCATTCAGCCTGCACGTATATTCTTCATGCTTTAGGTTGTTACGATTTTTCATCTGATCCCGCACTGCATAAGATTAGAAATGCATCTACCTGTCATCTATTTCTGCAGGAAATTGGAGTAATTACTCCTTTCGAGAACCGCGCCCTCTATGATGAATCCCTGATGCTACCGACAGTACGGCAATCCCGGAATCTTGAAGTTCTTGCTAGAAAAGCAGAATTGGCACGAAACAAGCCCGACTTTCGAGACACTATGAGTGGCATACGCCGTGACTGGGGTTCAATACCCGTTTACTGTATCGACTCCTCTGATGCAAAGGAAATAGATGATGGAATATCCATCGAGAGAGTGCCTGGCAGACCTTCGGAGTACTGGATACATGCCCACATTGCGAACCCCACTGCCTTTTTCGACAAAAAACATATATTGGCTGGTCTGGCGGCGCATATGACTTCAACTCTTTATACCCCTACCAGTACTTTCCCCATGTTACCTTCGTGGGTCACGCAAGATTACTTTAGTCTCGCTCCTAACCGACCAGTAATTACTTTCAGCTCTCGGATAGATGGTCTAGGCAACATACTAGAGTCTAATATCTCTCATGGTATTATACGGCAAGTGATTAGCATTACGCCAGAAGAGCTTGCTAAGTATCTTGATGAGGCTCTTACAAAGGAGACTGTGAGCCTCGTAGTTGGTAGTGGGGCTCCAACAATGAGAGAACCCCGTCCATTACCCCAGATCACTTCTGATCAACTTCAAAACCTGCGCGATTTATACTCTGCAGCCCGAGCTCTTTGGGCTGGCCGTAAAGCCGCCGGTGGTGTGAAGCAAGATCTCTACAATCCAGTTAGTGTCCGCGTTTTTGGCAAACTGCATGAAGGGGGGCTGCCTTGGATGCCACCATCAATGGAAAAGGCTCGTTTCGTACATGGCGATCCCATCATCGAGGTGACCAGCAAAATCTCAGGACGAGACAAATTATCAAGCACTGTAAATTCGGGAAACATTGTAGAAGAAATCATGTTGCTAGCAGGTCGTACGGCGGGTGCTTGGTGTGCAGAGCGGAACATTCCGGTAACGTTCAGAGGGACCATCGAAACCCCATTACAGGAAATGTCCCGGAAAGAGTTCCAGGAACAGGTTCTTTGGCCCTATATCGAGAAGCACGACTCCATTTCCAAAGGTATACTGTACCGGTACAGTGCGGTTTTAGGTCGTGCTATATTACACTCGTCTTCTATTAGTCATACTACTCTAGGTGTCCAAAGCTATGTCAAGGTTACTAGTCCACTTAGGCGTTTTAGCGACATGATGGCTCACTGGCAAATCGAGGCCGCTTCACGCCACGAAGCACGCACCGGACGAAAATTTTATTCGATGCCGTCTGGTAGTTCAAAGCACTCTCACCTACCCTTTTCGCATCGACAGGTTCAAGAAGCAATTGTCACGCTTTCACCAAGAGAGAAACTGATTATGAGAACTCAGCGAGCTACTGACCAGATGTGGATCTCGCAAGCCTTCATGAGGGCATTCTACTACAAAGAGGCGCCACTACCAGATACATTCACCGCTTGGGTTTCATTCGTGGAAGGGGTCCATGAACAAGAAGCAGTCATGGTATTAGACCCGTATCATGTGTCTGTGAAGGTGGATAATGGCGCTCATGGAAAGTCTTTCAAGATCGGGGATAAATGGCAAGTGAGGTTGCGTCATGTCGATCTTTACAACAGACTTATCTATGTGGAGCCAATCCGACTACTTCACCGGGATGAGATACTGTGAGCGCTCTGTCAGGAAGGTTTTAAGCAATAATCACAACTCTACACATGAATTAGATATGATAGACGAATAGTAGCACGGTTATCATGCGTCGGTTTGATTGTGTTCAGTCATACAATCACCCATCGATATCTGCGATAGGGGACAACGCTATGCATCGCATACTAGTGTATTTTTCTTCTGGGACTACCCTCTGTTAGATTCCGACTTCGGGCATACCGGTGTACAACGTTACCACCTGGCCGGGACGAGGCGTATTGTGTAGCCTGCAACTCTGCCTACACAAGCACCCTGCGCGGTTGTCAATGCACGTCTCAGGCCACTCTATTCGTGAGTCAAATGTTGAGAACGGTGGACAGAGCAATGAGAGTATCGTAAGGAAAGGAGAAACGCATCTTCAGCTGCAAGTGTATATGACAAATCTGAATACAAGCTAAGCAACACTGCCACGATTACACCAAGGGCTAGAGAGGCCAACCAGACCCTCGTATTCCTCACGGAGAACAAGCGCTTTAGATTTACGTACCACGCTAGTCCCTGTCCATAGCCGAAAGAAAAGCAAAATACGAGCACTAGCAAAACGAGGCAAGAAACCCGGTAACTTGGGACCTTTGCTGCAGGATTGGCCCGCGTATATGGTCAAGGACCAGATCTCTGTATCAGGCGGTCTGGAATGCGCATACCTGGTCCATGGAACCCAAGCGCCTTCGTCCGCTTAACCGCTTGGCGATAAGCTCCGTGTAACTTGACTTTGGTTTCCTGAGGACGAACTGGCTTGCAGTTATGCACCCAACTTGATGTAGCAGTCGAGAATCCTGGTGAGAACCTACGGGCTATTGCAACTTAGCGCGCCTCCCCCACTTAACCAGCTAAAGTATTGTGGCTTAATATGAGGCTCCTAGATGTACTGAGCATGGCTTTCTGACTAACCAGTGTATATCGGCGGCGTTGTGCTGGGGCAGTGATCTTCGTTCCGAACTTGATCGGAGCAGCCTGTTCTGGTTGAATGTTTAAATAACCTTCCTTACCTATCACAGCCATACTTATCCGAGTGGCCCCAAGCCTTTGCACCCTCTTAGCACCACGTTTGCCCTCCACTCTCCAGACGCCGTGCTTTGATTGGCGCTACGTGTCAGTCCTAAGCCAGAATGAGGGAGTCAAGACATGTATTCAACCCTCATAGGAAGTCGGCCTCTTATACCGAGCACACCCGTCGTGTTGTGAATCCATCTCCCCCTCTACGAGATGCTGTCAAGCAGCCCCGCCAATTGCTGTCCTGTACTAAATGTCGAGAAAGAAAAGTTAAGGTTAGTCTAGAGATATCCTCTAATTTCCACTATCATACCATAATCCAATTCAATTATTTGCTAATCCTTGATAGTGCGATCGTTGTAAACCATGTGCAGCATGCTGTGCGCGTGGTGTTCCCAAAGAATGCTTTTTCGTCGCCGAAGATGGTGACTATGCTCCTATTCAGCAGTCTTACGAAATTCGTAAACTTCGTGCCGATAATCTACGCCTGAAGGAACGATTACGGGCTTTTGGAATCCCGATTGAAGAGAACGAAACGGATCCTGCAACGTCCCCAGACTCGTATCTTGGTGACCGTACAACAGGCGCCGCACATAGGCGCCGCACAGCAAGGCAAAAGCGCTTTCAAGGCTCGGGATGGTCCGATAGTATTTACTTTGGAAGCCCAAGCCTTGCTAGTATTGTATCGGACGTACGTAAACCAGAAATTCGTGAGAATAAGGCCTGACAAATGGAGCAGTTTGCCGTAAACAGCGTATCACCAGGGTTGTCTCTTGCGCATCTGATGCCTCATGCGCCTGAAATACACACAACTAAGTGTCCGCCACCGCATCCTTTCCCTACGCTCTTCAAGGCGACTCCAGAAGAATGCATTCCGGAGCTATTAGAGTGTCTTCCCGCCACCGATGAACTGCTCGGCTATCTTGGGTTTTTCGAGAAGCGAGTCCACGTTTGTGCTTTTCCTCAGGTCCCAATCGAGATCACGCAGAGTGAGGTCGAGCGTTTCTTATCTGATGCGAAAACGCACGCGCAAATGTGCCCGGATATGCTAGCTCTACTTTTCGCAGCCTTAGCACTCGGTGCCCAGTATTCTACTTGGGATAGATGTGGAGGTGAATGGAAAGCGAAGATCATTGAAACAGAGTCACAGAAAGCGAACGTTTACAGTCAGTCCTTTCGCAATGCTACCCATCCATTAGTCTGACTATACCTAGTCGCAGCTGCATTCCAAGCCCTACGCATGGCTTCTTATATGCATAAACCCACATTGCTTGGTATACAGGCGCTCATTATGATCGGTCCCTACCTCACCAACAGCGGTCGTTTTTTAGACGCGTGGACATTATTCGGGACTACCATAAGGCTCGCTCACTCCGTTGGACTTCATCGTAATCCAAAATATCTAGATCCCGAGCCAGATACATCCAGAGAATGTGCTCTTCGCCAGTCTATTTGGTGGTGGATGCTGCACATGGATCAGGAGTACTCTATGACGCTAGGCCGCCCTCTTGGAATAAGTGGAATTGGAGACTGTCCTCCACCCCATCAACTCACTACCAACCCACAAATGGTACGGTTTGGAGATTTTGTGAACCACTTCACAATAATAGGAAGGCAAATATTGAGTAGCGATCGCCTCTCCAATACTAAGATTGACGAGTTCACAGATATGCTGAAAGGCTTGTGGGATACTATGCCTGAGCCCCTCCAGTTTGATGAATCGTGGGCCGACAAAGATGTCGAAATCCCAGAATGGCCTCTCGGAATCATGGCAGCTGGTGCGTGATATCTCAAAAATCAACTCCTGAACGTGTTGAAGATTGCTCACATCTTCAGTATTCTATTGTAAAACGCATAGCTATGTGATACTACTCAACCGCCAACGCGTGGACAAAAAGCCGGCACGATCCTTTCCGCAGCAGACAACGTTGACCGGAAAGGCCCCAACGCCACCTTATCAATCACAATACCTGTCAGCTTCGAGCCAGTCGTCTCCAATAGGATCGCCGAAAGCCTCACTTCGCGGGCGGGCTCTGGTGTTGTCGTCTTCGGAAGACCTTTTGATCGCCTTTCTCTTCTTTCATGCCCGTGTTCCGGCCGCTTTAATCACCTGGACCGTGTGTCAGCAAGCGTTCAACTGTTGCATGATTTTGATCCTCGATGCAATGGAGACTAGAAACCTCAGTCGCATCGAGAAGGTGGAGAAAGCGTATGTTGTGTTCCTGAAGCTTGACGAACATGGTGTGCACGAATTGGCCGAAATGGCCGTTGAAAGATTGAGCTGGGGTCTCGCAGAGCTCGGACGAATGAATAACGGATCCGACACGTACACAAAAGACTGTGCATTGATGTCGCCCAAAAGTGGAGCACCGGGGTGCGACATTCAGATGCACGGTACCACTGAAAATGAAGCAACGCGGGGTTTAGGAGCCACAGTCATGGGGAACACCGGCATGATGTTACTCGAGGACTCAGGCCTTCAGTCTTTTATTGCCGAAGCCTACGCACCATTCGACTGGAATATGGGACGTACTTTGTCAGAGGACACACATTCGCTGCTGATGCAAGATCAAGACGAACAGGAGCAAGAGCGTTTTCTGGACGATGTGAAGTTTGTGTGGAAAGACGACAGTGGCCAAAACACTCGATCCTCGGAACGGATACAGAATTTGCAAGGATCGGTACCACGATCGGCACAAAGTGTGACGTTCCCGACATCGCCTCCGACGTCTGGCGCCTTCTTGCAAGAACCACGGCCTCAACAACATGACTTACCCGGGGGACTGGTAGGCGCTCACCACCAACCGCCGCCTCATTTACGGCACCACTCATCTCTATCCTTGCGCCAGGCCCCTCAGCCTATGACATCGTACCCACAAGCCACTAGCGGTCGACAGGAGACACAAGATGGCAGTGTAACAGGACTGGTTCCAGGAGAACGGGCCCAGACCTTTAAGCAAGAAGGCTTGGAAGATGACTTCCACGCAGCTGATCTTACCCAAATGATGCCGCAATTTCCAGCTTCGCAGCCCATGCTTCCGGTATCTTCCCACTATCTAGCGACGTCGGCGGCAGCTTCACAGTCAATACTGCCTACTAACAGCGCAAACGTCTATTCATCATGGACGAACCGTCCTTGCTTACCCTTGAGTGCTTCAGAACCAGCGTTGACAATACCTAACTCCAGGCAGGCCATCCCTACGTACACATCACAAAACCCTTTGTTAACGTGGAACGGAACCCTCTTCCGCTTCTCGTCAGCCAGTACTGAACCTACAGTCGCTCCTGTAGGCCCAAGAGAGCATACTTCCACGGGAATATGGAGATAGATTAAGGACGGAGAGCAGAAGAACGACCGGAATCACCATCACACCTCTTCCGCCTTGGCGGTGGCTACTGGTTGTCCTTTCGCTGTATTTTGTTGCTGTGGTGTGCGGTTGTGCTTTTGCTTTGCTTGTTCTTGTCTGGCTGCTCGCGTTCGCTTGCGCACATCCAGAGCCTTTTGGTACCATCTCGTCGCATTTCAAATCTAGTTTTCCAAACCCCGTTCTTTCAAGTTTGTATCTATCACGCCATGTTAGGGAATCATCTTTAGCAGATATCAGGCAGTTTTGCATCATAGAGGGCATGCTTTTTTCAGCCATCGTTGCGAACACTTAGAGATGTATTTCTATTTAAGACGCGCGTTGACCGGCATTGTACATAGCGCGTGTCGTCAAGCTCATGGGGTCAGTCGCTGGAACTCGCTGGGAACCGACCAAAAAGCAAAGACGGACCTGGCAGGCAAATCTCATTCATCTATCCGTCCCTCACTCATGCAGAGATGTGATCTGCCTCCCTCGCGACGAACGGAAATGCATCCCGATTTCAGCATCATTCCTATCTCGTGTTGCACAGCAGCGAGTCCGGCGCGCGGTTTATAATATTTGGTGCCGGTTGTCCGCCTGTAAGCTGCAGGCCACTGCACCTCTTTGATTGCGACGGGTGGAGAAAAGCGACCCTCAAGATCTTGGGACCCGTTATATTGGATAGTCCGTAGACCCACACATGCACTAACACATTCGCAGCCATGAATGGGGTCGTCAGCCGGCGCGTCGGGCGACATGGGAGTAGGGGTCATGGACCAAAAATGGCAGTTGGTCAAGCACTGGCGAAAAGTCGAGCTGTGTACGACGTCTCACAATATCGCTGGGGCCGTATCGTCGGGTCACCGGTTGATATTATTCAAACCATGTATCAATCCGCGCGGGACGAGGCTGGTGGCTGATGTCAAGCGGTTGCGGTTGGGTCCCATCCAGGGTAGATCAAACGTGGGAGCGAGCGAGAGATCGGCGGCGCGGCAGGACAGATACGCGAGTGCACCGGCTTGCGTCAGTGAATATCGACACCTGTGGAATGGCTACGTCCAACGCTCAGCCTCGAGCTAGGAATTTGCTACCTGTATGGGACTCCGAACATGCGCTGCTACTGCGCTGCTACTCCGCTGCTACTCCGCCGTTACTTCGCTGCTGATCTTCGCTCCTGAAGGGAGCCTTCTCTGCAACAATCGACTCGTGATCAACAACACCCCGAACACATGGCGAACTCTCGAGGCAAAACACTGGGCCCTGTTCACTAATCATCTCCTGGCCAAGCTCTCCCAGGCAAGCCTAGAGGCTGCTCACTCCCCTCTTGGAAAGCCCAACCAAATTGCTACAAGCTCTGATTTGTTTGGTGCATCTCGAGCCGCGAGGGACTGACTCTGGCGGGAATCAACCGACTCCCTGGGACAAGAGGCAGGCAGCGCGAAACGAGATGCCGTCGGCACTCGCCCTTTCCGCGCCGCTGAGCGGAACGCCGACACCAAGGTTGTACGAAGTCGCCGCCTCATTGGTCTCTGCTTCCTATGTCTGGCCGCGACAGCCTGATATGTAATACTTTGTAAATCGGTCAGTGCGGCCGACTAGGACAGCCCTGTGGTGCGTCACCGGACCAGCGCACATGTCCGCCTCCACAGCATCCAGCAGCTTGCAATATGGTTGCTGCGTCCGTCCGAAATAGACCGTTTGTCGACATGCCAGATTGGGTTGCTTTCTAGAACCGTGGCGGGCAACACAACAGTCTATGTCACGTAACTGACCGCAGGGCACGCAGTACGCACATTTGCTAGACCCACCCGTGTATCGTTTTGGATAGCTCTTCGAAACATGCATCTCGTCCATCAGTACTCACAGACTAGAACCAGCATCTACACTTCCCTCTAAGGGACCGTGTGGTCTCGCCTCACACCGACGGCTCGCAGCATCCAGAGACCAGTTGCAGTATCAGAACAAAGTGTACATACAGGCCTTCTTCTATCTAGTGACACCTCTTGTCCCCTCTCGTCGCTGCCACACCGCTTTTTGGACGCCCTAGTTACTAATGATGTATTGCACTGCTGCCACACCGTCAGAATCTGCATCTGCATCTGCACTCGTATATGCATCGCCTTCAGCTCTTTCTTTTCTCTTTCGGCCCACCTTCAACCTTTTCTTTGGTTCACCCAATCACCTCCTAACATCACTTAGTTTCTACGCGTCGACAGCACGGCGCTAGCTAAGGGGGCGATTCGCACGGATGCTGGGAATTAGCGGCGCAAGCAGATCGATTATGCATGCTAGTGCCTCACAGCCCCCTAGTGGCGCATTCAATGCTGCTGATGGCGTAGCTTCGGTCGAGAGCCGGTTCCCCGCGCCCACAGCGTTGGACGGGAGTCCCTTTTGCCGAGTGATTGGTTGTTTGTAGATGTCGATGCCAGGCGCTACGTGCCGGATGGAGACGCGGACGCATACGCGGCAACTTGTAACGGTAAAATAAAAATAAAAATGAACATGGCAGAACACAATCGCAATAGGAATATGGTATGTACAAGCATCGCAAGGGGGGGGAAGGGATATTGCGGTGCGGTGCTGACAAGGGGCATGAACATGACAGATGGTGGTGGGAGTGTCGAGTCAAATGCTGGGTAAGGTGTTGGGGTTTACGCGCTGATCTACAAACCCAAAGTTCAGGTTATGGTTCGCCGTCTGCCGGCAGCTGGGAAGGTTTCAGGGGAGCGTACGCAATGTACGTACTGTTTCGTGGAAATAACGTACTGCATTCGTTACAGGCACTGCCCAAACATACGGTCGTACTATCTCACTACGGCTTTTTTTTACGTTCTGTTCTGTTCTGCTTGCACGCTTCTAGTAACCAGCATAACTGCTAGATCGCCTTGTGAACGTAGACTCGTCGCTGGAACGGGTTTGCCTTGCTGAGGAAACAAGGGGCCACTCTGAAAGAACGGCTCCTTTCGACGATTCTCCGAATCGACAGCTCACGATTCCTTCCTACCCATCGAACGCGCTGCTCGACGCCATGATACGTTGATAATATGAAGAACACGGTTCCATGGTACGATTCTGAGCTTATGGACGGAATCGAGACAGTTCGTAGGGACTCGTGGCTGGCTCGTGTCTATGGTAAATATAGAGCCTTGTTGATGGTACTTGGGTTCCCACGTACCCACTAACAAAGCCCCGAGTCACAAGAATCATACAAACTCGTAGTCTTCCGACAGGTGAGGATGGTAACGCACGATTCTGAGGAGTAAAGTGCACGGCAGCAAATAGACGTTTCTTCAAAGCGAGCAATGAAGAATCTGAGTACACATTAGAGGCCTGTTTCACTAAATCCGAATACAGATCGGCTCTAAAAAGGCCTTCCG
>Ga0247757_10000472_pt1 | contig 32978 bp, 30 predicted proteins | sample UWRJL126311R4_FD_180929 | JGI IMG/M metagenome (GOLD analysis project Ga0247757, IMG submission 180929) | Plant litter microbial communities from Arlington Agricultural Research Station in Wisconsin, United States - UWRJ-L126-311R-4 | ecosystem: Environmental > Terrestrial > Plant litter >... | reverse complement strand
TACATGCGCCCCGCGGTGCGCCTGGCGTCGCTGATGGACATCGACACCATCTACATCTGGACCCACGACTCGATCGGCCTGGGTGAGGACGGCCCCACCCACCAACCGATCGAGCACCTGGCGGCGTTGCGGGCCATCCCCAACCTCTCGGTGGTCCGCCCCGGCGACCCCAACGAGACCGCCTACGCGTGGCGCAGCATCCTCGCGCGTGGAAACGGCAGCGGCCCGGTCGGTTTCATCCTGACCCGCCAGGGCGTCCCGGTCCTGGAAGGCACCGACCCCGAAGGGGTCTCCCGTGGCGGCTACATCCTCGGCGGGGGCTCCCCCGTCGACGATGCCGACGTCATCCTGATCGCGACGGGCTCGGAACTTCAGATCGCCGTCGAAGCTCAGAAGATGCTGCGCGACAAGAACATCAACGCCTACGTCGTGTCGATGCCGTGCCTGGAGTGGTTCGAGTCGCAGCCCAAGGAATACCGCGACAGCGTCCTCCCGCCGCGGGTGTCGGCACGCGTGGCCATCGAGGCCGCGGTCGCGCAGAGCTGGTACAAGATCGTCGGCGACACCGGCGAGATCATCTCCATCGAGCACTTCGGCGAATCCGCCGACGACAAGACCCTGTTCCGCGAATTCGGTTTCACTCCAGAGGCAGTGGTGGCCGCAGCGGAACGCAGCATCGCGAACTAGCCAACAAGCGAGGAAATGACATGACTCAGAACTCGAACCTGGCGGCCCTCTCCGCCGCAGGTGTCTCGGTGTGGCTCGACGACCTCTCCCGCGACCGGTTGCAGACCGGTAACCTCGCCGAGCTGGTCGACACCAAGTCGGTGGTCGGGGTGACGACCAACCCCTCGATCTTCCAGGCCGCCCTGTCGAAGGGCAACGCCTACGACGACCAGATCGCCGAGCTCGCCGAGCGGGGCGCCGACGTGGACGCCACGATCCGCACGGTCACCACCGACGACGTCCGCAACGCCTGCGACGTGTTCGCCGCGATCTACGAGAAGACGGAGGGCGTCGACGGTCGCGTGTCCATCGAGGTCGATCCGCGCCTGGCCCACGACACCGACAAGACGATCGCGCAGGCGATCGAGCTGTGGAAGATCGTCGACCGACCCAACCTGCTGATCAAGATCCCGGCCACCGAGGCCGGGCTGCCCGCCATCACCGCGGTGATCGCCGAGGGCATCTCGGTCAACGTCACGCTGATCTTCTCCGTCGAGCGGCATCGCGCGGTGATGGACGCCTACCTCGCAGGCCTGGAGAAGGCCAAGGCGGCCGGCCACGATCTGGCCCGAATCCATTCGGTCGCATCGTTTTTCGTCTCACGCGTGGACACCGAGATCGACAAGCGGCTCGAGGACATCGGGTCCGACGAGGCACTGGCGCTGCGCGGCAAGGCCGGCGTCGCCAATGCGCGCCTCGCCTACGCCGCTTACGAGGAGGTCTTCGTCGGCGGGCAGCGCTTCTCGCCGCTGAGCTCGTCCGGCGCCCGGGTGCAGCGCCCGCTGTGGGCCTCCACGGGTGTGAAGAACCCGGACTACTCCGACACCCTCTACGTCACCGAACTGGTCGGCCCGAACACCGTCAACACCATGCCGGAGAAGACCCTCGACGCGGTGGCCGACCACGGCGTGATCACCGGTGACACCGTGACCGGTCGCGGCTCCGAATCCCAGGAGGTCTTCGACTCGCTCGCCGGTGTCGGCATCGACCTCACCGACGTGTTCCTGGTGCTCGAGAACGAGGGCGTCGAGAAGTTCGAGAAGTCGTGGCACGAGCTGCTCGAAGCCACCCAGGGTCAGCTCGACGACAAGAAGTGACGCGACACCGATGAGCGCTTGCGCGAAGAGCGGACGACGATGAGCCAAGCCTGGCAGAACCCGTTGCGGGACAAGCGCGACAAGCGCATGCCCCGGATCGCGGGCCCGTGCTGCGTGGTGATCTTCGGCGTCACCGGAGACCTCGCCCGGAAGAAGCTCATGCCGGCGATCTACGACCTGGCGAACCGGGGGCTGCTGCCGCCGTCGTTCGCGTTGGTCGGCTTCGCCCGCCGCGACTGGGCGGACCAGGACTTCAGTCAGGTCGTCCTGGACGCGGTCAAGCAGCACGCCCGCACGCCGTTCCGTCAGGAGGTCTGGGACCGCCTGGCCGAGGGAATCCGGTTCGTGCAGGGCACGTTCGACGACGAGAAGTCGTTCGAAGATCTCGCGGAGACGCTGGCCAAGCTCGATGCCGAGCGTGGGACCGGTGGTAATCACGCCTTCTATCTGTCGATTCCGCCCAAGGCGTTCCCGCAGGTGCTCGAACAGCTGTCGCGGACCGGTCTGGCGAAGAAGCCGGAGGGCAGCTGGAGCCGCGTGGTCATCGAGAAACCCTTCGGTCACGACCTCACGAGCGCCGAAGAACTCAACGCCATCGTCAACAACGTCTTTCCGGAATCGTCGGTGTTCCGCATCGACCACTACCTGGGCAAGGAGACGGTCCAGAACATCCTGGCGCTGCGGTTCGCCAACGAACTCTTCGAGCCGGTGTGGAATGCGCACTACGTCGACAGCGTCCAGATCACGATGGCCGAGGACATCGGATTGGGCGGACGCGGCGGCTATTACGACGGGGTCGGCGCCGCCCGTGACGTCATCCAGAATCACCTGCTGCAACTGCTCGCGCTGACGGCGATGGAGGAGCCGGTGAGCTTCCACCCCGCCGAGTTGCAGGCCGAGAAGATCAAGGTGCTGTCGGCGACCAGGTTGGCCGAGCCGCTGGACGAGACGACCTCGCGGGGGCAGTACACCGCGGGTTGGCAGGGCGGCCAGCGCGTGGTCGGCCTGCTCGAGGAGGAAGGTTTCTCCACGACCTCGACGACCGAGACCTTCGCGGCGATCACGGTCGACGTCGACACCCGGCGATGGGCAGGCGTTCCGTTCTACCTGCGTACCGGAAAACGGTTGGGCCGCAGGGTCACCGAGATCGCGCTGGTGTTCAAGCGCGCTCCCCACCTTCCGTTCGACGCCACCATGACCGAGGAGCTCGGTCAGAACGCCCTGGTGATCCGGGTCCAGCCGGACGAAGGCATCACGCTGCGCTTCGGCTCCAAGGTGCCGGGCAACCTGATGGAGGTCCGCGACGTCAGCATGGACTTCTCCTACGGGTCGGCGTTCGCCGAGGAGTCGCCGGAGGCGTACGAACGCCTGATCCTCGACGTGCTGCTGGGTGAACCATCGCTGTTCCCGGTCAATCAGGAGGTCGAATTGGCTTGGCGCATCCTGGATCCCGCGTTGGACTACTGGGCATCCCACGGCACACCCGACCCGTACGAGTCGGGCGGCTGGGGTCCTGACTCGGCGTTCGAGATGTTGCGCCGCTCCGGCCGGGAATGGAGGCGGCCATGATCCTCGACCTGCCGGACACCACGACCGACGTGATCAACAAGAAGATCATCGCCCTCCGCGAGGAAGGCGGCGCGATCACGCTCGGCCGGGTGCTGACCCTGGTGATCGCCCCGACCACCGACGGAATGCTCGAGGAGTCGATCGAGGCGGCCAATTCGGCCAGCCGCGAGCACCCGTGCCGCGTCGTCGTCGTCGCACCCGGTGACCGCCTGGCCGATGACGCCCGGCTCGACGCTCAGGTGCGGGTCGGTCGCGATGCGGGCGCCAACGAGGTTGTGGTGCTGCGCCTGTCCGGCCCCCTGGCCGGGCACGCCAGCAGCGTCGTCATGCCGTTCCTGCTGCCCGACACCCCCGTCGTCACCTGGTGGCCGGACGTCGCGCCCGCTGTCCCCGCCGACGACCCGCTGGGCAAACTGGCCATCCGGCGCATCACCGACGCCACCAACGGCACCGATCCGCTGGCCTCGATCAAAGGCCGCCTGAAGGGTTACACCCCGGGTGACACCGATCTGGCGTGGAGTCGGATCACGTACTGGCGGGCGCTGTTGACCTCGGCGGTGGATCAGCCGCCGCATGAGCCGATCACGTCGGCGCTGGTGTCCGGCCTGGCCACCGAGCCGGCGCTCGACGTGCTGGCGGGGTGGTTGGCGCACCGCATCGACGGTCCGGTGCGCCGTGCCGTCGGTGAGCTCAAGGTGGAGTTGGTGCGCGACAGTGAGACGATCACGTTGAGCCGCCCCCAGGAGGGCGTCACCGCCAAGATCACCCGCACCGCCCGACCCGAGGCGCTGGTTCCGTTGGCGCGCAGGGAAACCCGCGAATGCCTGGCCGAGGACATGCGGCGCCTCGACGCCGACGAGATCTACTTCGAAGCCCTGCAGGGAATCGAGAAAGTGCAGTACGTGTGAACACGATCGTGGAGCGCTACCCCGACAAGGACCAGCTCGTCGCCGCGGTCGGGGACCGACTCGTCGACGCCATCACGACCGCCATCGACAGCCGGGGGCAGGCGTCGGTCGTGTTGACCGGCGGCGGCACCGGCATCGGTCTGCTCGAGCGGGTCGGTGAGCGCAGCGGCGAGATCGACTGGTCGAAGGTCCACGTGTTCTGGGGTGACGAGCGGTTCGTCCCGCACGACGACGACGAGCGCAACGACCGGCAAGCGCGCGAAGCGCTGCTGGACAACATCGACATCCCCGCGTCGAACGTGCACGCCATGGCGGCCAGCGACGGCGAGTTCGGCGACGACCTGTCCGCCGCTGCCGAGGCCTACGCGCGGGTGCTGGCCGAGACGGGCGGCACCGAGGTGACGCCGGTCTTCGACGTGCACCTGCTCGGCATGGGACCCGAGGGCCATGTCAACTCGCTGTTCCCCGACACCGACGCGGTGCGGGAGACCGAGCAGATGGTGGTCGCGGTGACCGACTCCCCCAAGCCGCCGCCGCTGCGAATCACGTTGACGTTGCCCGCCATTCAGCGGTCTCGCGAGGTGTGGCTGGTGGTGTCCGGTGACGGCAAGGCCGACGCGGTGGCGGCGGCGATCGGCGGCGCGCAACCCGTCGACGTGCCCGCGGCCGGCGCGGTGGGCCGAGAGGCGACCGTGTGGCTGCTCGACGAGGACGCGGCCTCCAAGCTGTAGGACCTGCTCTCGTTCGCCCTCCGAGTCGGTGACGCTCGTGCGACCATGCCGATATCTGATCGCACCGCAGCACACGTCGCCGCGGCGCGGACCGAAGGGGTGGGACATGGGTGCGACGACGTCGACTGTGCGACAAGCGGTGTCGCGGATGGCAGTGCCCACCGTGATGGCCGCCGTGTTCGCCGGGTTCGCGGCGGCTGGCGGGGCGGCTCCCGCCCTGGCCATCCCGGGCCGCGGAGTGGACGTCGCGCTGCAGGGCCCGAGTTCCGATGTCCCCGTTGGTCCGAACGATCCGCGGTGCATCGTGATGCCGACCGTCCCGCAATGTCAGGGCGGTCCGTATGCGCCTCCCGGTCCGGTCGGCGCACCGGGCGCGCCCGCGCTACCGACCGGGCCGCTCGATCCGGCGTGCATGACGAATCCCGCCGACGCGGCGTGCGCGGGCAGTCCGTACCTGCCGCCGTCTGCGCCACCACCAGTCATCGCGCCGCCGCCGATGGCCTCCGGAATGCCCGGGCAGATCTAGCGACCGCGCCCCACCCGACGGGTCATACTTGCCGTCATGGCAGACCGAACCGGCAGACCCGTACGGACCGGACCCGAACGGATCCGCAAGCTCGCCCAGGCGGCGCTCAACGCCGACGTCACCGTCGAGCAGGTCGATGCCATCCTGGAGGGTCTCAGCGAGACGCTCGAAGACCTGAACGGTTCCACCGCGGCCCTCGACGCAACGCTGGAACGATTCAACGACACCATCAACCGCATCAACGAGCTCGCGCCGCGACTGCACGGGGTGGTCGACCGGATGGAGGGCATCGTCGGACGCGTCGAACGCATCGTCGGTCTCGGTGAGTCGGTGATCTCCCCGCTGACCGCCACCGATCAGGCCATTCGCGGTGTGGTGGACCGGCTTCGGCGCAGCACAGGGCTGGGCAGCTGATGCCCGACGACAGAGAGTCACAGATCGTCGACACCCTGGTCGACGCCTTCGCGGATCTGATGAGCGCCGACCCCGACGCGTTCCGCACCAAGTTCCGCAAGATGGCCGCGGACCCGTTCGCGTTCTTCCGTGGCAGCGCCTGCGTGTTCTACGCCGACGTCGCGGCGCGCGAGGACCGGTGGGCCGACGATCGCACCGGCCGGGTCTGGATCCAGGGTGATCTGCATGCCGAGAACTTCGGCACCTACATGGACGGTGCCGGGGTGCTCATCTTCGACGTCAACGACTTCGACGAGGCGTTCGTCGGGCACTTCACCTGGGATCTGCAGCGGTTCGCGGCCAGCATCGCGCTGATGTGCTGGCAGAAGGCGCTCTCCGATGACCAGATCTCGGCGCTCATCGCGACATTCACCGAGGCGTACGTGGCCCAGGTGCGGTGGTTCACCGACGTCGACGACGACGCGTCGTTCTCGCTGAATCTGGACACCGCGCGCGGCGCGGTGCTCTCGGCACTGCAGTCGGCGCGGCTGTCCACCCGCGCCGAGATGCTCGACCGCATCACCGTCGTCGACGAAGCCGACCGGCGGTTCCGGGAACGCCCGGGTGCGCGACGCCTCGACGGCGACGAACGCGACACCGTCGTCGACGCTTTCCACCGCTACCTGGACACGATCCCGGAGACGCAGCGGTTCCACGGCATCGCCTACGACGTCAAGGACATCACCGCCAACACCGGTTTCGGTATCGGCAGTGCCGGCCTGCCCGCCTACACGGTCCTCATCGAGGGGTTCAACCAGGCGCTGGACAACGACGTCGTGCTGTCGATGAAGCAGGGCAACGTCGCCGCGCCCAGCCGGGTGATCGACGACCGGGATGTGCACGACTACTTCCTGCACCACGGGCACCGCACCGCGGTGTCGCAGCGCGCTCTGCAGGCGCACGCCGATCCGCTGCTGGGCTACACCGACATCGACGGCGTGGGCTTCGTGGTGAGCGAAATCTCGCCGTATGAGGCCGATCTGGACTGGACCGAGCTGACCGAACCCGAGGAACTGACCGAGGTGGTGGCCCAGCTCGGGCAGGCGGTGGCCAAGGTGCACTGCGTCAGCGACTCCGACAGCGATCAGTCGCTGGTCGCGTTCCAGACCGAAGAGGCGATCGTGGCCGCCATCGGGGACGACGAGGACGACTTCGTCGCCGACATCGTCGCGTTCGGTCTGGAGTACGCCGCGGTCGCCCGCGACGACCACCGGCACTTCGTGGAGGCGTTCCGGGAGGGCCGGATCCCTGGCGTGACGGCGACCTGACCGGGTGTGACCCGGTCTATCCGCTGTTGCGCAGCGCCGTGGCCAGCCCGCTCATCGTCAGCAGGATGCCACGCTGCACCAACTCGTCCTCGTCCCCGGACCGGTAGCGGCGCAACAACTCCACCTGCAGGTGGTTCAGCGGCTCCAGGTACGGGAAGCGGTTGAACACCGAGCGGGCCAGCGCGGGGTTGTCGGAGAGCAGATCGTCCTGGCCGGTGATCAATTCGTGCATGCGGATGGTGCGCTGGTGCTCCTCGACGATCTTGTCGAACACGCGGTCGCGCAGCTCCTCGTCGTCGACCAGCTCGGCGTAGCGCGCCGCCAGCCCGAGGTCGGACTTGGCCAGCACCTGCGCCATGTTCGACAGCACGGTGCGGAAGAAGGGCCACCGGCGGTACAACCCGCGCAGCGTCTCCAGCCGCTCCTCGCTGTCGGGACCATCACCGACGTACTGCTCGAACGCGGTACCTGTGCCGTACCACCCGGGCAACATGACCCGTGACTGGCTCCAGGCCAGCACCCACGGGATGGCGCGCAGATCCGAGATGGACGTTGTCGGCTTGCGCGAGGTCGGCCTGCTGCCGATGTTCAGGGCGCCGATCTCGCTGACCGGTGTCGACGCCTTGAAGTAGTCGACGAAACCCGGTGTGCGATGCACCAATTCCGCGTAGGCGTCCTGGGCCCGCGCGGCCAGGTCGTCGAGCACCGCGTACGCATCTTCGGCCGACTCCCCCAACCCCTCCATGTCGAGCAGCGTGGCCTCGAGCGTGGCGGCCAGCAGGGTCTCCAGGTTGCGGTGCGCGATGCGCGGCTCCGCGTACTTGGCCGCGATCATCTCACCCTGCTCGGTGATACGCAGCGAACCGTTCACCGCGCCCGGGGGCTGAGCCAGGATCGCGTCGTAACTGGGACCGCCACCGCGACCGACGGTGCCGCCGCGACCGTGGAAGAGCCGCAACCGGATTCCCGTCGCACGCGCGGTCTCGACGAGATCCAGTTCGGCGCGGTAGAGCGCCCAGTTCGCGGCCAGGTAACCGCCGTCCTTGTTGGAGTCGGAGTATCCGAGCATCACCTCCTGGCTGTCCCCGCGCGCCGCGACCAGCGCCCGGTACAGCGGAAGGTCAAGTGCCGCTTCGAGAATCGCCGACCCGCGCTGCAGGTCGTCGATCGTCTCGAAGAGCGGCACGATGCCGACGGGTGCGTACGGTCGCTCGCCGGAGGTGTCGAGCAACCCCGCCTCCTTGAGCAGGATCGCGGCCTCGAGCATGTCGGACACCGACTCGCACATCGAGATGATGTAGTTGGGCACCGCCGCAGGACCGAACACGTGCACAGCCCGCGCGGCGGCGATGACGATGTCGAGTTCCTTGCGGGCCAGCTCCGACAGGTCGGCGTCCGGCCCGGTCAACGGCCGGCGGGTACCCAGCTCGGTGGCCAGCAACGCGACCCGGTCCTGCTCGTCCAGCGACGCGTAGTCGGGGTGGACCCCGGCCCAGGCCAGCAGTTCGGCGACCACCTCCTCGTGCACGTCGGAGTTCTGTCGCATGTCCAGACCGGACAGATGAAAACCGAAGACGCGCACCGCTTCCCGCAGCCGGGACAGCCGATCGTCGGCCAGCACGGCGCTTCCGTTGGCCCGCAGCGACGCATCGATGACATCCAGGTCGGCCGAGATCTCGTCGGGTGCGGCGTAGGGCGCCATACCGAGGTCGAGCTCGTGTTCGGGTTGCTGGTCGAGGATCTGCCTGGCGGTGGCGGTCAGCCGGGCGTGGATGACCCGCAGCGCGCGTCGGTAGGGTTCGTCGGCGCGGGCCGGCTCGGCGCACAGGTCGGCAAGCCCGGCCAGGTCGTCGCTGATGGGGACCAGCCGCACCGACAGGGACAGCTCCTGCTCCAGCGCGGTGAGCTCGGCGAAATAGTGCTCGAACGCGGTGTAGGCGGCACTGCCGGTGGCCAGCCGAACCACCTCCGCCGTCACGTTGGGGTTGCCGTCCCGGTCTCCGCCGATCCACGACCCCGGCCGCAGGATCGGTTCGGCGAGCAGGTGCGCCTCGGGCCAGCGGGCCTGCAGCGCGGCCCGCACCTGCGCGTTGACCTGAGGGATCACCTCGAGGAACGCCGCCGGGTAGTACCGGAGCCCGGTGTGGATTTCGTCCTGGATCTTCAAGCGCGACAACCGGATCAGCGCCGTCTGCCACAGCGTGAGGATGTGGCGGCGCAGTTCGGCCTCGATGTCGCGGCCGTCGCCGGTGCGGCGCTGGCCGTGCAACCGCAGCCGCATCAGCTCGGTGATGCGGCGCTGGGTGTCGAAGACGGTGCGCCGCCGGGTCTCGGTGGGGTGCGCCGTGATCACGGGTGCCACCAGGGCCCCGACGAGCGCGTCGGACACGCGCGCGGCGTCCAGTTCGGCGTCGTCGAGCTTGCGGTAGGTCGCCGCCAGACTGCTGTCCTGGGGCGGCTCGTCGGCGGCCTCGTGCACGGCGCGGCGGCGTTCGCGGTGGATGTCCTCGGCGACATTGGCCAGCAGCGCGAAGTGTGTGAACGCCCGGATGACCGGGATCGCCTGGTGCACGTCGATGCCGTCGAAGAGCTTCGCCAGCTCGGCTCGGTCGATCTCGGACCGCCGCACCCGGAAGGACTCGACCCTGGCCCGTTCGACGAGTTCGAAGATCTCGTCACCGTTGTTCTCGCGCACGGTGTCACCCAGGATCGTGCCGAGCAGACGGATGTCCTCACGCATCGGCTCGGACGCTTCGCGGCCCACCTGGGTGCGGTGGACCGCTCCGATCGGTTCGAGCGCGCTGTCGGCTGTCTGCGGCATGGTGCCCAGTATCGAGGTACGCAGATTCCGCCGCATGGCGAGGGCGGTAGCGTGGCCAGATGGGTGTCGAAGAAGCCGAGGTCGTGGTGATCGGCGCCGGGCTGGCCGGCCTGCGCTGCGCCGCTGTGCTCGTCGACGCCGGCCGTGAGGTGCGGGTGCTGGAGGCCTCCGATGACGTCGGTGGCCGGATCAGGACCGACGTCGTCGACGGGTTCCGCTGCGACCGCGGCTTCCAGGTGCTCAACCCCGCCTATCCGGAGCTGCCGTCCTGCGTCGACCTGCCTGCGTTGCGGCTGCAGCCGTTCGCCCCCGGGGTCGGGGTGCGGCGCGACCGGGGCTCTGTGCTGCTGACCCATCCGCTGCGCGACCCCGCACGCGTGCCGGCCATGCTGGCCCGCCGGGGTGTGCGGCCGCAGGACGCGCTCGCCCTGGCCCGGTGGGTGCATCCCGCCCTGCGGCCACGCCACCTCAAGCGGTCGGCGACCACCTCCGACACCACCCTGGCCGGCGCGCTGGATCGAGCCGGGGTGTCGGGAGAACTGCGCCGGGTCATCGACCGGTTCCTGTCCGGGGTGGTGCTCGACGACACCGGAGTCACCTCGAATGCCTTTGCGCTGCTTCTGGTTCGAACGTTCGCCCTCGGAGTGCCCGCACTGCCCGCCGACGGGATGGCGGCGCTCCCCCGGCAGCTGGCCGCGCCGCTGCGCGGGCGCGTCGCGCTGAACAGTCGGGTGTCGGACATCACCGCGTCAGGGCGCGGGTGGCAGGTCAGCGCCGAGGACGGCGCACAGGTGCGGGCTCGTGAGGTCGTCATCGCCACCGATGCGACGGCGGCCGCGCGGTGGATCGGCGACCCGGCCGCGCTCACGCACGGTGTCGTGACGGATTGGTGGGCGACCGACCAGCCCTGGCAGGGGCCGCCTGCGTTGTGGGTGGACGGCAGACCGGGCGATCCGGGGCCCGTGGTGAACGCCGCGGTGATCAGCGCGGCCGCGCCGAGTTACGCACCGGTCGGCAGGCATCTGATCGCGGCGTCGGCGCTGCTGGACCGTGAGGCGCCGACCGAGGCGCGAATGCGGGCGCACGCAGCCGCCATCCTGGGGCTCGATGCGACGAACTGGGAACCAGTGATCCGCCACGTGGTGCCCGACGCGCTGCCAGCACAACCCGCCCCGCTGACCGTGCGCAAGCCGGTGCGCGATGCGTCCGGGCTGTGGGTGTGCGGCGACCACCGCGACACCGCGTCGATCCAGGGTGCGCTGGTGAGCGGGCGACGCACCGCCGCAGCGGTACTGGGCGTGCTGACCTAGCTGTACTTGATCTTCAGGGCCATCCCGATGATGGACACCACCCAGATGCCGGTGACGAACAGGGTCAGCCGGTCCAGGTTCTTCTCGACGACCGTCGAACCCGACAGGCTCGACTGCACACCGCCACCGAACAGGCTGGACAGACCGCCACCCTTGGCGCGATGCAGCAGCACCAAGAGCACGACCAGCACGCTGGTCACGACCAGGATGATCTGCAGGGCCAATTCCATGGCAGTCAGACTACAGGTTGCCGCGCCCCGGTCAGGGCAGCGGGCCACCCGCCGCGATCGCCGACAGGGTGGCGAATTGCTCACCGTCCAGGGACGCCCCACCGACCAGGGCACCGTCGACGTCGCCCTGACCGACGATCTCGCCGACGTTCTTGGCGTTGACCGAGCCGCCGTAGAGCACCCGCACGCCCGCAGCGATGTCAGCGGATGCCAATGCCCCGATTTCACTGCGGATGGCCTTGCAGACCTCCTGTGCGTCGGCGGCACTGGCCACCCGGCCGGTGCCGATCGCCCACACCGGTTCGTAGGCGATGACGACCCGGCCGATCTGCTCGGCCGAGAGACCCGCCAGTGAACCCTGCAGCGAGGTCACGTTGAACTCGACGTGGTTGCCCGCCTCACGCACCTCCAGCGGCTCGCCGATGCACACGATCGGGGTCAGTCCGTGCTTGAGCGCGGCCGTCGCCTTCGCCGCGACGAGCGCGTCGTCCTCGTGGTGGTAGGTGCGTCGCTCCGAGTGGCCGACGACGGCGAAGGTGCACCCGAGTTTGGCCAGGAACGCACCGCTGATCTCGCCCGTGTAGGCGCCGGAATCGTGCTGGGAGACGTCCTGCGCTCCGTAGGTGAGCCGCAATTTGTCACCGTCGACGAGCGTCTGCACGCTGCGCAGATCGGTGAACGGCGGGATCACCGTCACGTCGACACGGTCGAAGTACTTGTCCGGCAAAGAGAATGCGATCTTCTGAACCAGCGCGATCGCCTCGAAGTGGTTCAGGTTCATCTTCCAGTTGCCGGCGATCAGCGGCTTACGGGGCAAGGGATTCTCCTAGTTCAAGGCTGATTGAGGACCTGGATGCCGGGCAGCTCTTTGCCCTCGAGGTATTCCAGCGATGCACCGCCGCCGGTGGAAATGTGCGAGAAGCCGTCCTCGGGCAGGCCGAGCTGACGCACCGCGGCTGCGGAGTCGCCACCGCCGACGACGCTGAAGGCGCCCTTGCCGGTGGCCCCGATGATGGCTTCGGCGACGCCCTTGGTGCCCGCCGCGAATGCCGGGAACTCGAACACCCCCATCGGGCCGTTCCAGAAGACCGTCCTGGCATTCGACAGCAGCGCGGCGAACCGCTTCACCGACTCGGGCCCGATGTCCAGGCCCATCTTGTCGTCGGGGATCTTGTCGGCGGCCACCGTCTCGGCCGGCGAATCGGCCGCGAACTTCTCGGCGACCACGATGTCGACGGGCAGGTGCAGAACGTCGCCGTAGTCGTCGAGCAGCGTGCGACAGGTGTCCACCATGCTCTCCTCGAGCAGCGAGCTGCCCACCGAAAGCCCTTGCGCGGCAAGGAAGGTGAAACACATTCCGCCACCGATGATCAGACTGTCGGCCTTGGTGGCGAGGTTCTCGATCACCGCCAGCTTGTCCGAGACCTTGGAACCGCCCAGCACCACCGCGTAGGGCCGCTCGGTGGATTCGGTGAGCTGGGCGAGCACCTTGACCTCGGTGTCGACCAGCGTGCCCGCGTAGTGCGGCAGCAGGGCGGCGACGTCGTAGACCGAGGCCTGCTTGCGGTGCACCACACCGAAACCGTCGGAGACGAACGCGCCGTCCTCCCCGACGAGTTCGACCAGGGCGGCGGCGAGCTTGCCGCGCTCGGCGTCGTCCTTGCTGGTCTCACGCGGGTCGAAACGGATGTTCTCCAGCAGCAGGATGTCGCCGTCGGTCAGCCCCTCGGCGCGGGCGAGCGCATCGCTACCGACCACATCGCCGGCCAGCTGCACGTGCCTGCCGAGTTTCTCGGCCAGCGCCACGGCCACCGGGCCCAGCGAGAACGCCGGATCGGGTTCACCCTTGGGCCTGCCCAGGTGCGCGGTGACCACGACCTTGGCTCCCGCGTCGCTGAGCGCCTTCAGCGTGGGCACCGAGGCGATGATGCGGCCGGGATCAGAGATGTGGCGATCGCCGTCAAGGGGCACGTTCAGATCGGAGCGCACGAGCACGCCCCGACCCGAAACCCCTTCGGCGAGAAGGTCGTCGAGCGACTTGATCCCCATCGCCGGTTACAGCGACTTGCCGACCAGGCCGACCAGGTCGACGAGGCGGTTGGAGTAGCCCCACTCGTTGTCGTACCAGGACACGACCTTGGCCTGGTTGTCGATGACCTTGGTCAGGCCGGCGTCGAAGATCGAGCTGTGCGGATCGGTGACGATGTCACTCGACACGATCGGCGCGTCGTAGTACTTCAGGATGCCCTTGAGCGGGCCGTCGGCGGCGGCCTTCATCGCGGCGTTGATCTCGTCGGCGCTCGCCGCCTTCGCCAGCTCCGCGGTCAGGTCGGTGCACGAGCCCGTGGGGATCGGCACGCGCAGCGCGTAGCCGTCGAGCTTGCCCTTGAGCTCGGGCAGCACCAGGCCGATGGCCTTGGCGGCGCCGGTCGAGGTCGGCACGATGTTCAGCGCGGCGGCGCGGGCGCGGCGCAGGTCCTTGTGCGGGCCGTCCTGCAGGTTCTGGTCCTGGGTGTAGGCGTGCACGGTGGTCATCAGACCCTTGACGATGCCGAACTCGTCGTTGAGCACCTTGGCCAGCGGGCCGAGGCAGTTCGTGGTGCACGAGGCGTTGGAGATGATGTTCTGGCTGCCGTCGTACTTGTCGTCGTTGACGCCGAGCACGATGGTGATGTCCTCGTCGCTGGCGGGCGCGGAGATGATGACCTTCTTGGCGCCGGCGTCGAGGTGACCCTGCGCCTTGGCGCGGGCGGTGAAGATGCCGGTCGACTCGACGACGACATCGACGCCGAGGTCACCCCAGGGCAGGGCCGCGGGGCCCTCCTTGACCTCGAGTGCCTTGATCTTGGTGTCGCCGACGACGATGGTGTCGTCACCCTCGAGGCTCACCTCGTAGGGCAGCCGGCCGAGGATGGAGTCGAACTTCAGCAGATGCGCGAGGGTGGCGTTGTCGGTGAGGTCGTTGACGGCGATGACCTCGATGTCGGTGTTCTTGCCCTGGGCCTTCTGCGCGTCCAGAGCGCGGAAGAAGTTGCGCCCGATACGGCCGAAACCGTTCACGCCTACCCGGATCGTCACGTCAGTCTCCTACTCGGTCGTTGAACTGCTCGGCAGTCAGCCTAGTGTGTGACGGTCGTGTTGCGCGCGGTCGCCCCGTGCGCGCATCACAGCACGGGGGTGCTCTGGTCTGTGTACGGATTGCCCAGCCACGTGCGGCGCAGTTCCTGCAGCGTGCCGTCGGATTCCAGCTCGGCCTGCGCGACCTGCAGACGCGCCGCCAGCGCCTGGTTCGCCGGACCGACCGCGATCGCGATCTCCTCCACCGACAGGCCGCGCTGGACCACGTCGACGTCGGGGACATCGCGCGTCATCGCGGTCAGGACCGGCGCCAGGGCGAGCACACCGTCGCAGCCGCCCGGCGCCAGGTCGGCGATCGCCGCGTCGAGGTCGGGATGGACGCGGACCGCGGCGGCCTTGCCGTCGTCCACCAGGCGGCGTGCCAGGGCCTCGCCGGTCCCGCCGCCTTGCACGCCGATCGTCAGCCCGGTGAGGTCGTCGATCGAACCCACGGTGCGCAGCCGCCGGGTGTGCACGGCCAGCGCCTGCCCGGTGATCACATACGGCGGGAGGAACGTCACCTCACACTGCTCGCTGACCGTCGCACCTGCGACGCAGTCGTACGGCGCGCCGTCCAGTCCGTCGAGGACGGCGTCGATGTCCTGGCCCGCCCGCGCGAAGGCCACGTCCTCCCCCAGCCGGGCGGCCAGCGCCCGCATCAGATCGATGTCCAGTCCGGTGTCGCCGACGGTGAACGGCGGACGCGGTGCGACGATGCCGACGGTCAGGGAAGCCATGACGCCACGCTAGATGCTTCCCGCCGAGGGTTTACTGTCCGCCCGTGGACAACGCACCGATCGACCCGCCGGCGCCACCCTCGGAACCGGCCACGCCGACGCTGTTCCTCGCCCGTCTGGGCGCGGCGATGATCGCTGCGGGCTACCCGATCGGCACCGTGCGTCAGACGCTGGGCGCCTCGGCCCGCGCCTACGGTCACCCCGGCGGAATGCTGGTGTTGCCCAACCACATTCAGATGACCGGCGGCGACCGTACGCGGGGCATCACGGTGGAGATGGCCAATGCCGACATCGATCTGCGGTTCGACCAGGCGTTCCCGCTGTCGGCACTGGTGGACAAGGCGTCCGACGGCCGGATCAGCCCCGCGGACGGTCTGGCCGAGTTGGACCGCATCGAGGCGATGCGGCCCAGGTTCCCGGCCTGGGCGTTCGTGGTCGGTTACCTGCTGCAGAGCGCGGCGTTCGCGCTGATCCTGCAACCCAACCCGATCGCGCTGGGTGCCGCCACGCTCTTCGGATTCTGCATCGGCCTGATGGGGCTGTGGGCCCGTCGCAGCCCGTCGCTGGGTCAGCTGATGCCGGTGGTCGCCACCTTCACCGTCGCGCTGTGCTCGTTCACCCTCGGCCGGGTCCTGCACCTGGGCGAGGGCAGCCTGCGGGCACTGGCCCCGGCGCTGGTGATGTTCCTGCCAGGAACGGCGATCACGCTGGCCGTCATCGAACTCACCACCCGCGACATCGTCTCGGGCTCCGCACGGCTCATCGCCGGTGGATTGCGCCTGGCGCAGCTGACGTTCGGGATCCTGATCGCCGCGCAGGTCGCCGGTCTGACCGCAAGCGACCTCACCGTCAACGAAGTCGCCCGGTTCGGACCGTGGGCCCCCTGGGTGGGGTGTGCGCTGTACGCGTTCGGGCTGTTTCTCTACCACGGCCCGCCCACCCGGTTCATGGGCTGGATGCTGCTCATCCTGTTCGTGTCCTACGCCGGGCAGCTGCTGGGCAACGCCTTTCTCGGCAGCTACGCCAGCGGGTTCGGCGGCGGACTGGCGCTCGCACTGTGCGCGGCGATGGTGGCCCAGCGCGACGACACGCCCTCGACGACGACCCTGCTGCTGCCCGGGTTCTGGCTGCTGGTGCCGGGCTCGCTGGGTTTCATCGGCGTCACCGAGCTCGTCAGCAATGACAGCGCGGGCGCCATCGCGGTCACGCTGATCTCGATGATCTCGATCGCGGTCGGCATCCAGGCGGGGCTGCTGGTGTGGCGCGCCACTCGCGAAGTGGGCGCCACGGTGGGCCGCCGAACGCGATACTTCAGGTCATGACCGATGGGGTGATCCCCGCGATCGACGACTTCGTCAACCGGGTGCGGCACTACGCTCTCAGGCGTCCTCGAGCAGATCGGGTGTGACCGCCGACTCGGTGTCGGGGATGCCGTCCTGTTTGGCCTTCCGGTCGGCCATCGACAGCAGCCGCCGGATCCGGCCTGCCACAGCGTCTTTCGTCATCGGCGGATCGGCGAGGCGGCCGAGCTCCTCCAGCGAGGCCTGCCGGTGGGCGACGCGCAGGGTGCCTGCGGCGGCCAGGTGATCGGGCACCGTGTCGCCCAGGATCTCCAGTGCGCGCTCGACCCGCGCGGCCGCGGCCACCGCGGCGCGAGCCGAGCGGCGCAGGTTCGCGTCGTCGAAGTTGGCCAGCCGGTTGGCCGTCGCGCGGACCTCGCGACGCATGCGCCGCTCCTCCCACGTCAGACGGGTGTCCTGCGCACCCATCCGGGTCAGCAGCGCGCCGATCGCCTCCCCGTCGCGCACCACCACCCGGTCACTGCCGCGCACCTCGCGCGCCTTGGCACTGACTCCGAGCCGGCGCGCGGCGCCCACCAGAGCGAGCGCGGCCTCCGGGCCCGGGCAACTGACCTCCAGCGCCGACGACCGGCCGGGTTCGGTCAGCGAGCCGTGCGCCAGGAACGCCCCGCGCCAGGCCGCCTCGGCGTCGGCCACGCTGCCGCCGACCACCTGGGCGGGCAGACCGCGCACCGGGCGCCCGCGCAGGTCCAGCAGGCCCGTCTGCCGCGCCAGTGCCTCCCCGTCCTTGGCGACCCGCACCACGTAGCGGGTGTTCTTGCGGATGCCGCTGGCCGACAGCACGTGCACCACCGCGGTGTAGCCGTACAGGTCGTAGATGTCCTTGCGCAGCCGGCGCGCGATGATGCCCAGGTCCACCTCGGCTTCGACGACCACCCGGCCGGACACGATGTGCAGCCCGCCGGCAAACCTCAGCAGGGACGCCACCTCGGCCCGTCGAGCACTCACCGAATTCACCACGAGCCGGCTCAGCTCGTCCTTGACCTCGGCTGTCATCGCCACGGGTCGTCACCTCTCGGTCCGTTCACTGGCTGGGTGGACACCGGCTGCGGTGTGCCCGCGGGTGCGCCCCGCCGCAGGACACCGCCCAGGGCCGCCGCCAACCTCGCCGGGTCATGTAAAGGTGTACCAGGTCTGCTCACGTCGGCGAACTCGACGCGGGCATCGAGGATGGTCGCGGTGCGCCGCAACTGCTCGCGCTCCCGCTCTCCGGGCACCCGCGATGAGTCGACGATGATGTCGCCGACGGTGAAGCTCGGCGCGTGCTGGGCGAGCACGTGGATGTGCCGTTCCACCGAGAAGCCTGCCGTCTCCCCTGGCTCGGCGACCAGGTTGAGCACCAGCGCGCGCCGCGCAGTGGTGGTCCGCAACGCGGCCAGCAGCTGCGGCACGAGCACATGCGGGATCACGCTGGTGAACCACGACCCCGGCCCGAGGACCACCAGGTCGGCGTTCATGATCGCGTCGACGGCCTGATGGGTGGCCGGCGGGTCACCGGGCAGCAACCGCACCCGTCGCACCTTCCCGACCGTCGAGGCGATCGCCACCTGACCGCGGATCGCGCGGCTGACCCGCGGATCGGACTCCAGACCCGCGACGTCGGCCTCGATGCTCAGCCCCATCGGGCACATCGGCAGCACCCGGCCCTTGACCCCGAGGACGCGGCCCAACTCGTCGAGCGCGGCGACCGGGTCGGCGAGCACTTCGTTGAGGCCGGCCAGCATCAGATTGCCGATCGGATGGCCGGCCAGCGCACCGCTCCCGCCGAACCTGTGCTGGATGATCGTGGCCCACAGCCGGCCCTGCGGGCTGTCGGAAGCCAACGCCGCCAACGCCATTCGCAGATCGCCAGGGGGGACGACGTCGAGTTCGCTGCGCAGCCGGCCCGAGGAGCCGCCGTCGTCGGCGACCGTGACGATCGCGGTGACGTGCGGGGTGAGCCGCCGTGCCGCCGACAGCGTGGCGTAGAGCCCGTGGCCCCCGCCGAGGGCGACGATGCGCGAACTCATTCGCGACCCAGGTCCCGGTGCAGCACCCGCACCGTCAGCGCCGCGTCCTGCAACCGCTCGGCCAGCGCCTCGGCCATGGCCACGCTGCGATGCTTGCCCCCGGTGCAGCCGATGGCCACCGTCATGTACCGCTTCCCCTCCCGCCGGTATCCGTCGATCACGACGTCCAAGAGGTGATGGTAGGAGTCGAGGAAGTCCACGGCACCGGGTTGGCCGAGGACGTAGTCACGCACCGCGGGATCCTGGCCGCTGAGCGGTCGGAGCTGGTCGACCCAGTGCGGGTTCGGCAGGAACCGCACGTCCATCACGGTGTCGGCGTCCATCGGCAGCCCGTACTTGTAGCCGAACGATTCGACGGTCACGTTGGTGTTGGCCACCGTCTCGGCCGCGAACGCCCGCTCGATGCTCATCCGCAGTCCGTGCACCGACAGCGACGAGGTGTCGATGACCAGGTCGGCGCCTGCCCGCACCGGGGCGAGCAGGGCGCGCTCCGCGGCGATGCCCTCGGCCAGCGTCTGGGTGCCCTGCAGCGGGTGGCTGCGCCGGTTCTGTTCATAGCGGCGCACCAGGATGTCGTCGGAGGCCTCGAGGAACACCACCCTGGGGGTGATACCGCGCGCAGCGAGTTCGCTGCGCACCCCGGCGAGGTCACCGGTGAAACCGCGCGACCGCACGTCCATCACCACCGCGAGCTGGGTGATGCGGGAACCGGCCGCCAACCCCAGATCGACCATCCGGGCGATCAGTTCCGGCGGCAGGTTGTCGGCGACGTACCAGCCGAGGTCCTCGAGCACCTTGGCCGCGGTGCCGCGGCCCGCACCCGAGAGCCCCGTCACGAGGACCACGTCGATGCCGCCATATTCCTCGTGCATGTCCGCGTGCATGTCCGCTTCCGTCATCCCGTCACCGTGCTTCGATCATCGTCGATCACCGGCACCGTCGCGTCGGGTTCCGGCGGCGAATCCACGCCCGGGCCCACCGGGACGCCCAGTGCCTCGAGGACGGCCATCGCGGTGGCGACCCCGATCCCCGGAACGGCGGTGATCTCCTCGACGCTGGCCTGGCGCAGCCGGGCCACCGAGCCGAAATGGGTGACCAGCGCCTTGCGCCGGTGCTCCCCCAGCCCGCGGATAGAGTCCAGCGCCGACGCCGTCATCCGCTTCGACCGCTTGCTGCGGTGGTAGCTGATCGCGAACCGGTGGGCCTCGTCACGCACCCGCTGCAACAGATACAGCCCGTCGCTGTTGCGGGGGAAGATGATCGGATCCGGCGCGCTGCCGTCCAGATTCGGCACCCACACCTCCTCCAACCGCTTGGCCAGTCCGATCACTGCGACATCGGTGACCCCCAGCTCGTCGAGCACCGCGGCCGCGGCGTTGACCTGCGGAGCGCCGCCGTCGACGACGAAGAGGTTCGGCGGGTAGGCAAAACGGCGAGCACCGGCGGCCTCTCGGTCGTGCTGCACCGGCTCCGTCGTGTCGCGCAGATGGCGGTGGAAGCGCCGCCGGGTGACCTCGGCGATGGAGGCGACGTCGTCGGAACGCCCGTCGCCCGCGGCCTCCCGTATCGCGTAGTGCCGGTAGTCGGACTTCCTCGGCAGCCCGTCCTCGAAGACCACCAGGGAGGCCACCACGTCGGTGCCCTGCACGTGGCTGATGTCCACACACTCGATACGCAACGGGGCGTCGGAGAGCTCCAATGCGTCCTGAATGCTCTGCAGCGCAGCACTTCTCGCGTTGAAGTCGCCGGCGCGCTTGAGTTTGTGCTGGTTCAACGCGCCTTCGGCATTGCGGTGGACGGTCTCGGCGAGCGCACGCTTGTCGCCGCGCTGGGCCACCCGCAGCGACACCCGGGAGCCGCGCAGCTGCGACAGCCAGGTCTCCAGCTCCGCCGACGTGTCGGGCAGCACCGGCACCAGCACCTGCTTGGGCACCGGGTTGGTGGTCTCGTCCCCGCCCTCGTCGGCGGCGCCCCCCAGGGCGGCCTGATCGCCGTAGAACTGCGTGAGGAACTGTTCGACGAGGTACTCCAGCGTGGATTCGCCGGGCTCGCCGGACTTCTCGATCACCCAGCCGCGCTGACCGCGCACCCGCCCGCCCCTGACGTGGAACACCTGTACGGCGGCTTCGAGTTCGTCGTCGGCGAAGGCGACCACGTCGGCGTCGGTGCCGTCGCCGAACACCACGGCCTGCTTCTCCATCGCCCGGCGCATCGCGCCGATGTTGTCGCGCAGCCGCGCGGCACGCTCGAAGTCGAGGTCCTCGGCGGCGGCGGCCATCTGCTGTTCCATCTCACGGATCAGCCGATCGGTCTTGCCTGCGAGGAAGTCACAGAAGTCCCGCACGATCTGGCGGTGCTCGTCGGCGCTGACCCGCCCCACGCAGGGCGCCGAGCACTTGTCGATGTAACCCAGCAGGCACGGACGGTCGATCTGGCTGTGCCGCTTGAAGACTCCGCCCGAGCAGGTGCGCGCCGGGAACACCCGGGTCAGCAGGTCCAGGGTCTCGCGGATGGCCCAGGCGTGCGAGTACGGACCGAAGTACCGCACTCCCTTGCGGCGCGGCCCGCGGTACACCTTCAGCCGCGGATACTCCTCGTCGAGGGTCACCGCCAGCACCGGATAGGACTTGTCGTCGCGGTAGCGGATGTTGAACCGCGGGTCGAACTCCTTGATCCAGTTGTATTCGAGCTGCAGCGCCTCGACCTCGGTGGTGACCACCGTCCACTCCACGCTCGCGGCGGTGGTCACCATCTGGCGGGTGCGCGGGGCCAGTCCCGACAGATCGGCGAAATAGGAGTTGAGACGGCTCCGCAGGCTCTTGGCCTTGCCGACGTAGATCACCCGGCGGTGCGAGTCGCGGAAACGGTACACACCCGGTTCGACGGGAATGGACCCGGGGGCGGGTCGGTACGTCGCTGGATCGGGCACGGACCCAGGTTACTGCGATGCCCCGACGGGGTAGTTCGAGTAGGTGGCGGTGCGGGCGGAGTCCTCGACCATGGTGCTGGGCGTCGCGATGTCGGCCGTGCTGGTCCTGGCCGGTTGCAGCGCACCCGATGCGCCTTCGGCCACCACGGGTCCGTGCGCGATCGTGACCAACGGCACCCCGCAGGCCAAGCAGCAGGGCAGCGAGGACGAGTCCGCGCCGGAGACGGCGACCGGCTACCGCACCGGGATGACGCCGGTGCACACCGGTCACTACGCGGTGGCGACGGCCAACCCGCTGGCCACCCAGGCCGCGTGCGAGGTCCTGCGCGACGGTGGCACGGCGGCCGACGCACTGGTCACCGCGCAAACCGTGCTGGGCCTGGTGGAACCACAGTCCTCGGGGATCGGTGGCGGCGGCTTCCTGCTCTACTACGACGCGGCCAGCAAGACCGTGCAGGCCGTCGACGGGCGGGAGGTGGCGCCCGCCGCCGCCACGGAGAACTATCTGCGCTGGGTCTCCGACGCCGACCGGACCGCACCCAAGCCCGACGCCCGCGCCTCCGGGCGTTCGATCGGGGTACCCGGCATCGTCGCGATGCTGGCCGACGTCCACCGCCAACACGGCCGCACGCCGTGGCGCGATCTGTTCACCCCGGCGGTCAGGATGGCCGACGACGGTTTCGACATCAGCCCGCGGCTGGCGGCGGCCATCGACGACGCCGCCGCCGAGTTGCGACGCGACCCCCAGGCGGGCGCCTACTTCCTCAACGGCGACGGCGGGGCCAAAGCGGCGGGCACCCGGCTGACGAACCCCGCTTACGCGAAGACGTTGGGCGCCATCGCCACCGACCCGACGGCGCTCTACACCGGCCCCATCGCCCAGGACATCGTCGCCGCGGCGGCGGACACCACCGGCGGGCGCACCCCGAGCCTGATGACGGTGCAGGATCTGGCCGCGTACACCGCCAAGACGCGGGAGCCGCTGTGCGTGGGGTACCGCGGTAAACAGCTCTGCGGTATGCCGCCGCCGTCGTCGGGCGGGATCGCGGTCGCCGAGACCCTCGGCGTGCTGGCGCATTTCCCGATGGGCGAGCATGGACCCACCGACATCGACCGCGACGGCGGCCGGCCGTCGGTGCAGGGCGTGCACCTCATCTCCGAGGCCGAACGCCTCGCCTACGCCGACCGCGACCGCTACGTCGCCGACACAGACTTCGTCGCCCTGCCCGGCGGGTCGCCCGAAACCCTGCTGGGCAGCGACTATCTGGCCGGCCGGGCGAGGCTGATCAACCCCGACCGATCGATGGGCACCGCCAAGCCCGGCGAGTTCGGGCCGCCCACCGCGCCGGTGCCGCCGGTACCCGAGCACGGCACCAGTCAGATCAGCATCGTCGACGGCCAGGGCAACGCCGCGTCGCTGACCACGACGGTCGAGTCGGCGTTCGGCTCCTTCCACATGGTCGACGGATTCCTGCTCAACAACCAGCTGACCGACTTCTCCGCCGAACCCGTCGGACCGGACGGCGCTCCGGTGGCCAACCGCGTCGCGCCGGGGAAACGCCCACGCAGCACCATGGCACCCACACTGATCTTCGACGGCGGTCCGCCCGGCACGCTGGGCCTGCTCTACGCCGTGACGGGATCACCGGGCGGGTCGACGATCGTCCAGTTCGTCGTCAAGACGGTGGTGGGGATGCTCGACTGGGGACTGGACCCGCAGCAGGCCGTCTCCTCGGTCGACTTCGGGGCGGCCAACTCCCCGAAAACGAATGTGGGCGGCGAACATCCGGTGATCGACATCTCCGACGACGGTGCGCACGACCCGCTCGTGACGGGTCTGCGCGCTCTGGGCCATCAGGTGGACATCGCCGACCAGTCCAGCGGGCTGTCGGCCATCGTGCGCGCTGATCCGGGCTGGGTGGGCGGTGCCGACCCACGCCGGGAGGGCGCGGTCATGGGCGACGCGGGTTGACCCGATCCGGATCCTGGTACCGGGCGATGGCGGCCCGGACCTGGTCCATGGCCTCGACGGCGCGGCCCCGGTCGACGGCCTGGATCGCCATCACCGGTACGTACTCGTCATCGGGCAGGTCGAGGCGGGCCCAGCGGGCCCCCGCGTGGAACGACACGCCGCGAACGTCCTGCCAGGGGAACAGGCGGTAGCCGAGCAGGTTCCGGACCGCGACCCCTGCCGCGCCGACCCGCAGGCGCGGCCGCGCGAACAGACAGACCAACGCCCCGATCACCACCCCGAGAATCGCGAAGGCCACCTGATCGGCCGTGCGGAAATACACGCCGGTGGAGCCGATCTTGAGCAGGGCGCCGACGGTGACGTGCGCGACCACGATGATGGCCGCGGCCCCGTAGGCGAAGATCGGGGTGAGGTGCGACTTGACCTCGACGTCCCAGTCCCGGGTCGTCATGAGCGGGCCGCGAGGCTGCGCAGCGTCAACGCCGTCGACAGCGCGGCCGCGGCGGCCTGAGCGCCCTTGTCCTCCGACGAGTCCGGCAACCCGGCGCGGGCAAGTGCCTGGTGTTCGGTGTCGGTGGTCAGCACGCCGTTGGCGACCGGGGTGGACGCATCCAGCGACACCCGCGTCAGGCCCTGCGTGACGGCGTCGCACACGTAGTCGAAATGCGGTGTCTCCCCGCGGATCACCACGCCGAGGGCGACGACGGCGTCATGGGTGCGCGCGAGTGCCTGGGCCACCACCGGGATCTCGATGGCGCCGAGCACCCGCACCACGGTCGGATCGGTGACCCCGGCGGCCGCGGCGGTGCGCAGGGCGCCGCCGAGCAGCGCGTCACAGATCGTCTCGTGCCAGGTGCTGGCGACGACCGCGAGAGTCAGGCCGGAGGCGTCGAGGTCGGGCATCTCGGGCACGCCGGCGGCGGGGCTCATGCCCGCACTCCGTCGCGGGCCCTCATACCGCTCCCCCGAATTCACCGGGCAGCGCCTCGTCGTAGTCCTCCAGGCCGACGAGGTCGTGGCCCATCCGGTCCCGCTTGGTCATCAGGTAGCGGATGTTCTCGGCGTTGGCGCGCACCGGTAGCGGCACCCGCTCGATGATGTGCAGGCCGTAGCCGTCCAGTCCGACACGCTTGGCCGGGTTGTTGGTCAGCAGCCGCATCGACCGCACGCCGAGATCGACCAGGATCTGCGCCCCGGTGCCGTAGTCACGGGCATCGGCGGGCAGCCCCAGCTTGAGGTTGGCGTCGACGGTGTCGTCACCGGCGTCCTGCAGCTGGTAGGCCTGCAGCTTGTGCATCAGCCCGATGCCGCGACCCTCGTGACCGCGCATGTACAGCACGATGCCGCGCCCCTCGCGTGCCACCATCGCCAGCGCGGCGTCGAGCTGCGGGCCGCAGTCGCAACGGCGCGAGCCGAACACGTCGCCGGTCAGGCATTCGGAGTGCACCCGGACCAGCACGTCGTGACCGTCACCGTGCGGGCCCGCGATATCCCCCCGAACCAGCGCGACATGCTCGACGTCCTCGTAGATGCTGGTGTAACCGACGGCACGGAACTCGCCGTGGCGGGTCGGGATGCGCGCCTCGGCGACCCGTTCGATGTGCTTTTCGTGCTTGCGACGCCACTCGATGAGATCGGCGATGGAGATCAGCGCCAGGTCGTGCTCGTCGGCGAAGATCCGCAGCTCGTCGGTCTGCGCCATCGCGCCTTCGTCCTTCTGGCTGACGATCTCGCAGATCGTGCCCGCGGGCTGCAGACCCGCCAGCCGGGCCAGGTCGACGGCGGCCTCGGTGTGCCCGGGCCTGCGCAACACCCCACCGTCCTTGGCGCGCAGCGGCACCACGTGACCGGGTTTGGTGAAATCGTCGGCCACGGCGGACGGATCGGCGAGCAGCCGCATGGTGGTCGCCCGGTCGGAGGCCGAAATACCGGTTCCGACACCAATTTTCGCGTCGACGGTGACGGTGTAGGCGGTGCCGTGCTTGTCCTGGTTGACCGCGTACATCGGCAGCAGGCCCAGCCGGTCGCAGATTTCGCCTGCCAGCGGTACGCACAGATATCCGGAGGTGTAGCGAACCATGAAGGCCACCAGCTCGGGCGTGGCCTTCTCAGCTGCGAAGATCAGGTCGCCTTCGTTTTCCCTGTCCTCGTCGTCGATGACGACCACGGCTTTGCCCGCTGCGATGTCGGCCACCGCCCGCTCGACCGTATCCAGCCTCGTCATCCTCACCACCTTGCCGGTTCCCGGGCCGGAACCTCGTCTGTCCCGTCCAGTATGAACCAAGGGAACGGCCCGGTTATTGCCCGGCTCCGGCTCACCGCGACGGATCGGCGTCGCGGGACAGCAACCGTTCGACGTATTTGGCGATCACATCCACCTCGAGATTGACCCGCGTGCCGACCTCGGCCCCGCCCAGAGTGGTCATGTCCAGCGTGGTGGGGATGAGGGACACCTCGAACCAGTCCGGGCCCAGCGCCGACACCGTCAGCGACACCCCGTCGACCGTGATCGACCCCTTTTCGACCACGTAGCGCGACACCGCGAGCGGCAACGTGATCCGCACCACTGTCCAGTGCTCGGACGGGGTACGGGCGGCGACCTCACCTGTTCCGTCGACGTGGCCCTGCACGATGTGCCCGCCCAACCGGCTGCTCACCGCGGCGGCCCGCTCCAGGTTGACCCGGGTGCCGACGTCGGCCTTGCTGAGGCTGGACCGCTGCAGCGTCTCGGCCATCACGTCGGCGGAGAAGGAACCGTCGGCCAGCACGTCGACGACGGTCAGGCACACGCCGTTCACCGCGATCGAATCACCGTGCCCGGCATCCGAAGTCACCACCGGGCCCCGGATGACGAACCGTGCGGAGTCCCCGAGGTCGTCCTTGCCGACGATCTCACCCAACTCCTCGACGATTCCGGTGAACACGGTGTCCAGCCTAATAGGGGTCGTGATCGGGCCCGCACCGGCGGACGCCCCGAACCGGCACCACCCTCTACGATGCAGGCATGCAGACCCGCCTCCTGGCGCTCGTCGCCGCCCTCGTCGCCGTCGTCACCCTCATCGCGGGGTGTTCCGGCTCGTCGTCGCAGGACTCGAGCGCCGACCTGCCCGACGCCACCACCCTGCTGCGCGAGTCGAGCGACACCACGAAAGCCCAGACCAGCGCGCATCTGAAACTGACGGTTCAGGGCCAGATCGCCGAGCTGCCTGTCGAGTCCCTCGAGGGTGACCTGACCCAGAAGCCGGCCGTGGCCGCCAAGGGCACCGCCGACATCGTGTTCCTGGGCCAGAAGCTCCAGGGTGTCCAGTTCGTGGTCGCCGACGGCGACCTGTACGCGGCGATCACCGCGGGCGGGGCCCTGTCGAACTTCGGCCCGGCCGCCGACATCTACGACGTCGCGGCGATCCTGAGCCCCGACAGCGGCCTGGCCAACGTGCTCGCCAACTTCTCCGACGCGAAGTCCGAGGGCCGCGAGACGATCGACGGGGTGAAGACGGTGCGCATCACCGGCAACGTCCGCGCCGACGCCGTCAACAAGATCGCCCCGCAGATCGACGCGAAGGGTCCGGTCCCGGCCACCGCGTGGGTCGCCGAGGAGGGCAACCACGAGCTGATGCAGGCCCGGCTGGAGCCCACCCCCGGCAACAGCGTGACGATGACGCTGTCCAAGTGGGGCGAGCCCGTCACGGTCGACAAACCGGCGGTCTGATGCACAGCATGCCCTCGGCCACCACCACCGCGCAGCCGACCAACCGCCGGATCGCGATCGGTGCGGGCAGCCTCGCGGTGATCCTCGGCGCCCTCGACACCTACGTCGTGGTCACGATCATGACCGACATCATGAGCGATGTCGGGATCGGCGTGAACCAGATCCAGCGGGTCACCCCGATCATCACCGGCTACCTGCTCGGCTACATCGCCGCGATGCCGCTGCTGGGCCGGGCCTCCGACCGGTTCGGCCGCAAGCTGCTCATCCAGGTCAGCCTCGCCGGCTTCGTCGTGGGCTCGATCATCACCGCGCTGTCGACCGATCTGACCATGCTGGTGATCGGCCGGGTGGTGCAGGGCACCGCCAGCGGCGCGCTGCTCCCCGTGACGCTGGCGCTGGCCGCCGACCTGTGGGCGGCCCGCAACCGCGCCGCCGTGCTCGGCGGAGTGGGCGCCGCGCAGGAGCTGGGCAGCGTGCTGGGGCCGCTGTACGGCATCACCCTGGTGTGGCTGTTCAGCCACTGGCAGGCGGTGTTCTGGGTCAACGTTCCGCTCGCCCTCATCGCGATGGCGCTGATCCACTTCAGCCTGCCTGCCCGGATGGCCACCGAGACGCCGCAGAAGGTGGACGTCGCCGGTGGGCTGCTGCTGGCGCTGGCGCTGGGGCTCGCCGTGGTCGGGCTGTACAACCCGGCGCCCGACGGCAAGCAGGTGCTGCCCAGCTGGGGCGTGCCGGTGCTGCTGGCCGCCGCGGTGGCCGCAGTGGCGTTCTTCGTCTGGGAGAAGTTCGCCAAGACGCGGCTGCTGGAACCCGCCGGGGTGCACTTCCGGCCGTTCCTGGCCGCGTTGGGCGCCTCCCTGGCCGCGGGCGCGGCGCTGATGGTGACGCTGGTCAACGTCGAATTGTTCGGTCAGGGCGTGCTGGGCCAGGACCAGAACCAGGCCGCGTTCCTCCTGCTCCGGTTCCTCGTCGCCCTGCCGATCGGTGCGCTGATAGGCGGCTGGCTGGCCACCCGGGTGGGCGACCGCATCGTCGCCTGCGCCGGCCTGCTGATCGCCGCGGGCGGATACCTGCTCATCTCGCACTGGAAGATCGACCTGCTCGCCGCGCGCCACGACCTGGGGTTCGTACACCTGCCGGTGCTCGACACCGACCTGGCGATCGCCGGTCTGGGCCTCGGCCTGGTCATCGGCCCGCTGACCTCGGCCACACTGAGGGTGGTGCCTGCGGCACAGCACGGGATCGCGTCGGCGTCGGTCGTGGTGGCCCGCATGATCGGCATGCTGATCGGCATCGCCGCACTGTCGGCGTGGGGTCTCTACCGGTTCAACCAGCACCTGGCCAGCCTGCCGGCGAACACCGGCGGCAACAGCCTCGCGCAGCGGTTGGCCGCCGAGGCGCACCGCGTTCGCGAGGCCTACGTCCTGCAGTACGGCGAGATCTTCACCATCACCGCGGTGGTGTGCGTGGTCGGGGCGGTACTCGGGCTGCTGATCAGTGCGCGCAACGAGCGCGCCGACGAACCGGCGGACGCTTCAGGTCAGCAGCGCTCGAGCCCACGGCCCATCAGCTGAGGCTCCTCGTCGAGGACGGCCATGTCGTGATCGGCGGTCAGCCCACGCCAAGCGTCACGGAGCGCCGCCTTGATGGTGTCGGGGGTGACCGGGCTGGTGCTGAGCCAGTCCTGCAGTGCAGTCATGCTCGTTCCTTTGTTCGTGCTCACCTGCGCAGCTCGTCGGTGAAAGCGCGATGTCCCCTCCGAGTGTAGCGACGACGAGCATGTGTCGGGGGGCCAGCGACACGGCACTGCCCCGGTGTGACATCGCCCACGGAAACCGTTGATGGACAGCGGGTAACGATTCTATAACGACGAATCAGTTCAGTTCGGCACCAGACTGAGCAACACGTCGGCCCCGACGGGCTGGATCTGATCGAATCGCCACCGCTGCGCGGCGGCGATGGTGGGCACCCCGACGTCGTCGACCACACTGATGGGGCCGCCCAACAAGATTGGCGCCACGTAGGCCAGGATGCGGTCGACCACCCCGGCGCGCAGGAACGCCCCGGCGAGTGTCGGCCCGCCCTCGACGAGCACGTCGGTGCGGTCCGCCAGCGCCTGCACGACTTCGTGCGCGTCCCGGGTCCGGATCACCATCGTGCGCGAATCATCGTTGAGAACCGTTGCGTCAGAGGATATTTCGCGCATGCCCACGACGACGCGCAGCGGCTGGTGCGGGGCCAGCGAACCGTCGGGGCGGCGAGCGGTCAACGCAGGATCATCGGCGAACACGGTGCCGGTGCCGACGATGATCGCGTCGGCCGCCGCGCGGCGGCGATGCACGTCGGCCCGGGCCGCCTCACCGGTGATCCACTGGCTGGATCCGTCCGCTGCGGCGCTGCGGCCGTCGACGCTGCCCGCGAATTTCCATGTCACATGCGGCTTTCCGGTGCGCATCTTGTGGAGCCACTCGCGCAGCGGTCCACCTGTCACAGCGTCGGCCGACACCCCGGCACTGATCTGGACACCGGCGGCGGCCAAGCGCGCGGCCCCGCCCGCGGCGATCGGATTCGGATCGGCAACGGCGAACGCGACATTCGCCACACCGGCCGCCAGCAGCGCGTCCACGCAGGGCGGGGTGCGGCCGACATGGTTGCACGGCTCGAGGGTGACCACCGCGGTACCGCCCGCGGCCCGGTTACCCGCCCGCCGCAGCGCCAGCACCTCGGCATGCGGGCCGCCGGGCGGTTCGGTCGCCCCCACGCCGGCGATCGCGCCGTCGCGGTCCAGGATGACCGCACCCACCGGCGGGTTGGGATACGTTGTGCCCTTGACCTTTTCAGCCTGTTCGATGGCCGCGGCCATCGCCGCTTCGAGGTTCACCGGGCCGCTTCGGGATTCACAGGGCCAGATGCTCGCCGGCCGCAGCGGCCCGGCGGCGCAGCGCCTGCACCGCCTGGGCGGGGTCCTCGGCGCTGTAGACCGCCGAGCCGGCCACGAAGCAGTCCACCCCGGCCTCGGCGGCGGCTTCGATGGTGTCCTCGCTGATGCCGCCGTCGATCTCGATCACGATGGTCAGCTCGCCGGCGTCGACCAGGCGGCGCACGATGCCCACCTTCGGCAGCACCTCGGCGATGAACTTCTGGCCGCCGAAGCCGGGCTCCACCGACATCACCAGCAGCGTGTCGAAGTGGGGCAGGATCTCCAGGTACGGGTCGACCGGCGTGCCCGGCTTGATCGCCAGACCCGCCTTGGCACCCGCTGCGTTGATGTCGCGGGCGACGCCGACCGGGTCGTCGGTGGCCTCGGCGTGGAAGGTCACGTTGAAGGCGCCCGCTTCGGCGTAGGGCGGCGCCCACCGGCCCGGCTCGTCGATCATCAGATGGCAGTCCATCGGGATGTCGGTGGCCTTCAGCAGCGATTCGACCACCGGCAGCCCGAGGGTGAGGTTGGGCACGAAATGGTTGTCCATGACGTCGACGTGCAGCCAGTCGGCCCCGTCGACCGCTCTCGCCGCGTCGGCCAGCCGGGCGAAGTCGGCGGCGAGGATCGACGGGGCGATCATGGGGCTTCTGGGCTGCGGTCCTGGCATCGGTCCAGCCTATCGGGGGCCCGTGACGCGCAGCGCGGCCGCGAACATCGCGTCGGTGCCGTGCCGGTGCGGCCACAACTGCACCGACAGACCGTCACCGGTGTCGTCGGCCGGGTCGAACAGCGGGCGGGTGTCCAGTGCGGTGACGGGGTGGCGACGCACCGCGTCGGCGATGACCCCGGTGGTCTCGGCCAGGTGGGGCGAGCACGTCGCATAGAGCACGACACCGCCGGGTCGGGTCAACCGGATCGCCGAGGCCAGCAGTTCCCGCTGCAGCTTCGCCAGGGGCGCGACGTCACCGGGCTGACGGCGCCAGCGGGCCTCGGGCCGGCGGCGCAGCGCGCCGAGCCCGGTGCACGGCGCGTCGACCAGCACGCGGTCGAATCCGGGGGTCAGGCCTGATTCGCGACCGTCGACGCGCACCACGTCGACCGGCAGGCCCGCGGTGTTCTGCTCCACCAGGTCGGCGCGGCGGGGCGCGGGCTCCACGGCGGTGACGCGGGCCCCGGCCGGCCCGCCGAGGGCGGCCAGCAGTGCGGTCTTGCCACCCGGCCCGGAACACAGGTCCAGCCACCGGCCACCGTCGGGGCCGTCCAGTTCGGCCAGCGTCAGCGCGCGGGCGACCAACTGGCTGCCCTCGTCCTGCACGAGCGCGGTGCCGTCGCGCACCGGCGCCAGCGCACCCGGATCACCCGAGGCCAGGTGGACCGCGAACGGTGAGAACCGCCCCGGCGTCCCGTCCACCTCGGCGGCCAGCTCGGCCGCGGTCAGCGCTCCCGGCCGCGCCACCAGGTGAACGTCGGGCCTGGCGTCGTCGCTGTCGAGCAGGGCGGCCAGCTCGTTGGCGCGAGCGCCCAGCGCGTCGGTGAAGGCCTGGGCGATCCACCGTGGATGCGCGTGCGTGAAGGCCAGATGACCGACGGGGTCGGTGTCCGCAGGTGGGGCGAGCTCTCCGACCCACGACGCTTCGTCGCGGCGGGCGATGGTACGCAGCACGCCGTTGACGAATCCGGCTCGGGCAGTGTCGAATTCGATGCCGGCCTGCTCGACGGTGGTGGACACCGCGGCATGGTCGTCGACGCGGGTACGCAGGATCTGATAGGCGCCCAGGCGTAGGAGGTCGAGCAGTATCGGATCGATCCGGTCGACGGTCCGGCCCGACACCGCGACGATGATCGCGTCGAGCAGCCCGCGGGCCCGGCACGTCCCGTAGGCCAGTTCGGTCGCGAACGCCGCGTCCCTGCCGGTGATGCCCCGCTCGCGCAGCATCGCAGGCAGCGCCAGGTTCGCGTAGGCATCGCGCTCAGAAACCGCGCGCACGACGTCGAAGGCCGCTCGGCGGGCGGGGTCGAGCGGCTTGCGGCGCTGCGGGCGGCGGCCCTGCGGGCGCGTCACCTGGCCCATCCGATCTGCTCGAGCCGGGCGCCGCGCGCCCAGTCGGCCGCGGTCATGGCTTTCTTGCCGGGCGGCTGCACGGTGTCCAGTTGCACCGCGCCGGTGCCGGTGCCCACCCGCAGGTGCTTCTTACCGACATCGAGCTGTCCCGGCTTCAGGGCAGCATCACCCGGGTCATCGGGGTCGTCCGGGACCAGCCGCACCGGTCCGACCTTGACGCGGTCCTCGCCGATCATCGTCCACGCCCCGGGGTTGGGGGTGACCGCGCGGATCCGCCGCTCGACCACGTGGGCAGGCAGGTCCCAGCGGATCCGGGCGTCGTCCACGGTGATCTTGGGAGCGACGCTGACACCCTCGGCGGGCTGGGGCACCGCGGTGAGCGTTCCGTCGGCGATGCCGTCCATCGTGGCGTCCAGCAGTTCCGCACCTGCCACGGACAGTCGGTCGAGCAGGTCGCCCGCGGTGTCGGTGGCCCTGATGGTCTCGGTGACGACGCCGTAGACGGGTCCGGAGTCGAGGC